>BNJU01004457.1_pt1 | contig 101223 bp, 126 predicted proteins | sample 8539281 | NCBI WGS metagenome assembly BNJU01 (sample SAMD00202456, study PRJDB9452) | human saliva metagenome | isolation source: human saliva | place: Japan | reverse complement strand
ACGAAGGTCACTGTGCCATCTTTGGCTACCGTGTGTTCCTTGCCCTCTACCTTCTTCTCCAGTAGAACCATCTTCGAAAGTGGCGGCTACCGTGTCATCCATTGGTACCTTATCTGACCCTGGTGTAAAGACGAGGGTAGCAGATTGAGTCTTACCTTGAATGTCGGTTGTAGTTTGATTGTCACCACGTGGTACGACGGCAGTGACGGTTGGGGTGTAGCTTGCCTTGGCTGGTGTGCCGTTAGCATCTTTAACCTCAACTTGGATTGGTTCTGGGGTACCGACAAAGTCCTTGTTAGGTTGGAAGGTGACGGTCCCAGACTTAGGATCAATGGTGTAGGTCCCGACGGTCTTGCCGTCTTTGACAGCTGGTAAGCTGGTTTCATTGATTGCTTGACCACTTGCAGGATCTACTAAGCGAGCAGGTTGCTCATCATTAATGGTGATTGGCACATCTGCATGTCCTGCTTCAAAGCTTGGCGTACCTGTTTGGGCTTGACCTTGCAAGCCTTCTGAAGTGACCCCAGTTCCGGTTGGCGTTACAGGTGTCACGGTTGGCGTGTAGGTAGCAGAAACGGCTACTCCGTTAGGATCTAGTACTTGGATGGTAGCTGGTTGAGCTGTCCCGACAAAGTCCTTGTTAGGTTGGAAGGTAATCAGGCCTGTCTCAGGACTGAGTGTATAGGTCCCGATAACCTTGCCATCTTTATCTTTGGCATCGATTTGGTTAGCGTCTGTAACCGCACCATCTACCACGAAATTTAGCTGGGTTTTTGCGCAGAAACTTGGATGGCATGATCCGCCCCACCATTGTTAGGGTCTGGATTATAGGTGAATTCTGGTTGGCCAGTTTGAGCCTTACCTTGGATATCTTGACTTACCTTGTCAAGGCCTTGACGGCTAGTTGGTAAGACAGTTGGCGTGTAGTTAGCCTTTGCTGGAGTCCCGTTGGCATCCTTAACTTGAACTGTCACAGGATCTGGTGTCCCTACGAAATCAGCTTTTAGGTTGGAAGGTTACTTGACCTGTCTTAGGATCTAAGTGTAGGTCCCAACTTCTTGGCCATCCTTAGTAGCTGGTAGACTAGTAGCTGGAACTGCTTGGCCACCCACATAGAATTGTGCAGGTTGCTCATCGTTACTGGTGATTGGCACCTTGGCATCCCCTGGCGTAAAGACAGGTTGGCCAGTTTGGCTAGCCCCTTGGAGGCCACTTGAGCTAACGTCCTTACCTGAAGGTGTCACGCCCGTTACATGTGGTTGATAAGTGGCGGTAACTGTCACATCATTAGTGTCATGCGCTTGGATGGTAGCTGGAACTGGGGTGCCAACATAATCCTTATGCGGCGTGAAGGTCACTTGACCTGTCTCAGAGTTGAGCTTGTAGGTCCCGATAGTTTTACCATCCGTATCCTTAGCATCAATTTCTTTTTCTTGAACCACTTGACCGTCAACTACAAAGACTAGGCTGTTTCTCTACCAGTGGCACCGTGACAGCTTGGCCGTCAATTTGTGCTTGGCCTGGTGCGAAGCTTACAGTCCCTTCTTGGACTTGACCTTGTACATCAGTAGTTTCAGCATTGGTTGAAGTTGGCGTTGCATCGACAACGGTTGGGGTGTAGGTTGCTTCAGCTGGCGTTCCGTTCTTATCCACACGGACAACGGTTACCGCTTGGGCCGGCCCCTACAAAGTTCTTCTCTGGACGAAAGTAACGGTTCCATCAGCTGCCACGGTGTAAGTCCCTTTGGTTTTCTACCTTGAGGCTTTCGACCAGTGACCTTGAGCATCCTTCAATTTAGCAGGCACCTGATCATCCATTGGCACATCTGCATGGCCTGGTTGGAAGGTCATCGCTTTGCTTTGGCTAGCGCCACGAATACCGGTTGAGGTCGCAGGTACCCCTGACTGGTTTTACGCCCGTTACATGTGGCGTGTGTTGCCACAACAGGCGTGCTCGTTCTCGTCTTGGCTTGGACTTGAACTGGTACTGGGTCACCTACAAAGTCCTTGTTAGGTTGGAAGGTTACCTGACCATTTTGGTTGAGCGTGTAGGTCCCTGATTTCCTTACCGTTAGCATCTTTGGCAGGGATGGTCGTTTCGGTTGAAGCCTGGCCATCTACCAAGAATTGGAGAGTTAGCAGCCATCGGCACTGAATAATCTTGGCCATCTACTGCGGTCGTCCCTGGGGTAAAGGTTAATTGACCTACTTGTTCTTTCCCTTGATATCAGTTGTTTCAGCATCCTGTGACTTGGTTTAACGGCTAGGACATTTGGGTAGGTGTAAGTTGGTGACATTTTATCTTCACCTGGACAGTTACTGGGTCAGGCTGTTTGGTAAGTCTTTCTTCAGTTGGAGGTCTTTTTGCCACTTGCTTGGATCAAGAGTGGTTCGACTTTGACCATTCTTCATGGTGGTAGTCGTCTGTTCAATCATGACCCCTACAACCAAAACGGTAGCTTATGAATAAATCGACTGTAACAGGACTACCATCGATATTGACGGTCCCTGGCGTGTAGGTCTAGTGCCGGTTTGGCTAGCTCCTGAATACCTTCAGAGGTTACATCTTTCCACTTGGAATTGGCAATTTGTTATAATAACGTCGTATTTCCTTCAGTTTAACTTTTTATAGTACTGTGCACTTCTACTTCTTCTGCACTATAGATATAAGGGCGTCCGTATTAACAATTATCTGAAATGTTATCGCAATTATCATCTTCAGTAAGTCTAGTGGGTCACGATAATTTTGACCGTCTTGTTGAGTTGCACCTTAATAAACTTCCTGTTTGCTAGACGGTTATCATCTTCCATTCCTTCTATACTAGTAGATGCGTACCTACGTTCGTTAGTAATCTCGTAGACGTCGTCTTCATCTGAGCCAGGGTTATAGCGCGCCATACGAAGTGATATAGTCCAAAGCATAACGATCTGTATCACTTCTCGCACATCGTAATCGGTCGTTAGGATCTAAAAGTTGGCCATTGTCCAGACGCTTGAAGATCCCTTCCAAACATTGGCTTTGTTCAGTCATACTTGCTAAACATCGCGTGGTTGACTCTTACGAAGAGTTCAGACTACTTGGTCTAAGTTTTCTCTTTGACCCATTTCTTCAACTGAATATGCTGTGGTAATTACAACCGCATTGGTATCTAGTTAGTCAAGTCATTCGCGTCGGTTGGTTGAGAAGAAGTTAGTTGCCTTCTCACGGTTAATGTAGCCATTAGTATAGTCGGTGCCTTCATTGGCACACATCAGTTAATGATTTCCCTGGTCAACCTCTCTTGGCTGGTTCAAGACAACTGATGCTTTACTTGGAAATCAGCTACCTGATCTGCTGTCATCCGTACTGTCACGTCTTTACCTTGAGCGCATTCTTGTCATGTCAAATGCAGTATGGTGGTAGACGGTTTTGGCAGGAACATTGAGGGTCTGTGTTGTGTTAGAGAATTTACTTGTATTAACATCCCACTATATGGTAGACGGTCATGAAGACAAAGTGTTTCATCGGTGAGACAGAGAAGTTCTGAGTCTGGTGCGATAATCAAAGCTTCATCGTAATCGGTTAAGACTGGGTTTGTATGGGCTTTCACCACGGATGTACTTGGTAGAAGCAATTTATTTGAATAACCGTGTTTGTATAGCTCCACTAACTGAGCTGGTGTCTTACATCAACTTGAATGTTGAACTTGTATCTACTAATGTTGTTGATTTTACCCCATCCGGAAGTGGATCATATCATCAGAGATAAAGTAAGCATGGTTATCTTCATTGTGGTGTTTCAATTTAGTTGGGATGGCCCTTCATTGATGGTCCTTCCACTAAAATTGGGAAGTTAGGCTTAACATCAGAGAAGGTGAATGGTTCCTAGGTCATAATGACAGGTATGACCCGAGCCATTATAGTTTTCAACGACTTCAATATTCTTAATCTTGCCCTTGTCTGCCGCTACATTTCTTTCAGTAGCACTCTTAAGGTCACTTGAGGCAAGAATGTCAATGGGCTTAGCATTGCAGTAGCTTCTGTGACGACCACGACAAGTGGAGAGACGAGACAGTATCCCGCACTCTGTCACCTAGCGTACCTGTTTGATGTAACTTTAGTGACGTCTTGTTGAATTGTACGGTTTCTGCAATGTATCAGCCATCATCCGGGCGTTAGCTTTATGGTACTGTGGTTTGACTTCAGAGCCGTGCTTCCGTCTCCTAAAGCGATATCTAGGGGTAGCTTCGTTGTTGTAGAACTTTATTCTCTGTCAGGGCCTTAGTATGGGGATCTAAGAGACAGGTCCAGCCGCATTACCGCAAAACCTGTGTTTGGCATGTTTCTGACCGACAGCGGCTCAAGCAGTCCCTTATACAGTGCGGCGTGACGGCGAGCAGTCTTCAGTTTCGCCTTTTGGACCTTGGCTGCCTGTTCTTGGTTCCAGGCGAGCCTGGGATCAATGTTCTCAATGGAACGTTTTGTTCGAGATAGCGTGTCCTATAGCGAGTCTCACTGCCATCTTCAGCCACCGCATAGTAGCTCTGGTGGATGTTGCCCAAAGTCCCACTAACAGTCAAACTATATGGATGCACACGTTCAGCCTAATTGGTATCTTCCGCACACTAGTTGCGACACGGCGGGGCCGGTATTCCGGAAGGCTAAGCTCCAGAAAGCTTCCCTTCGTGATTAGCCCTGTACACTTTGCCAAGCAGATCGACCACTATCATTACCAGGCGTCAGGAACCTTGACAGCGGAACCAACTCACTGATCAGTGAGCGCATCGTCTGTCCTGCAAAGACAGTATCGAGTTCTGACGGCCCTTTTGGTAAAGTCATGGTCGATTCTACATTATCACTATGGACGATTTGCCTATCACCATTTTAAACTTGGCATTGGGGAATGGCAGCCGACGAACCATTCCGTGAGGTCGCTCTGCATGCGGATCTGGGTTGGTTACAGTATGACGCGTCCCATCTACCATTGTTAGTCAGCCTGGGTTTTTGGCCGGGTCGAAGGTGACTGTCAGCGTTTGACGCCGACGTAACCCTCATGGGTAGGCAGGTGATAAGCACTAATGGTCTCATAGGAGCGGTAGGTCAGATGAGCCCGATACTCTTGGATAGTTTTGCTGGTAGTACCTTCGGGTGATAGGAAGACGAATGGCACGTCAGGCTTTATCATTGAGATGGTCTCCCCATCAGTTTCCCCATATAGATATCTTGTTGGACGAACATATCCAAGGTGTTAGCTTTAACTAATTTCTGGAGTTGCGGGTTTATCTGCTTTGACATTAAAGGTCAAGTCAGAGGATGGGCCCGCAACCACTGACGCACTGCTTGACGAACGCTACTCGTGGTTGGACGCTGTAACCATCTGGCGTCGTATATCCTTAAACTTAATACTGAAGGAAGAACCTGATGTAGTTCGCTCAATGTTATTAAGCGCAACTGTTAACACATAGTTCTCTACCATCTTGAGTTAAGACCTGCTTCTTGGCGATACCACGCAGTCGCGCCATTGTTTCAACATACATATCGTACGGAATCTCAACAAAGGCTCCCTAAGGTATCATTGAGTCCTGATCCATCGACTGATACTTCCCAACGTGGGAACTGGTCGTACTTAGCATCAGTCCCTGTGTTGTTAAGGGTCATTTTCAAGACACCGTTAACTGCAGAACGCATTTTTGTGAACCTGACTCACTGCTAGATTCTGACTGGATTCTTCCGGAGTGGAACTGCAGGTTCTGCTTGTCTGGCGTCGGAGTTGGAGTCACCTCCTCCATTTGCCTCTTCTGAGTTTCCTTGGAGCTACGATGGGGTCGATGTTATCCTCAGTGCTTACTTCTTGTACAAGTAACTACTGTTGGAAAAGGATTGTCCTATAATTGTAAAAGAAAAAGCCAGGTAATCTCTGGTACAATGTAGTTGCTGGAAAACATTGAAAGAGGTTACCGTGGCTTACCTTAATATTAACCTAAACTTGAAGAATTAACAGAGGCAGTTTTAAACAGTGACATGAACATGTCATGAAGTCGCTGGCTATCCGTCTTTAATGCCTACGTGAGAGAACGCCACCAGTTCATCCAAGCGCTTCCTCATGAACGCTCCGACCAGATAAGACTATCACAACGGCTACTGTGAACGCAATGGACACTATCCATCGGTTCCCTTAAATTACAAGTCCACGTGGTCTGGCGAGTTCAAAACCGAGCTCTTTGAACGTTATCAACGCAATGAACAGGCCTTCCTGCTCTCCATGATGGAATGGTGTTAATGGGGTTCTACACGCAAAGTCACAAAATCGTGCAAAATTGTGTGGCGAGACGGTTTCCCAAGTCCTTATGTCAGATGTCATGGCGGTTGATCCCAAGTTGAACCTTCAAAATCCTGACACTGGACCACAGCCACTCTGTTATCTCTACCTCGATGCCCTTTACATTAAGGTGCGAAGAGGTTCATGGTGTCCAAGGCAGTCTACCTAGCTCAAAGGTCAAGGAGGCCAGCGCGAAATCATCGGCTTTTGGGTGTCAGGAAGAAAGAAGAGGCTTGGCTGACCTTCCTTCAATCCCTACGCCCGTGGTTTGAGCATCACTTGGATTATTTCAGACGCTCATTCTGGACTTAGGTTGCTTATCGGAGACTGTTTTGTTGGGGTGCTTGGCAGCGTTGCGTCTTTCATTTTTGTCTGGCATTGTCGAGACCATCCCAGAAAGGGGAGTCTAGGAGGCGCGGGCTGTTGAAGGCCATTTTTCAAGCGCCCACCGCTGAACATGCACGGCGACTTAAGGAAGCTTTTGAGGCCCTGTCGCGGACAATCCTCGTTATCAGAAGGCCTTAAGGTTTTAGACGAGGATTTGAAGACGTTCTGTTTATGATGGAGCCTGAGATTTATCATCCCAACTTACGGACTACCAACTGCTGAACGTTTAAAACCGTGAAATCAGACGGCGGGATAAGGTCATTGTGTCTATCCTAACGTCGCTTCTGCTGAGCGATTAATTGGCGCCATCCTCATTGATTTAAACGATGCTTTGGGAGGCTAATGCGCGCCCCTTCATATCACTTCGACCAAACGCAAATAAGTTATAGGACTACTTCACATATTTTTACATAAGATTTTGACTTGACTGAAAGGCGCCTAAAACTAAGAGGACTACTGCCATCAGAGATGGTAGAACTTGCGCATGAACTGACTGTCAATTTTCATTAAATCCTTTCCTTTTCTTTCAGAATCGTTATGAACAATAAATTCTCGACAACTCATTATACACCATCAGACGGCATTTCCAATAGCTTATATTAAAATTTCCAAAAGCAATATTCATGACTAATTTTGGTGAATTGTTACGATATTGTTACGATAATAATAGTATGGATAAGTGCATCGTGAATGAGTACCGCCTACTCACTGTTTTTCTTACATGATCTTTGATGTTTCCCTAAACAAGACAAGAGACATAGCATCTATCCATCACACTAATGCCTAGCATAAAAACGGGGCTAGTCTCGCAATTTTTCTTAAATTATTTGTGTAGAGGACGGTCAGTCACCGCATCAAAAGGCGTTCTGGGCAGCTGGTGCCAGGCTATCCTTGAAGAGTTGAGGGGCCTGGTGCGCCAACATGATCTGAGATGCGAATGTTGAGGACCTGACAATCTGAACTTGCCAGGACCTGAGCTAGAGCAGCACTTTCCATATCGAAGCTAGGAGGCCTGGTTGCCGTTCCAGGATTTCCGCTACCCGCTGAGGATCGCTCATGAAAGGAATCCGACGTCGCAATGGTGCCCACATGAACCTGATAGGGACTTGCCTGCCCTTTGAAATGAGCCAGCAGATTAGTCAGCAAGTCAGCTGCTACTGGGTAATCAGCCGGCATTTGGGGGACCTGCCCCCAGGCATAATTGAAGCCTGTGGCATCCACATCGCTATAGACAAAACGGTCACTCATGACTACATCGCCCAAGGCCACACTTGGCTTAAAGCAACCCGTCGAACCCGTATTAATGACTAGGTCTGGCCCCACTTGGGTCAAAAGCCAGGCGGCTGCAGGCAGCCGCATTAGCCTTGCCAATACCCAGATTCCACTAGAGTAAAGCTGACTAATCCCAGTCCTCAGGGCGGATTAACGGCTTCTATACGGGTTTTAGCCTGTTCAAAAACGACTTGCTTGGCCCCAAAATATTGGCGAAAAGGCGCCAACTCTTCCTGCATGGCTGCGACGATAGCAACTTTCATTATTCCGCTTCCTTCCAGACATCTTTAATGTCTTTTTTCACTTCTACCTTGGTACCCTCAAATTTTTCCTTGATGAATTCTTGGACCTTAGGCGTGTGGTAGAGTTCCACCAGTTTAAGCAGAGTTCTCGTCTTTTTCGCGGCCTTTCTTGACGGCGATCACGTTAATGCGTGACTTGGTTGAGTCGTTGATTTCTTCCTTGTAGATGGCATCCTTGAGAACGTTGAGGCCACCTTTCCAAAGGCAATAGTGTTACCAATAATGGAGAGGTCCACATCGTCTAAGACACGAACCGCTGTGGTGTCATCAATTAACTTAAATTCTAGCTTCTTAGGGTTTTCGATGACATCATCAGGTGTCCCCACGCCATCATCAAAGTCAGGTTTGAGCTTGATTAGGCCCGCAGACTCCAGCAAGCGCAAAGCCCGAGTCGTGTTGGCTGGGTTATCAGCTCAAAGGCCACCACGGCCCCTTCCTGACTTCCTCAATCTTCTTGTATTTCTTAGAGTAAATCCCTCATTGGCTCGATATAGGTGGTCCCAATCGGTACCAAGGCATTGTCGGATTCCTTATTGAAGGCGTCTAAGTAGCCCAAGATTGGAAGGCATTGGCATCCACGATACCATCTGCTACAGACTTGTTAAGTGGCAGGCCCCCATCAATTTCTTTGACTTCAATCTCTAAACCTGCTTTCTTTTGGCTTCTTCTGACTCAGCAATGAACTTCCAGACATCGTAGTCAGAGCCAATACTGCTGACCGTGACCTTGGTCGCAGCAGATGCAGGCAGGGCCGCGCCAAATAAGCTAAGGGCAGCGAGTGTGGTAAGGGTAACTTTCTTGGCAAAACTTTTAATGGACATATGAGATTCTCCTTTGATGGCTGATTTTTGACGGGAGAAGACAAAAAAAGCCCGTCCTCCCCTAGGGAAAAGGACGAGCGTCACTCGTGGTACCACCTTCATTCACCCTGCCGTCACCGACAAGGCCTCTGCGAGTCCGCTAGGACTCTGCCATGGTAACGGGTGCCCCCGTGCGCTAGTTTAAGCCCAGCGCCCACTCTGAGACCATCTGTAAGGCGATCCTAGGCTTGCTTCCACCCGCTACAAGCTCTCTAGGCAAGGATTCAGCCCTACTCTTCTCTTCAACGTGTTTCCTATGTTTTCACTATACCTAAGTCCACAGCCAGGGTCAAGCTATGCTGTTAGACGAAAAATCTAGCATGTGTTATAGGCAATAGTTATAAGCCCCCTAAAGTAAAACAAGCACCCCAACTTGGCCATAGGGTGCTTGTCAATCTTTATCTAGTTAGGTCCTAGAAGAGTTCCTTATAGAAGGCAATGGTTTCTTCCAAGGTTGGGGTGAATGGGTTACCTGGTGCGCAGGCATCAATCATGGCATTCTTGGATAGATATTCGAAGTCGAAGTCTTTTTCTTCAATACCTAGTTCGGTTAACTTCTTAGGAATACCCACTGTTTCAGACAATTTTTCGATTTCGCTAATGGCATAATCCGCACATTCTTGGTCTGACTTGCCTTCAACTTGTAAACCTAAGGCCTTGGCCACATCACGGAAGGCCGCTGGTACGCGCTTAGCATTTTCACGTTCGATTACTGGTAATAACATGGCACAGCAAACACCGTGTGGTAAATGATAAACTGCCCCTAGTTGGTGAGCCATTGAGTGGACATAACCTAAACCAGCGTTGTTGAAGGACATCCCACCTAAGAAGATAGCGTTAACCATGCCTTCACGAGCTTCGATATCATGCCCATCCTTCACTGCTCGTGGCAAGAATTCCTTGATCAATTCAATTGCCCCGATTGAGAGTTTCTTGGTGACGCCATAAGCACCTGGTGTTACCAAGGCTTCTACCGCGTGAGTCAAGGCATCCATACCAGTTGCAGCTGTTAGAGCCGCTGGTTTAGATACCATTAATTCTGGGTCGTTAACAGAGATCAGCGCCAAACTATTCTTGTCAACCATGACCATTTTAACCTTACGTTCTTCGTCGGTAATGACATAGTTAATGGTAATTTCAGCAGAAGTCCCAGCCGTTGTGTTGATGGCTACAACTGGCAAACCTTTCTTAGCTGATTTGTGCAAACCTTCGTAGTCTTGAGGCTTACCACCGTTGGTTGCCATAACCGAGATACAGCTCGCTGCGTCTTGTGGTGAACCACCACCGAGTGAAATGATGAAGTCGCAGTGGTTTTCTTGCAAGGCCTTGAGACCATCCAAGACATTCTTACATGAAGGGTTTGGATCGACATCTGAGAAGACGACATAGTCGATTCCTTCTGCATCTAAAGGTTTAGTCACCTTAGGTAAGATATCGCTAGAAGCAATGAAGGTATCCGTTACTAAGAGAGCTTTCTTGTAGCCTAATTCTTTGACGTAAGGACCAACTTCATTAATCACCCCTTTACCGATTAAGTTAATAGCTGGTACATAAAATGTTGACATAATTGTTCACTCCTATTGCAATTTTTGACGTGGCTAGAGCACGCCTTTTTTCAAAATGATATTGCCGTATAGGGCGGTCTCCTCGCTTTGGATCACGAGATAAGCATCTTTGGCTTGTTCATAGAAGGCAAACCGCTCAATTTCTTTGATTTGATAGCCTTGGTCTTGAGTCTGACGGTCTAGGATGGCCTTGTATTCCTCCCAAATGACCGGAACCGTTGGGTCCCCTGGCACCACCTGCATTAGACCTGCTTGGTAATCACTGTAAGGATCCAAAGGCAGGAGGGTCAGAATGGCATCCAAGAGTTCTGGGACCCCATGACCGTCAGCGCGAATGACGCGCTGGCCCAAGCGATGAGCTGGGAAGTTGGCGTCTGCAATGACTAATTCGTCCCCATGACCCATTTCCATCAAATATTTGACTAAGTCTGGACTCAAAATAGCTGGTATATGTTTAAGCATTTATTGACCACCTTTCGTCAATTCCAGGTAGCGAGCATAGATTTGATCACGATTAGGCAAGTCCGCTACCTCATAATCATGTGTTGTTTCACTGTTTTTAATTAAGGTTGGGCCTCATGGCGGGTCTTAATCTCACCCAAGGGTTAAGAGTTGGGCTAAGATGTGCCCAGGCACTGCCCTCAATTGGCCCCCGTCCGGACAGGACGCCCGGAAAAGATTAGCCGTTAACTGACAGAGCAAGCGATTTGTGAATCCCACCGCCCACCATATGAATGGCGTCGATGCTTTGTCCGGTCAGTTGCTCCAACTGATCCAAGGTCTGCCGATAAGCAAGGGCCAAACTTTCTAAGACTACTCTGACCACATGTCCCTTGGTTTGAGGAACCGCTTGGTTGGTCAGACGACAACGTTCCTTAATCTTAGCTTCCATATCATGAGGCGAAGCGAAAATCGCATCATTTGGATTAATCCAGGTTTGGTTGTCGGTCACTGCTTGAGCTAGTTCGGCCATTTGAGCGAAGGAAAGCTCCTCACCTTGCAAGCGCCAGTCACGTTGCAGTTCTTGTAGAATCCACAGTCCGGTGGTGTTCTTGAGCAAACGATAACGTCCGTCGAAGCAGCCTTCATTGGTTAGGCCGGCCGCATAGGCAGCTGAGCTCAAGACCGGTTGATCCGACTCCAAGCCTACCAAGGACCAGGTCCCGCAAGAGATAAAGGCTGTTGGTTGGTCGCTGGCATAAGGAATAGCCAGAACAGCTGCCGCTGTGTCATGGCCCGCGCCAGCAATCACGTCAAAAGGCTCAATCTTGAGCTCTTGAGTAATGCGTGAGCGACAGTTGGCGCAAGATGCGCCCGCCTTTAATCACCTGACCGAACCACTCCTTAGGAATCCCGAAGCAATCTAGAACCTTGTCTTCAAAACTACCCGGGTGACTGGATGATAACAAGCCAGAGGTGCTGGCAATCGTATATTCGGTTGCTGCTACTCCACTGAGTAGATAGTTAATCAAATCCGGCATAAAGAGGACCTTTTGGGCGATTTGCTTGAGATGTGGTTTTTCCCGCAAATCTGCATAGAGTTGGAGGACCGAGTTAATGGTCGCTGGCTGTACCCCCGTCAAGTCAAAGAGCTTTTCTGGCGCCATGGCTTGATAGAAGTCTGCTTCATAGGAACCCATGCGGTTATCACGATAGCAGTGTGGCAGGTAAATCATATCTCCCGCTTGATCCAAGTAGGCATAGTCGACACCCCAAGTATCCACTGAAATAGAACGAATAGGAATGTCATCAACTTGGGTCGCCTTCTTGATGCCGCGTTTGATTTCGTTTTGTAAGTGTAAAATATTCCAGTACAAGCCATCATTGAGGCTGACCGGTTCGTTAGCGAACCGGTGCACCTCAGTGAGTTGGAGGGTCTGTCCATCATAAATGGCTTGCATTACGCGACCTGAGCTCGCCCCCAGGTCAATGGCCAAAAGTTTCATGCGCGTCATGGCATTCGCCTCCACTAGAGTTTACATGGTTTTCTTATTCATATAAGAGGGCTTTGATTTCATCAGAGTCGATGTTCTTAGCGTCATACCACTTGGACCCAGTATCCACGTCTTTTACTTCTTTACCTTGAGCTGCTTCAACCGCTAATTTCACTGCTTGGTAACCGATTTGGATTGGGTCTTGGGTAACAGAACCAACGAAGATACCTTTACGGATAGCATCTTGTTGGAGGGCCCCAGAGTCAAAACCAACTGCTAAGATCTTGTCTGCCCCTAATTTAGATTCAGAGAAACCACCGTTAGCGTTGATGATGGCCTTAGCTGCAAATTCGTTAGAACCGTAGATGGCAATCGTGTCTTCTTTTTCTAAGACAGTAGAAGCTTCTGTCTTACCAGCCGCATCATCTACTTGAGCAGGCACGCGCACTTCGATAATGACTTTAGCATCTGCTTCCGCTACATTGTTCTTGAACTTATCGTGACCTACAACTGCCACTTTAACGCCCTTCTTCTCAAAGAGTTCTACCATCTTGTCGATAAAACCTAGAAGTACGTTGGGTGATAGAGGGAGTTAGCTTCTGAGAGATAACCCCTAATACGAACTGGTTTATCTTTGACCTTACCTTCTAACATTGGGAAGAGGTGTTCAGCTGCATTCCCACCTGCTGCGTGGTTATCAGTTGAAGCAGTCGCCTTGATTGCCCCTTCTGGTGCCCCTGGAACCCCAGAGTCAAACCCAATGATTGGAATGTTTTTGCTGAGCGCCATGTTGATGGCATCTAATTCAGCTTCTGTATCCAAGGCTGCTAAAGCAATGGCTTTAGGGTTCTTGTTAATGGCGTTGTTCAATTGTTCCAATTGTTCAGCAATCGCTGTTTCGTTTTGTGGCCCAACGAAGTTGATCTTAGCACCTAATTCGCTAGCAGCTTTTTCAGCCCCTTTGTTAACAGCTTTCCAGAAGTCATGTTGGAAACCTTTGGCGATAACTTCTACGCGGGTTTCTTCAGCATGTGCGACAAAGCCAGTGCTGGAGACGCCACCTAAGGTTAATAAGGATGCAAAAGCTGCGATAGCAAGTTTAAATGACTTTTTCATAATAGGTTGCTCCTTTTTATGTGTTTTTAGAGTTGTGACCCATGACCTCAATCCCTCATAATGACGAGGTCATAGCCATCTGACCCCTTGATCCTATTTTTTCTTGTTTTGACGAATCAAGATATCGGAGTAGACTGCGATAATCACGACGAAACCAGTAATGAATAATTGGTAGTGTGGTTGTAAGTCGATGTATGGCAAACCAATCTTGAGGACTGACATAATGAAGACCCCAATAATGGTCCCAAGTACTGACCCGACCCCACCGGCCAAGGAAGTACCACCGACCACGACACCGGCGATGGCATCAAGTTCCATCCCGTTCCCGGTACCTGGTAAGATAGTAGAATAAGTCGCTGCATAGGCAATCCTGCTAGACCTGCGAAGAGACCACTAATGACATAAGCCATGGCCTCCCATTTAATAACGTTAACCCCAGATAAGCGAGTTGCTTCCTTGTTAGACCCGATGGCGAAGATATAACGCCCAATCTTAGTCTTATTAAGCACAATGGCAGCGATGATGGCGATGATAATGAGGACAATCAAAACCAGTTGGGAAGTTATCCTTGGTCCGGAACAAGTCCTTGTACCAGCCTTCGCCTGTAGCCCCCGTAATGGGAAGGTCACACTCTGAACGTTGGAGACGATGGAAGAAAGCCCCCGTGAAATCATCATGGTACCTAAGGTCGCAATAAATGGTGGCAAACCGAATTTGGCAATCAGAATCCCGTTAAATAAACCGAATACACCCCCTATCACTAAGATTGCCAAAAGTAGAGCCAGAGTGCCCAGCCTAGTTTTGGTATGAAGGACCCCACCAATAATGGCTGAGCACATCATGACCGTCCCAATTGATAAGTCAATCCCTGAGGTAATGATAACGAAGGTTACCCCAATGGCTAGGAACCCAATGTAGTAAGATGCATCTAAGATGCTGACCGCTGTATCAAAAGAGCGGAAGGATTCGCTGGAAATTGCGAAGAAGCCAAAGATGACAATCAGGGCAATCAGCGCAATCAGCTTTTGTAAGCCGACTGTTTTTCTAATTTCGTCCATAAGGACTGTTGATCTTTCATGCGCTTATACACCTCTATCTGCTAGTCTAGCGGTCAGTCGCCAAGGCCAGAATCCGTTCTTGGGTTGCCTGGCTGATGTCGAGCTCACCGGTTTTTCTGCCTTCACACATAACAACAATTCGGTCACTCATCCGCAAAACTTCGGTTAATTCTGAAGAAATCATAATGATGGATTTGCCTTGGGCAACCAAATCATTCATGAGGCGGTAGATTTCACTCTTAGCCCCGACGTCAATCCCACGGGTTGGTTCGTCGAAGATGAGAATGTCACTGTTCTGTTCCAACCACTTAGCGATGACGACTTTTTGTTGGTTCCCCCCGGATAGGTTGCGAACCAGCTGCTTGGAGGATGGGGTCTTGGTCTTAAGGGAAGCGACGAAACGGTCGCTGGCTTTGACGATTTCCCCATCGTTGATTAAGCCTGAGTGAATGTAGGCATCTAGGTTAGTCATGACCGTATTATTGGCGATGGTCATATCCACGATACAGCCATAACGCTTGCGGTCTTCTGACAGATAGCCAATCCCATTAGCGATGGCATCTTGTGGTGACTTGATGGTCACTTCCTTACCCTTGATGCGAATGGTACCGCTGTCTTTTTGGTCTGCACCAAAGAGCAACCGCGCTACTTCGGTACGCCCTGCCCCCATGAGGCCAGAGAAGCCGAGAATTTCACCCTTGTGTAACTTGAAGCTGACGTCTTTGACACTGGAACCCGCATTGAGATGCTCTACTTCGAGCACCACTGGCGCATCCGGCGCTACGGTTGAGGCAGCCTTTGGATCTTCGTAAATAGTCCGACCAACCATCATGGCGATAATTTCATCCTTGGTTGTGTCTTTGGTATTGACGGTCCCGACATATTCCCCATCCCGCATGACGGTTACGCGGTCGGTAATCCGAGCGATTTCGTCCATCCGGTGGGAAATATAGATAATGCCGACGCCTTTGGCCCGTAAATCATCAATAATGACGAAGAGCTCATTGATTTCAGATTCTGTTAAGGCAGCCGTTGGTTCATCGAAGACAATGACCTTGGCTTCCATGGAAAGGGCCTTGGCAATTTCAACCATTTGCTGCTTACCGACGGTCAGATTACCGACTTTCTCTGAGGGGTTAATGTCTAGCTTCAAGAGGTCGAAGAGTTCCTTGGCCTTCTTAATGCTAGCACTGTCGTCTAGGAGGAAGTGATTCTTAACAGTTTCACGTCCGATAAAGATATTTTTGAGCCACGCTCAGGTGGTTCATCATATTCAATTCTTGGTGGACGATGACAATCCCGGCATCCATGGCATCAATAGGACGAGTAAAGGCGACCGGCTTGCCTTGGTAGAGGATGGTGCCTTCGTTAGCACTGTAAATTCCGGTCAGGACCTTCATGAGGGTGGACTTACCAGCCCCATTTTCACCCATTAAGGCATGCACTTCGCCGGCCCGCAAGTCGAAATCGACGCCCTTGAGCGCCTTGACAGGGCCAAAGCTCTTGACGATGCCTTTCATTTCTAATATGACTGGATGACTCATGCATTTTCACCTACTTTTTCTTCCAATTTTTCTAACTTTTCTTCTAGGGCCTTGATGGTCTGCGCTGGCCAATCAAGATATCGGCGACTTGCACCAATAAATGGCTGTTCATAAAGTGATCCTGAGCGTGAACGGCTAAGAGGCTGACAGGCGCTGCCTGGCCTTGAAGCTCTGCTTGAATCAGACCCTGTCTCAGAGATTATGCGCCTCTATATTGAGGGCTTGGGCTTGAGTCAACAAGTCTTGACTAGCCGCTGCATCTCCCTCTTGGGCGGCCTGAATGGCGGCCAAGACTTGACCGGTGGCCTTAGAGGATTTGAGAATCAGCTGCATCAAGGCTTGACTTGGGCTTGTTGCTTGGGCTCCCTCACTCATGGCTGAGGCCCATCAAGGTTTCGGCCTGACGGAGCACCGCTTCCCCTTGCATTAATTCGAAGTCTGAATCTGAAATGACCCCTACAGGGACAGATAGATTAGCCTTAGCCTTTTCTTCTAAATAGGCTAATTGTGGGCTGAGGAGTAAGACATCAATATTCTTGAGATTGTTAATCCCAGTAATCCCAACTGAATAGAAAGAGTAGTCCAGTTGATCCTTGTGGATGGTTTCGTTGATGCGTTCAACCAACATGGAAGTGGTCAGCCCACCCACGCAGGCTAAAGATAATCGTTTTGGTCATGGTGACCCTCCTTTTCTTAAAGCAGCGTCCTGGGGGCTAGCTTGCTGAAACCCAGCCCCGCTGACGCCAAGTGCTTAACTACTTATGAATTGGGCCTAAGGTTTGGCAAGCGCGATAGTCCGCTGCTTCCAAATCTTCTGTACCAAAGAGGCTCCAGTTCTTAGGACGGAAGATATCTTCTTCTGGTACGTTGTGCATGTTGACTGGAATACGTAACATGGATGCCAAGGTGATCAGGTCTGCCCCAATATGGCCGTATGAGATCGCCCCGTGGTTAGCCCCCCAGTTATTCATGACATCATAGACAGAAGTGAAAGCACCCTTGCCGGTCAAGCGTGGTGCGAACCAAGTGGTTGGCCAGCCTGGATCGGTCCGGTTATCTAAGGTGTGGTGCACTTGATCTGGCAATTCTAAGGTGTAACCTTCCGCAATTTGCAAGACTGGTCCTACGCCCTTGAGGAGGTTGAGGCGAACCATGGTCACTGGCATGCCACCCTTAGTCAAGAAGCGAGTTGAGAAGCCACCGCCACGGAAGTATTCGCGGTTAGCTGGTGGGAAGTCTGTATTCGCCAACATGGCATCGACTTCGCTTTGTTCTAATTCCCAGAATGGCTTAATCACGGCTTGCCCATCACGACTTGCTTGGCCGGTACCATCGAGAGTACATGAGCCAGAGTTAATCAAATGAAGGAAACCATTCGCTGCATGACCTTCTAACTTATGACCGGTTACCCGTTCTACTGCTTCAGGACTCCAGTAGGTCCGTACGTCAGCGAAGATTTGTGGCGTATTGGTCAAGAGATAGTTGAAGAGCATGGATACGCCGTTGAGGGCATCGTTTTCAGTGGCGAAAATATAAGGTTTACGAATCCCGTTCCAGTCAAATTGCGTGTTAAGGAAGGTTTCCATGAAGTCCCCGTTAGGGAAGTGGTCAGTCCATTGACGTTGACCTTGGAAACCAGCCACTAGGGCATGGTGGCCTACCGCTTCTTCTTCAAAACCTAGTTCTGCTAAGCGAGGGTTACCTTGCATGAGGTCGCGACCAATCATGAACATCTTAACAACGAATTCCCATTGTTTCGCTTTTTCTTCTGGTGAAAGAACTAAGTCTTGACGGTTGCGGTCCTGGCCTTCTTTGATGTTGGCCTTCACCCAAGTCGCATGGCGCGTTCAAATTCTTCTGGGTCATAGATGCCGCGGTCAATCCGGCGGGTGAATTCGGTCATGTCGACTGATTCATTACGCATGCCCAAGTATTCTTGGAAGAAGTCTGGGTTGACGATTGAGCCCCCGATCCCTCATGGAGACACTCCCCATGGACAGATAAGCCGTGTCGCGCATCAGGCCGGTTGCTAGAGCAGCCCGGGCGTAACGGAGAATCTTTTTCCTTCACGTCAGCAGGAATTTCAGTGTCATCGGCTCTTGTACGTCGTGACCGTAGATACCGAAAGGCTGGGATCCCTTTTGCGCATGAGAAGCTAAAACTGCGGCCAAGTAAACAGCGCCCGGACGTTCAGTCCCGTTGAAGCCCCAGATGGCATGTGGAATATCTGGTGACATGTCCATGGTCTCACCCCGTAGCACCAGCAAGGGGTCACGGTAAGAGTTGCACAGACATTGGATTTCTTGAAAGAGTTCGTGAGAGCGGCTGCTTTCTGGCACCCGTCCAATGGTTGAAGGTGAGATAACACATTCAACTGGTTGGCCGTCTGGATATTTGAGCGTGCTGCTGATCAAGTCAGCCACACTCTTGGCCATGTTCATGGTTTGGACTTCGAGGGATTCCCGTACGCCTTGGCGACGACCGTCAATTGTAGGGCGAATCCCAATACGTGGATGTTGACTCATGATTATTCCTCCAATTCTCTAACTGTTCCATCCGCATTGTATTTCTTATAGCCCGGATGGCGGCCGGTTACCTTATAGTTAGCCCGCATAGCGAAGAGTCGCTCTAGGGTTGGACGGGCGATTTCGTCTTCTTCAATCCCCTTGGTTGAGATTAAGAGACGTGCATGGAAGGTAGACTTAGCAACCAGTTCTAGTGTTTCCATGCGGTAGTAAGCGGTGATGACGTCACTCCCTACTGTTAAAGCCCCATGGTTTTCTAAGAGCATGACATCATGTTCTGGTAGGTATGGGGTGATGGCATCTGGCACTTCCATGGTCGATGGCACCCCGAATGGCGTGATGGGAATAGAACCGATGACGATGGCTGATTCAATCAGCGAGTAGCTGTCTAGCGGAATGTGAGCCAAGGCAAAGGCTGTGGCAATTGGTGGATGGGCATGCACGACTGCTTTGACGTCGTCGCGCTCTTGGTAGCAACGAATGTGCATCTTAATCTCACTGGATGGACGGTAGCCTTCATTGGCTTCCAAAATCTCACCTTGCAAATTGAGCTTGACCAGCTTCTCTGGTGTAATAAAGCTCTTACTCATGCCAGTTGGGGTCGCGATAATCGTGTCGTCAGATAAGCGAACTGAGACATTCCCGTCGTTGGCGGCTACCCAACCTAGTTGCCACATTTTGTGGCACACGTCACAAATTTGGTCTCTGACCAAACGTTCTTCTTGATTCATACAATCATCCCTTTCTTTAAGATAATGATACCTCGTTGTAAAATCGCTTACAATAGATGGAAGCGCTATTGGTAAATGGTCAAAAATAGTGCTATAATATAGTCAGAAGTGTTCAAATTTGTTCATCAAGGAGGGATACTGGATGGTTTCTTTTGAACGGATGAGCCGTATTATGGATATTCTCGGCAAAAAGAAAGTCATCTCCACCACGCAACTTGAGTCACTCGTCTACTGCTCCACTTCTACTCTCAGACGCGACTTGATTGCACTCGAGCGCGACGGCAAGATTCTCCGCAGTCACGGGGAAGTACGCCTCGCCAACAGCAACAACATTGAGTACACCTATTCTGCGCGTGCTCATGAGGAACAAAGAAGTAAGGAAATTATCGCCGATATTGCCTCTACCTTTATCACCGATAATCTCTCCATTTTCATCGACAGCTCCACCACTGCTGCCAGTCTCATTCCCTATCTATCCCCCCACCAGAATTTGCGCGTCATTACCAATGGGATTGAGGCGGCGCGCCTACTCAACAACTTCGAAAATGTCACCCTCTTCCTATCGGGTGGCCAGTATCGACTTTGGCACCAACTCGGCCTTGGGTGACTTTGCCACCCAGTTCATCAATCAACTTTCATGCCGACCCTAGCCTTCTTCTCCTGCCGTGGTCTTGATCGCTATGCTGCCTACGAGGCCAACCACAATCAGGCCATGATTAAGCAGCAGATGATTGCTAATGCCGACAAGTCCATTCTGCTGGCGGACCACTCCAAGTTCAATACCAGCCACTATTTCAAGCTCAGTAACTACTCTGCTTTGGATTACATGTGACCGACCAGTCCCCATTGAGTCCTTCCAGGACACAGTTGGCCCCACTGCGAAATCCTCTGGGGTCTCTGAAAAAGTCAAAAAGCGCGTCATGACGGCGCGCTTTTTATCTTAGAAATTATGATAAAACTTAATTTGTTTTTCCTCATATTGAAAAGTCACTTTTTCTCCACTTACTTATAAGTTAAAAGTGCCTAATTTCAAATTCAGACGACCACAAGGCAAGCCAGCTGCTGAGCAAGTCACCAACTAAAAGGGCCAGCATCTTCTGCTGGCCTTTTTTAGATTGCTTTGCTGTCAATGCCCTTTTCCTGATTACGTTTGGCTGCCCAAGCGGTCAAGAGTGGCGTTAAAATGGCTGTCACGATAACGGAGGCTGTGATTTGGGTCGTAGTGATTGATTCCAGCCCCTTAAAGCTAGCATCCACAGCCGCCAAGGCTGCTGGGGGTTGCAATGGCACTGGCTGCCGTACTTGAAATGGCTGCACCGGCAATCCCGGAGCCACCTGTAGACCGGTCCACCCAGATAGCGACTGCCCCACCAAGCGCAGTGGTCAGAATCCCTAAGAGGATACCTGGCAGACCGCCTTCAAGAATTTGGCCGAAGCTCATGTTGGCCCCAAACAGAAACCTCACAATCATAATAATGGCAGGCACCCCATTGGATAGAGCTTTCTTCATAAAAGGAAAGGCATTCCCTAAGGGCAATCCCTAAGACTAGAGGGCAAGACCGTCCCGACCAAGTTCCAAATGGAAATATTAGCCAAACCCGCTGAAGCTAAGGCCGCCATGGTCACCATCGGCCCGACACTGAGGGTAGTAATGCCCACTGCGCCGGCGTCAATTTCATTACCATAGACATCGACAATGCCAGCATACATAGCATTATTGGCCACCGACATGGCCCCGATGATGGCGAGGGCAGACAGGCCCAGGAAATTATCGCCTAGGAGTTTTGGCTACTAAGAGCCCTAGGACAACGGAGACGGCAATCTTAGATAGGGATGATAGCAGCCCCTGCGCCCTACCGCTTTTTAGGCGTATTTTTAGGAAATGGTCCCCCAATGAAGAGAGAAGGCCCTCGACTAGAGGCTGGCTCTTAACAATTGGAGTGGTAGGCCCCCAATTTCTGGGACCTGTGGCAACAGGCTGTTAATGGCACAACTGATAAACATAGGGATAATAATAATGTCCCCAGGGATTTTGAATTTTTTGGCTTTTTGCATCTCGCTTGGCTCCCTTCAGATAGATTGACTTGGAGACATCAACCATCTGAGGTAATGCCGCCGTCGCAGTCGCCAATTTCCCCGTGATGAAGCTTGCTAAATCGCTAGCGAAGAAGAGAATCATTTGGGCAATTTCAACCGGTTCGGCGCGCTTGCCTAGCGGAATCATGCTGATGACACGTTGGCTCTTTTCAGCGTCTTCAGATAGGACGGTCGTCATTTCAGTCCGGGTGAAGGATGGGCAAACTGCATTACAGTAGATACCGTATTTACCACCTTCCTTGGCAATGGCTTTGGTCAAGCCATTCAAGCCCGCTTAGAAGAGGCATAGGGCAGCCGTCCCTAAGAGGCCACCCCTAATTTAGCGGCTACTGAGGAGACGTTGACAATACGACCCCGCCCGCTTCCTTGAAATAAGGGAAAGATCTGGCTGATGGTAGAGAAGCAACCGGTTAGATTAATCCGGATGGTACGTTCCCATTCTTCATAGCTTAATTGATCAAATGGCTTAGCAGAGATAACCCCAGCACAGTTGACTAGAATATCCACACGTTCAGGTCTAGACAAAATACTTTGCATAGCGGTCTCAATGGCCTCATGGTCACCTAAATCCATGTGGACAAAATCAACGGCTGGACCAGATTCGGCAATGGTAGCCCGAGCTGCTACCTCATTAATATCGGCGATAATGACGGAACCACCGCCTTCGACAATACCGCGAACGACTTCTTTCCCGATCCCATTGGCACCACCTGTGACAACGGCTCTTTTACCTGTAAAGTCCATATTATCAGATCCTTCTTTCTAGGTTTGTCATAGAATTCTATGCTTTAAGTATAGCACTCCTGTTATCGGATTGAAAGCCGATTATATAAAATATGGCATTTTATTGAATTTAAGAATATAGTTTATGCTTAGATAGAGATTGCCTATACCTCAGTCATAAAAGGACCTTTCCCCTACAAAAATTAGAAAATTTTGTGAATCCTAATCACAACAGAATTTTGAAAAGGCCTTTCACTTGCTTCTAAAGCCTTCCAGTGCTAGACTGAGGTTATAGTGGCCTAGCTACCAAATCTAGAAAGAAAAGGTGATGTTTGATGGAAAAAGTATTTGCAAGTCCTTCTCGTTATGTCCAAGGTAAAGGCGTGCTCAAGTCTGGCTTAGACCATATTCTCGCTCTAGGTAAGCGCGCACTCCTACTAGCCGACTCGACTGTTTATGAAATTGCCGGCCGTCAGTTAGAAGAAGACCTCAAAGCTCGCAGTGCCTTTGTTCACTACGAAGCCTTCCATGGGGAAGCTTCAGACGTCGAAATTGACCGCGTTAGAAGTGAGGCCGTGACCTAGACATTCAAGTCATCCTCGGCTAGGTGGTGGTAAGACCATTGATACCGCAAAGCCATTGCTGACAAACTGCAGGTACCGGTGGCAATCTGCCGACGGTCGCCTCAACCGACGCTCCTACTTCGGCTCTCTCAGTGATTTACTCAGAAGAAGGCGTCTTCGAACGTTACCTCTTCTACAGCAAGAACCTGAACTCGTCCTCAGTAGACACCCAAGTCATTGCCCAAGCACCTGTACGCCTGCTAGCTTCTGGGGATTGCAGATGCCCTAGCTCACCTGGGTTGAAGGCCGTGCTGTCATTGAAGCGCATGGCGCAACCATGGCCGGTGGCAGTCCAGTATTGCAGCCGAAGCCATTGCCCGCGCCTGCGAAGCCACCCTCTTTGAAAATGGCCTCCAAGCCCTAGCTGCTGCTCATGCCAAGGTCGTAACACCAGCCCTAGAAGCAGTGGTGAAGCCAACACCTTACTGAGTGGGATTGGTTTTGAATCTTGTGGTCTGGCTGCCGCTCACGCCATCCACAATGGTTTTACTGCCTTACACGGCGATATTCACAGCCTAACCCACGGGGAAAAGGTGGCCTATGGGACCCTGACCCAATTGCTATTAGAAAACCGTCCTAAGGAAGAATTAGACCGCTATATCCGCTTCTATCAAGCTTTGGGCCTGCAACTAGCTTGGAAGAAGTCAAATTAGCTGGCGTGTCCTATGAAGATCTAGTCAAAGTCGGCGCCCTGGCTGCAAGATGGCGAAACCATTCATCAAATGGCCTCAAAAATTCACGGCTAGCGATGTGGCCGATGCCCTTTAGCCTTAGATGCCTATGTAAGGAGAATTTTCTAAGCCAGTTAAGTCAGCAAAAAGCTAGGACCACGGTCCTAGCTTTCTTTTTATAGCCATTTAGAATAGTCTTCGTCTTCCATTGCTTCCACTTCACCCAAGAGGTAGCCGTTACCTACTTGAGAGAAGAAGTCATGGTTGGATGTTCCGGTTGAAATCCCGTTCATGACAATTGGATCAACATCTTCTGCTGTATCCGGGAAGAGTGGATCAAAAGCCTAAGTTTTGGAGCGCCTTATTGGCATTATAGCGAATGAAGACCTTAACTTTTTCAGTCCAACCTACTTGGTCGTAGAGGGACTGGGTGTACTTGGCTTCATTTTGGTAGAGGTCCATACAGAGTTCATAGACCCACATCTTGAGCTCTGCTTGCTGATCTTCTGGCAATTCATTGTATCCCAATTGGAATTTATAATCAGTATAGGTCCCGTGGACTGACTCGTCACGGATAATGAGCTTGATGATTTCTGCCACGTTAGCCAACTTGTTATTCCCTAAGTAATAGAGTGGCGTAAAGAAACCTGAGTAGAAGAGGAAGGTCTCTAACATGGTAGAGGCCGCCTTAATCTTGAGGCCATGGCCAGATTGGTAGATTTCGTTAATCTTCTTAGCCTTATACTGGAGTTGCTCGTTAGTATTAGTCCATTCGAAGATTTCTTCAATCTCGGCCTTAGTATTTAAGGTAGAGAAGATAGTGGAGTAAGACTTAGCATGAACAGATTCCATGAACTGATATTGTTCCAGACCGCTTCTTCGTGTTGGGTCCGGACAAAATCCTTCATGAGCGCTGCCCCTTCTTCTGATTGAAGGGTATCGAGTAGGGTCAAGCCGCCGAAGGCTTTGGCCACTACGTCGCGCTCGGCTAGGGACAAGGTCCGCCAGTCATCCAAGTCATTAGAAACCGGAATCCGGGTATCCAACCAGAATTGCTCGGTCAGTTTCTCCCAGGTTAACTTATCAATCATATCTTCGACCTTGTTCCAGTCGATGGCCTTATAGTAGGCTACTGGCATGCTGTTCTTCTGGGAAAGAATTTGGTTAAAGTATTGTTTGTCTGTCATGTCTGACGCCTCCTAGATCGAGCAGCTTTCGCATTCGTTGCTGCCGACTTCGTCGTTATTTTCCGTAAAGGTCCGCACATAGTAGATGGACTTGATGCCCTTTTTCCAAGCATAGTGACGTAAGATGTTAAGGTCACGTGTGGTCATCGTATTGGTCCGGCCTTCTTTCCATTCATACATGCCTTCTGGTAATTCTGAACGCATGAAGAGGGTTAAGGACATGCCCTTGGTCGATATGTTTTTGGGCCGCCGCATAGACGTCAATGACCTTACGCATATCGATATCATAGGCTGATTTGTAGTAAGGCAGGGTCTCGTTAGACAGCATTGGCGCTGGATAGTAGGTTTTCCCTGTCTTCTTCTCTTGACGTTCTTCAATCAGACGCGTAATTGGGTGCAAGCTGGCACTGGTCTCGATTGACATAAGAGATAGACCCCTGTTGGCGCAATAGCCAGACGGTTTTTTGTGGTAGAGGCCATGCGCCGCTACTTGCTCCTTTAAGGGCACGCCAGTCATCTGCTGTTGGAGTGCCACCTGCTGCATGATCGCAGCCACCTTGTCAGAGGTCACTTGGAAAGGTGCTTGGATATACATCGAAGTATTCGCCTGTCGCGTACTTAGAATTCTCGAAGTTATCAAATTTCTTGCCACGTTCCTTGGCAATCTTGTTGCTAGCTACTAAGGTGTAGTAGTTGAGGGCATAGAAGTAAGCTTCGGTCAATTCAACTGATTCTGGTGAACCATACTCCATTTGGTTGATGGCGAAGAGGGTATGCAAGCCCATGCCACCCAAACCAATGGTGTGAGCCAAGTCATTCCCGTGTTTAACAGTTGGCACTGCTTCAATGTTGGAATGGTCGGTGACATAGGTCAAGGCCCGGACTGCAGTCTCTACCGACGAAGCAAAGTCAGGTGATTCAATCATGTTTGGAATGTTAGTTGAACCCAAGTTACAGCTAATGTCTGTCCTAAGACCTCAAACTCTTGACGGTTGTTAATGTGGCTTGGCCGTTGAACTTGAAGGATTTCAGAACAGAGGTTGGACATGGTAATGGTCCCATCAATTGGGTTCGCCCGGTTAGCCGTGTCGATGTTGACGATATAAGGATAGCCTGATTCTTGTTGGAGTTTAGAGATTTCATTTTCTAAAATCACGTGCTGAAATCTTAGACTTGCTGGATTTCAGGGTTGTTAACCAAGTTATCGTATTCTTCTGTAATATCCACATAGGCAAAGGGACGGGCCATAGATGCGTTCCACATCGTATGGACTGAAGAGGTACATAGGCTCATCTTTGACAGCTAATTCGTAGAATTTATCTGGTACCACGACCCCTAAAGACAGGGTCTTAACTCGGACCTTCTCATCCGCATTTTCCTTCTTGGTTGAGAGGAAGGAAACAATATCGGGATGGAAGACATTGAGGTAGACAGCCCCGGCCCCGTTACGTTGGCCTAATTGGTTGGAATAGCTAGAGCTATCTTCCAAGAGCTTCATTACCGGCACAACCCGCTTGAGGCGTTCTCAATCTTCTTAATCGGGTCACCAGCAGCACGTAGGTTGGATAGGTTAACCCCTACCCCACCGCCAATACAGAGACAGTTGTAGGGCTGAGTTAATGGTCCGCCCGATTGAGTTCATATCATCAGATACTTGAATCAAGAAGCAAGATACCAATTCCCCACGACGCTTACGCCCCGCATTCAAGAAAGTTGGGGTTGCTGGTTGATAGCGTTGGCTAATCATTTCATCCCGCAAGCGCACGGCTAATTCTTGGTCCCCGTCCGCTAAGAAGAGAGCACAAAAAGCAATCCGGTCTTCATAGCGCTCTAGGTAGCGGGCCCCATCGTTAGTCCGTAGGGCATACTGGGTATAGAATTTGAAGGCAGACATGAAGGACTTGAAACGGAACTTCATCTTATAGGTGCTGGAAATCAGCCCCTTAATGAAGTCCATTGGGTACTTCTCAATGAAATCCCGTTCAATAAAGTCGTTATCTACCAAGTAGTTAATCTTCTCTTCAAAGAATAGAAGAAGACCGTGTTAGGGTTAACGTGCTCTAGGAAATAAGCACGCACGGCTTCCCGGTCCTTGTTGAGAGGGATTTTCCCATCAACGGGACGGTTCTAATTCATTATTGAGTTTGAAGTAAGTGACTTCAGTCGGACGACTCTTTAAGACTGGTTTATCCAAGTTGTTCCACCTGCTCTTTCAATTTATTAACATCATTTCGGATCCCTGAAATTCGAAAATAAGCGTAAGAGGCACTTGATAATCTCGCTAGATCCTTGGCTGTAAAAACCAAATAAGGTATTAAAATTACGGTTCCCACCACCGCAACGCCCTTAAAAATAATGGCGGTTATTGCCTACTTCGATAAATTCATTCACTATCTCAGTTGCTTCCTTCTCATAAGTCGGTACGACCACAATATAGGGTTCTTGGACTTCAGTGAAGACGGAGTCTGGAGTAATCTCAACAAGGGATAGTCTAATTTATGGACAAACTTACGCGTTTGACCCGTGATGGATAGGTAGACCACTAGCAATTTCAACACCTCCTTCAATAGATTTTTCAACATGTTCTATCTTACCATATTTGGGACGAAAAACAAAGCCTTAAGCCCCAACATTTAGTGCACGATTCCTCTAGACAACACAAGATATAGTGGTAAAAAGCCTGTCTCACCCTAGCTAAATCAGGCTACTTCAAGCCTGGCCATTTGGCCCAGCGCTATATCTTGTGCTCCTTGCCTTGACAAGCCAGAGGCCAGCCTCTGAGACTAGTAGATGACAAGTGTAATTTATTTACAGAAGGGAGTACGCCTATGACGGATACACTCACCCAAGCCAAGCTAGGTCGATCCCTCACATTTCTGAAGCTGAATGGCGTCTCATGCTGCGTGTTGTTTGACGCAACCTGGTATTACCAGCCGCCAGCTTATTGATACCCTGTCTGCCAGCACCGACTGGAAGGTGGGGACCATTAAGTCCCTACCTCACGCTTAATCCAAAAGGGCTACCTGGATAAAGCCCAGGACACAAGTCCTTCCAGTTTCATGCTACCATTAGTCAAGAAGAGGCCGCACTGGGACGCCTGCAGGCTGCCCTAGAGCCTATTTGTACAAAATCACGAGCTCGTTATCTAGCCCACTTGCTGGCTACTAATCCACTCAGCCAGGCTGACTGTCCGAGCTCTAATTGACCAGCTCCAAGAACAAATCAAGTCGGCTCCCCAAGCGGTTGCCTGCCAGTGCCCACCTGGTGCCTGCCAATGCCACCATCATCATGCTAGCTAGCCTATAAGATAAGAAGCCCCAGACATCTCCTGTCTGGGGCTTCTTTTTGTTTAGTTATTAGTTGGAATGGTTTGTTTTAGCTTCGAAGGCTTTAACCATTTCAGAAGTTGCTTCTTCAATCGGCTTAGTATCGACTAATTTAGCCTGCACGACTACCCGCATAGTCAGTGAAGAATCACAGGTCACCATGGTCAAGATTGGATTAGCTGTTGGTTCAATCAAGTCAACCCGACTTGGGTCAACTTCATCAATATAGTTGATTTCATATTTATAAACCTTGTCTAAGTCTGTTAGGTAGACGGCTTGGCCCACCTTAGCGTGCATTAAAGGTTCGAACAACAAGCCCTTATGGATGGAGTGGTGACTGGCAATGGCATAGTTGGATTCCCCCATCTTCTGGTTAGGCATCAAGGTCCCTGCCCCTAAGTACATCCCCTCGTTGGTCACACCTTATAAATTGGCAAGTTCATGCCGACATCTGGCATGGCTACCCCACCGACTGTTGGTAGGTCTTTAGGGGTTAACCCACTTGCAATCACATCATAAGGATTCAATGGCTTGATGACCCCTAAAGTCATAGTTAACGTCCTTCTTCTCGTTGGACTCAATTTCAGCCCGTTGTCACGGTTTAATTCCGTCACGGCGTTGGTTTCTTGACCTTAGCGTACCAAGTAGTTCTTAATTGGATCCAATCAAGAAGAGTACCGCTGCTGCCTAAGAAGAGCAGGACTGCTAGGAAATGCCAGGAGAAGCCACCCTTACGCTTCTTCTTGCCTTGTTTTTGCGGCTTCTCTTTCTTTACTTTTTGCTTCTTTAGATGGTTTTTCAGCCTTGGCCGGCTTCTTACCCCGCTTTTTCTCTTGACGCATGCGCTCTGTCCGCGTCATCCGTTCTTCCGTCATATTCTATATCCCCCTCTAAGTACTTATCATTCTTAGTTTAACATGTCGCCGTCTAAATAGGTAGTAAAAGAGCCTAGGCTCGTGTCGAGCCTCGTTCCACCAAATCTGCTTCAAAGTAACAGGCCGTCTCCTTGAGGCTTTCTCCTCAATTAAGCGCATAAGCTGTTCCACGCAGGCAATCCCCATGTCCAAGACTTTCTGCTTCATAGTCGTCAGCTGTGGGCTAGCAATCTGGTCTAAGAAGACCCCATCGAAGCCAATGACCCCTACATCGTCAGGCATGGACTTACCCAGTGACTTAAGGCCCCGCTGAATGCCTAAGGCAATGCGGTCTGAGGCGCAAACAAAGCAAGTGTTAGGTTCCAAATGCGCGTCCAGACGCTCAACCACTCTGCTGCCGCAGTCGAGGAATTCCGAATGCGGTGAATTTGCGCCGTGTGATCTGGATGTTGCGCCAGAGCGTCTTGATGAGCCTTGCTCCCGCTGGCGCTCGAAGTATTCCGGTACGTCAATCCCGACAAAGATAATGTGGTCATAGCCTTTTTAAAGGCATACTCGGTGGCCTTAAATTCAGCCTGCCGGTTATCAGAATCAACAAAAGGCACCCCTGTAGGTACTCTCTCCGTAGAGAATAAGTGGTTTGTCGATTTTTGCAATCCATTCATAGTCGGACTCTCGCATGCCGGTGATAATATAACCATCACTATTCCCCGTATCAATGGTGTTCTCCGTCATGAGTTGGAGGGAGTATTGGTACTTATCTAAACCTTTGGCAATCCCAGATAAGAGGTTCATATAATAAGGCTCTGTCGCGTCCATTTCTTCCAGAATCAAGACCTTACAATCAGCGTCCGGTTCTGAGCTAGGGGCCTTGGCTGCCATATTAGGTCGATAATTGAGTTCTTCCATGGCCTGATAGACCAATTGCTTTGAGTTCATCCGTCACCAGTTGAGGTGATTGATTACTCGAGAGACCGTCATTTTAGAGACATTGGCCTTTTTGGCCACGTCTTTCAGCGTTGCGATAATGTCCACTCCTCTCCATCGATTTGCCAGTGTATTCTTCCCTATTATACACTAAAATAACCTGCTCTTGCGACTAAAAGCAGGTATTTTTTTAGGAAAATACTTTGAATTTACTAGGAAATACATTTAGAGTCAGGGGCTGAAGCCTAGTCCCGCGCCTGCAGAATCCCCCTAAGTAGTCCTTGGCGTCCTACGACCACTAAGTGATCCGCCAGGTCAGTCACTGAACTTGCGGTGGGTGCCCTGATCAATGGCCTCTAAAATCACTAGCCAAATTCGTTCCCGCCAGGACCGCGACTTGTGGATGTCCCTGGGACAGCACATGCTGACGATTAAAGGGCGTGCCCTTAAATCCGTTAGAATCAACAAGCCCTGCGTCCCCATGCGCTTCCAATGCTGGCAGCGATTTGGGCTTGAGTAGTCACTGAGATTGGTGCCTTCCTCAAAAGGCAGCCAATCGATCAGCTCCTGGTCACCTACAATCATTCTACTGGCTGCCGCCATTCCGGAGGCAAAGCCTCCATGCCCCGTCACCAAGACCTTCATCTGACATCCACTCTTTCGCTTTTTCTTACTTCTATTGTATGTAACGCCTCATCCGACAAGCCCTGATTATAAGAAAAAGCCCTAGCTCCAATAGAACGAGGCTAAAAGAATGGCCTAATTTAATCACGCGGCTTAATATGTCGCAAATGGGTCAGGCTAAAGCCAAGAAAAGGCTGTTAACAATCATAGGAAAGGCTAAGACCGTTTGCTTTTCCTTGAAATAGTAGGCTGCCAGGACAAATAGTTGGACAGCCAAGACGATGACCATAAGGAAGCGGGTCATCCGATAACGTTTGATCAATTCATTAGGTTCTGCTGATTCGCTGCTTTACCTTATCCTTGCCGTTTGAGTTGCCGGCGGTTTGGCCCATCGAGGGTGATTTCACGAGCTAGGTAACGAACCCGCTCCATGATACGGCCTGCCTTGGCTAGGCTAATGCCTTTTTGGTTGTAGGTCAGGACTTCTTCGTATTCTTTGAGAGAGAAGTTGGAAGTGAAGAAAGTCGGAAGCGATTCTCGCATACGATACTCAAGAATAATGGCCAAGACTTTCGTCTCGCACCCAGCCCGATGGATCGGACTCGGCGCCCATATCATCTAGCATTAAGACGTCCACCTGTTGACTCATCCAAGTTGGCTTGAGGTGCTATTGTCCCGAATAAAGCCCGCATATCCGAAAGCAAAGGTTGGGAAGTGTAAGAAAGTCACCGTCGCCCCTCTTCTTCTACCAAATGATTGGCTAATGCCCCAATAAATAGGTCTTGCCCACCCCGTAAGAGCCCGTAATATAGAGACCTTGTGCTGATTTGGATCCTGGTGATAGGTCTGCATAAATTGCTCACGGCATTGATTAAGGCCTGGCGTTCTGGCGAATCAATAATGTAATCATTAAATGGAGCCTGGCGGACATCATCCGCCATCATGCGGTTATCTAAATTAGCGGCTAAGCGACGCGCCTTGAGGTTGGCCAAATAATCAGTCGTTGGCTTGTAGCGAACATCAATAAAATGTGGTTAATGAATATTCTGGCTGATAGCTCTGGTTAGTGCCTCGCTGTCCTGCCTCATTCGCTCGACGTTCTAGGCGAAACTCATTGAGTTTGGACAGGGAATTTTTGAATCATTTCCCACTTAATTCTGCCTGATGTTCTTGGAGGAAGGCTGAATACTTTCATCCTGCGGACCAAGCCACTGCCTGCTCATAAATTTCTTGCAGATAGGGGCTGGTTCATAATCTGACGCATGACGTCTTGATTGTCTCCATAAGATTCCTCCTCTAGTGGTCTAGCTCCTGGGCTGACCCTTTCTTAAATGGATTGACGAAGGTCTGGGTGGCTTGACTAGTAGCTGGGCTGGCCTCAGGCTTGGCTTGACTTGATGCCTGCCTTGAATCCTGACCTTCTTGGCGTTGCTTGGCTAACCATGAAGGCACCACTTCTGACGCTGATGGCCGCCAGCTCCTCGTGGGTCCAGCCATAAGGACGTCCCGACTCCTGGCTAGCCTTTCGCTTGGGCCTGGCGCTTTGTCTTCGATATAGCGGAAGACTTGTGGACTTCTTTAATCCCTTTTGCTGCCACTCATCCAGTAATTTTTCAAAATTAGACTGTAAAGGTGGTCGCGCCTTCCATGACCAAGAGGTAATAGACTGCTAGGTTAACAATGGCAGGCGATAGTTTGACCTTTCCAAGGCAGCTTCTAGGTTGTAGCCCTCTTGGTCGCTCCGGATACCACCCTTTGGCCTGTTTGACTTGTGGAGAAAGGCCAGCTGGTGGCAAAATCTCCACAAATGGCAATAATTTGTGCCTGATTATTGCTATATTGGCCTTGTTCCCGCAAGGTTTGGGCAGTGGGCTTGAATCTGGTCTTTTGGCTGGGCCGCCTGGGTTAGCAGCCGATTCCTTGTTGCTAGCGCTAGCCTTATAGCGCTAGCCAAACTGGTAATTGATCCAGCAATTTGTTCCGTCTGGTCTTGGTAGGCCAATTTAATGACTGTCGCCACTTGCTCCTCGTTAAAGCCATAGACTTGATGGAGACTAGCCATTTGCTGGCGCAGTTCCCGCGTGAAGAGTCGACTGTTGACTTGAGCCGCTTCTAGTATATCCAGAACCCGACCATAACGGAAACTATCCTGACTCTCTCGGTCCAAGCTGGCTTCTGCTGGATTAGGGCGGTCTGCTGACGGTAGGAGCCAGATAAAGCATCCTGGTTCTGCGCGTCTTTGATAGCTTGGTCTGATGGATAGTCGAAGATCTGACTGAAGGACTGGGTTACCGCATACTCGCTGGCATCCATTTCTTTCCCATTCAGCGGCGCATCAAGCGATGAAGGCTTGATCCCCAATCTTATTCATCAGCAGAGCCGCATAAAGGGGTGCTGCAGAAGCTACCCACTCAAGTGGCGCCATGATTTCATAGGAGACTAATTGGTCTGGGGCATCTGCCCCTGGACCTTCTTAGGTTGATAGGACTTGAGTGTCTCAAGGCCTCGCAGGTATCCGCGGGCTTGATTTGTCGGCCGGCGAAACTTGCAGTTGATCGATTAGGCTAGCATGCATGACCGCTGGGCTCCAGGCCCCGTCTGCTCCCGCATAATCCGTTAGAGACAGATAAAGGCTAGCCCCACCGTGCCGATGACAGGCTGATAACATTGACGCAGAGTCACTTGCTGTAGCTGAGACAAGGGCGCTTGTTGCCGAACCCGAAAGGGCTGTAAGGGACTTAACATGGTGGGACCTCCTTTCTAAATTTGACTTAAGTCAATTGATTATTTCTTATCGTTTTTCTCACTTAAACGATCTTGCAGGGCTTGGAGTTCCTTTAAGAAACTCACGCGAATGGAATTGACGATAGACACTGGCAAAGCGAATATAAGCCACTTCATCTAATTTCCATCAAGAGTGGAATCACGAAATTCTAATTTGTTCTGATTCAATTTCTGGTCGGTGATTTCGCGAATCTTGTTTTTCGACTTGTTGAGCCAAAAGCCTGCATTTGTTCCATGGTAATAGGCCGTTTTTCAGCTGAACGCACAATCCCGCGCAGTAGCTTCTCTTGGCTGAATTTCTTCCCGGGTGCTGTCACGCTAATGACCAACAAGGGAATCTGTTCGATCCGTTCATAGGTAGAGAAACGATGTTTGCAGTTGAGGCATTCCCGCCGCCGCCGGATTGCCGCCCCACCATCAGCTGGCCGGGAGTCATTAACTTTGGAGTTTTGGTGATGACATTTTGGACATTCCATAGGGTTCCCTCCTTATCTTCTGGCGCCAGATGGCGCTTTTCCTTCTATTATAACGAATTCTTATCAGGAGGAACAGCTAGAGACGGCTTAAAGCCTGATCTCACCTGGGCAAAGGTCGCCGCTAAGCTTCCCTGATTATCGATGACTAAATCTGCCCTGGCGTTTTGGTTTCAATAGATGCCTGGCTGGCAATGGCTGCCTCCGCTTGGTCCTGGCTCCAGCCATTACGGGCCATTAGCCGCTCTACTTGCAAGTCATGGGGCAGATAAACCACCCAGACCTGATCCATTTTGGTCATAGCCTGTCTCATAGAGTAAGGGATATCGAAAAAGGCAAGGCTGCTCCCCGCCTGGGCCAGGCGCTGACTCTCCGCTTCCAAGGCCTCATAAATGAGTGGATGCAAGGGTTGATCCACCTCCTGGCGCAACTGGGCATCTTAAAGAGCCGCTGGCAAAGACTCAACGGTTAAGGGCACCTGACTCATCCAGAATTTCACCAAATCGCGCCACCAAGCGCCCAGGCCCTCTTGGCCAGGGTTCCACTAGCTGACGGGCTATTAAATCCGCATCGACAAGTGGATGAGCAAGTTCCTTTAGATAGTTAGATACAGTGGATTTGCCCGTGGCAATCCCTCCTGTTAAACCAATTCTAAGCATGGCCTTTTTCCTCCTTGCGGATGCTTGCGGCGAGCTGATTGGCAATGAGGGCAGAAATGGGTCCCTCGTCCGCCCAATTGGACCTTTTTGAATGAGACGACCACAACGTTCGCAGGGCTCATCTACTCGGCCATAGACAGCCAAGGACTCTTGATAGGTTCCCGCCGCCCCCAAGGAATTGCGATAGGTCCGAATGGTAGAACCACCCGCCTGCACAGCCGCCGCCAAAATCTCAATAATAGCGGCATGGAGACGCTTGACCTCATGGACGGTAGGGTCGCAAGCCGGTCTGGCTGGATGAATCCGCGCCTTATAGCAAACTTCATCCACATAAATATTGCCTAAACCAGCCACCAGGGTCTGGTCCAGCAAGAGGGGCTTAAGCGCACGTTTAGAAGCCGCCAGCTGAGCCCGAAAATGGGCCAAGTCAAAGGCTTCTTGGGTAGGCTCAGGCCCTAACTTCTTGCTGGCAAAATAGCTTTCTAATTGGTCCTTGGCCATATAAGAGAAACGTCAAACTTGCGGACATCCTCATAATGGAAGTGGCTGCATGTCCTAAAAGTCATAATCAGATGCACATGTTTGGGCTATGTCTTAGGCTCCTGACCTGGTGGGTAGAACATGGCACTTACCTTCCATTCGCAAAATGAAAAACTAGGACCCTGAGAACCAAAAATCCAGCCATAAGTACTTGCCCCTGTCGCCCCACGGCTTGGATGGTCTGGCCACGCAAGTAGTCTTGCACTGAGCCAGTGTCTCTTGAGGCCTTAGGGTCAATCAGCTTGGGCCAGAAAAACTTGGACCTCCGCAATGGTCTTGCCCTCAATCAGGCTGGTCAGGCCACGTCGTACCGTTTCTACTCGGGTAATTCTGGCATAAGTCACTTCCTTTCTAGGCCGAGTTCGTCAAGGAGCCTGGGCCTTATTTTAATTGATACCAGTTGTTGCCACTGGCTGCTTCTACCTTAAGCGGTACCGATAGGCTAACCGCGCCCTCCATGACTTCCGGCACCAATTCTTCTAAAATGGCGATTTCTTCTTGAGGCGCTTCTAAAATCAGCTCATCGTGCACCTGTAAGAGCAGACGCGCCTGAAGGCCGCGTTGACGAATGGCCTGGTCTAAGGCCACCATGGCTACCTTAATAATATCGGCAGCTGTCTCCTTGGATTGGCGTATTCATGGCCGTCCGCTCTGCGAAGGAACGCAGGTTAAAGTTGCTGGAATAAATATCCGGTAAGGCACGTCGCCGGCCCCACAAGGTGCTGACATAGCCATCTTTCTTGGCTTGAGCCACAATCTCCTGCATAAAGGTCGAGATACCTGGATATTCGGCCAAGTAGCGGTCGATAAAGGCCTTGGCTTCCTTACGTGGCATATCCAAGTTCTGGGACAGGCCGTAGTCACTAATACCATAGACAATCCCAAAGTTAACCGCCTTGGCCTGGCGCCGCATGTCGCTGTTGACCGCCTCATCTTCTGCTAGGCCAAAGACTCGTCGTGCGGTCGCCGCATGGATGTCTTGGCCCTCCAAGAAGGCCTGCTTCATGTGAGGATCACCCTGAAATATGGGCCAGCACCCGCAACTCGATTTTGCGAATGGTCGGCGCCAAAGAGTTGCCAGCCCGGTTCAGATGGCACAAAGGCCTGACGAATCTTGCGGCCTTCACTCCATCTGAATGGGAATGTTCTGTGGGTTAGGATCCGCACTGGATAAGCGCCCGGTCTGAGTCAGGGTTTGGACGAAGCGGGTGTGAATCTTGCCATCGGCTTGAATAAACTTAGGCAGACCAGCCAAATAGGTCCCCTGAAGCTTAGCCAGCTGGCGATAGGTTAAGAGGGCAGCCACAATGGGATGGGCGTCCTTGAGTTTTCTAAGACATCGGCTGCTGTCGAGTAGCCGGTCTTGGTCTTCTTAATGACCGGCAAGCCTAAAAGCGCTCGAAGAGGATTTCACCCAATTGTTTAGGCGAATTAGGATTGAAGGCTTGACCCGCTAAGGTCTGAATTTCGGCCTCTAATTCTTCTAAGCGTGCTAAAAGCAAGTCATTCATCTGATCCAGAGTAGCCACATCGACCGCTACCCTCTTTTTCTCCATGTCCGTCAAGAGCTTGAGCCAGCGGGAATTCCATGTCCTGATAGAGTTGCGTCATGCCCAAAATCTTCTGGCTGCTGAGTCAAAGGAGCTACCGCTTGACCTAAGAGTGAAACCTTGTCCGCTAAGTGTTGGGATAAGCGCTCATTGTCTGGCAGGGCCTGCTTGGCGCCCTTGCCATAAACTACTTCATCCAGTTGGACTTGAATGCCCAGAGTCTGAGATAGGTGGCCAAGCTCGTTAGATCCTTAATCTTCTCGACATCCACCAGGTAAGCCGCCAAGCCCACGTCGAAGGTTACGCCTGCCAGCGTCACCCCTTGGTGGTCCAGCAGGATACTGTCACGCTTGAGGTCTGCGCTGATTTTAGGGACAGACCCATCTTCTAGCCATTTTCTAAAAGCCGGGCTAGCAAAGGCAACTTGACCACTTGTAGCATAGGCCCGGTCACCTTGGTCCAGGCTACCGCCAAGACTGGCGCAAAGTGATAATTCTCGCTAAGCGTCTCCAGATAGAAGGCGCCAGCTACCTGCATGATCTTCTTCAATGGCCTCCAACCAGGTAACAGGATAGCTACTGGTCTCTTGACTAGCGACGACTTCTCGCTCCTTGATGCAGTTGGGCTAGGAAGCTACGGAAATCCATTTGGACACAAAATTCACTTAATTGAGCTAGGTCACGCTGTCCTGGTTGACAATCATCGAGTGATTTCTAGTGGCGCATCTTGGACAATGCGAGCCAGCGACTTGCTGAGGCGGGCATTGGCTTCGTCCCGGATAATGTTCTCCTTCATCTTGGAAGGCTTGAGTTGATCCAGCCCTTGATAGAGGCCTTCGACCGTCCCAAATTGATGGAGCAACTAAGGGCGGTCTTCTCCCTACCCGTTCAATGCCCGGATAATTATCCGAGCTATCGCCCATTAGTCCCTTGAGGTCGATAATCTGCTCAGGCGTCAGCTGGTACTTGTCCCAAATGCTGGCAGCGTGTAAGGTTCTAGCTCGCTTACGCCTTTTTTGGTGATATAGACTGTCACTTGGTCGCTGGCTAATTGGGTTAAGTCCTTGTCCCCCGACACAATCATGACCTGGTCGTCTGGGTCTGCCGCTTTAGCCAAGGTACCTAAGATATCGTCCGCTTCGTACGTCAAGCAATTCGTGAGTGCTTGATCGCCAGGCATCCAGAGCACCCGGAAATAAGGCAGTTGCTCGCGGAACTCACCCGGTGTTTTCTGGCGTCCTGCCTTATATTCTGGATATTGTTCCGTCCGAAAGGTATGACCAGACTTGTCAAAAGCCACCAAGACATGGGTCGGCTTAAACTGGTCTAGAACCCCATCCAGCATACGGTTAAAGCTAAACAAGGCATTGGTATGTAGGCCTCGCCTTATTCTTAAATCGTTCAATATCCAAAAATGGAGAAGAAGGCCCGGTAGGCCAACTGCTTCCATCAATTAATAAAAATTTTGCGCTGGGTCATGGGGCGCCTCCTTAAGTGTGAATGTTAAGCTCCCAGCCATCAAGGGCTTGAAGCAAAGTAAATCAGCCAGTCCAGCAGCATCCCGTTAGGACAAGCCGCTAAGAATGGCTGATCGCGATGACTTGTATTGAGTGTTAGGTCTTAGCCGCCAAGTGAGTCTTAGAGGACATTTGGATGTAGGCGGGCATATTCTTTTTCAAAGCGTTGGGCAATCTTATCCACGTCGCCCGCGCCCATAAAGCACAATGACATCGTCCTTATATTGCATGAGTGGAGACAGATGCTCGCTCGAAATAATCTCCACCTCTTGGTCAATTAAGGCCGCCAAGTCTTGGATGGTGACTTCCCCACTTTGTTCGCGGGCAGAGTTGAAGATGTCGCAGAGGTAGACTTGATCTGCTAGGTTGAGGATTCAGCAAACTCGTTAAGCAGGGCTACTGTCCGGCTAAAGGTATGAGGTTGGAAGACTGCAATACAGCGTTTGTCTGGATAGCGTTGCTTGGTCGCATCAATGGTGGCCTTGATTTCGCTTGGATGGTGGGCATAGTCGTCAATGATGGTTAAATCCCCACCGTCTTAACGCTAAAACGACGTTTGACACCCGTGAAGGTTGCTAGATTTTTGGAGCGATGGCATCTGCCGAAACCTTCAAGGGTCAAGACTGTAATCACCGCCAAAGCGTTCAAGATATTAGTGCTTACCATAGGTTGGCACTAGGGAAACGTCCTAGGAACTTACCTTCAAAAGGTCACATCAAAGTCTGACCCATCTTGTGTCCGTTCAATATTGGTTGCATAAACAGTAGAGTTGCTGTCAAAACCATAGTAGTAAACAGGAACTGGTGCTTCTAATTGGCGTAGATAAGCATCCTCCCCGCAGGCAATCACGGCTTTGGTGGTTTGGCCTGCAAAACTAGTGAGAGGCTGAGAAGACATCCTCAATCGAAGTGAGTAATCAGGATGGTCAAAATCCACGTTAGTAATAATGGCATAATCTGGTTCATAAGACAGGAGTGGCGACGATACTCGCAAGCTTCTAGGCCAAAGTAATTAGCGGATTCTTGACCATAGCCGGTCCCATCCCCAATCAAGTAAGACAGAGGGGCTAAGTGCTTGAGGGTATGCGCCAAGAGACCTGTGGTAGAGGTCTTACCGTGACAGCCTGAAACGGCAATACTGGTATAACCTTAATCAATTTACCTAAGAAATGATGGTGGCGGTAGATTGTGAAGCCCTAATTCGCGCGCCGCACCAATTCTTCATGGTCATCCCGAGAGGCATTGCCTGCGATAATGGTCAAGCCAGGTTGAATATTGTCAGCCGAGAATTCCATCATAGGCACACCCGCAGCTTCTAAGCCTTGCTGGGTGAAGAAGTACTTGCCTACGTCACTCCCTTGTACCTTATAGCCTTCTCCTACCAGGATAAGTGCGAGAGCACTCATGCCTGAACAACTTTGATTCCCACAAAATGATGGGTTGTTGCTTTATCCATAATCAACCTACACGCGTCCTTTCACTCAGTTAATTTCTAGTCTTCAAATAAATAGCTGTCTCTTGATCCTTACGCATACGGGCAAAAATCTCACGAGAGCCCGACTTCGGTCACAGCTTGCGATTGCGGTGGCTGATAAAGGCTTAGGTAGCTCCTTTGAGTTTGGAAACGTTCGGCCCGCGCCTGTCTTGCCACTTCCTGGCTATCTCGCCCATTCTCTAAAATAGACTGGAACTTAGCCTGGGCATCTGAGACCTGCCGTTGGCTGCTGGCCTCATGATGCTCCCGCTCTCTTTGGGCGCTAGCTTGCCAAGCTTGGCGTGAGCGCTGAGAAGTCGGCGCTTCTAAACATTCATCCAGAACCTGGCGGTCTTGCTGTCGACGTAGCTTAGGCCTGGCTTGGGCCAGTCATTTTGAGTCGCCGCTCAGCTGGTGCCACATAGGCACGATCCAAACGGTCAGAATGGGTTTGTGGCGGTCTTAGCTCCTCACCGGTCGATAGCTAGGCGCGGGACTTTCCTCTTCGATTGGCTCCGACATCATGCGTTCCCGCACCAAATCCGAATTAAAGCGCTGATTTGGGCTACTATTGCGGCGCTCACGGTAGGCTACCCGATAGTCGGCCTCTTCCAATGGCTCCTGTGTCCGAAGCTGGCGGTGGTGTCTGACTGGCATCAATCATCTTTGCGGTTGATCCCCGCAAAGGTTGCTCGTGATGATGAGACAGGGCGATGGCCCTGACTGGTTTCTGCTTCTCTTCTAGCGCAGACTTGAATTTGTAAAGGGCGCTGCCTTGAGAGGCGATTAGGTTCCAGTTAAAACGTCGGTTGTCGTAATTTACGTTTCCGCTTCTGATAAGCGGGTCCTTGGTAGTCCTTCATAAGCCAGCCGTCCTTTCATCTTCTGGTCTTCTTGATGCTGCTAGTTTTATCCGGCTAAATGGCTAGTAGCGCGGTAGTGGGCGATGACTTGCCCAAGTGGTGTGCAACTGCCGAGTCATCTTTCAATGCCAAATACCTGGTTTATTTTTCAATGGCATCAAACCTAGTTTGCGTGTAGAATAAATCATCCCATTGCTGTCAACTTCGCATTGGCCTGGCACAATAATCAAACCATCTGGCATCAACAGCACCTGGTTGAGCCACTAGGACCTTTTGGCCGGCTTCAATGTGCACTGCAGCAGACGGTTTGTGGGACGGTGATCAGCCGCTACACGTGTTTTGCGTAATATGCAAGTGGTCACTGTCTGGATGGTCGACACATTCTTCCACATAACCCACCACTAAGCGTGGTGAAGCATCAAAGCTAACCGCTTGATCGAAGCCAGCCGCTTGAATACGCGCATTAACTTGAGCCACTTGCTCAGAAGTCAAGGTCACAGGACCCTCCCCAGTTAAGTTCAAGTCTGCCACTCCGAAGAGGTTATAGCCCTATTGGCTTGAGAGTTGATGATGGCTGTCAAGGCCCGTTACCTGACCTCGCTATCTGGAGGTCAATCTCGTGTGAAGAAACTGGACCACTGGTGAGAAGGAGCACGTCACCGACGCCTCCAGGATTATAGAATGCTAACCACATATTATTTCTTGTCTTCCTTTCGTCTACTTGTCTGAAATTTCTAGTTTCTTTAGTCTGTCCTTAGACATTGGCGCGAATGGTCGCTAGGGTTGACTTGTCGAAAGTCTCTAGGACTTTGATGACCATTTCCTTGGCCGCCTCATAATCATCCATACGGAAAAGGGTTTGGTGACCGTGAATGTAACGGGCGCAGACCCCAATGACTGCTGAAGGCACCCCATCATTGCTGACATGAGCGGCACCCGCGTCGGTTCCACCTTTAGAGAAGAAGAATTGGTATGGAATCTTGTGGGTTTCAGCTGTATCTAACAAGAACTCACGCATACCACGGTGGGTGATGTGGCCTGGATCTTGCACCCGCAAGAGGAAGCCGCCGCCTAACTGCCCAAACTTGTCCTTGTTACCATCCGTATCATCGGCTGGAGAACAGTCTACCGCAATAAAGGCATCTGGTTGGTAGCGATGAACAGCACCTTTGGCCCCACGCAAACCGACTTCTTCTTGAGCATTGGCCCCTGCAATAATGGTGGCCGCTAGCTCCTTGTCCTTGACTGCCCGCATGGCTTCTAACATCACAGCGCAGCCATAGCGGTTATCCCAAGCCTTGCCGATTAGGGCTTGCTTGTTAGCTGTCCAAACAGTTTCTGTCTTAGGTACAATGGAATCGCCAGGACGTACGCCATATTCCAAGGCTTCTTCGCGGGAAGTAAAGCCCGCATCAAAGAGGATATCTTCAGGCGCCACTGACATGGCCGCCCCATCCTTGCCCCGTAATAGTGAGGGGCCACAGATGATGAAATGCAGACATAATCTCCCTACGAGTTTGGAGGGTATAGCGTTGAGCTGAGATGCTATAAGGGTTCCAGCCCCCAATAGGTGTCACCGTTAAAAGACCATTTGAGGTAATCTGACGGACCATAAAGCCCACTTCATCCATATGAGCTGCCAACATGAGACGTGGCGCTTCTGGATCCTTAGCATACTTAATCCCATAGAGGTTGCCAATCCCAGATACTTCGATCTTATCAACTAAGGGAGTCAACTCTTTCCTGCAAAGCGACGAACCACTCCCTTCATTTGCCCGAAATCCCTTGTAATTCGGTCAGATGTTTGATTAAAGTCAGCCTTACAATGTCATGCCTGTCGCGGTTGCACCGCTACCTCCTTCATACCATATCATGGGTAGATTTACTCTTTATTATCTCACGAGCGCTTAGTAAAATCAATGAATTGTACTCGAATTTGTGGTACACTAAGAGTACGGAGCACAAGCCTGTGCGCCCCCACCTACCGCTCCCTGATGGAGCGCGCACCCTGTCTATGAAAGAAGGAAAAATACTATGTCATCCACTCCACGTAAAGGCCTCTGTCGGTGGCCTCCTACTTAACCAGCGCCATTGTCGGCGTGGCTGGGACCCTCTTTTACTTGGAATCCAACCTAAACGCACCAAGCCGAGGTTCTACAGAGTGAGGCTGAATTTTGCTAAACAAGGACCGATTGAAGGTTCTTGGATTCACTATGTTCCGGTTGAATGCGAGTTAGAAAAGCCAACCTCAAGTTTATATCGAGGTATTAGCCCGCTATGAAGGTGAACAATTGGTTCACTATCAATTCGTCTGCGATATTTGACACTGGTCAAATTCTAGATCTCTTCCCATATGAAGGCTAAGATAAAAGAATCTTTAGGAGTCGCTCTGGCTGCTTTTGCTTTTGTCTTTGACAAACAAAATCCGACCACTTAAGTGGTCGGATTGATATGAGATTATTCTGCCTTCTCAACGCGTTCCAAAACAGTTTACAGACAGACCTGGCATTTCGTAGTGACCATTAAGGTCGAAGACAGCCTTCTTCAATGGTGCCCGATAGTCGACGATTACCTTGCGGTAGAGACCGTGTGGCAGATGGGTGATCGGCATGCGCCAATCATTGGCATTAATCATAACGAAACAGGCAGAATTCTCGTCTTCGATGGTGAAACGTGACGCCATCATGTAACTGATAGACAGCCAGGGGTTGAGGAATTTCATCGTAAGAGTTTTGGCCGGAAGAGGGTGAGCTCTTGCAACTGTTAAGCCGGACATAATCACCGTCTCTTGATGATCCACTACTCAGTTCCAGTCAAATTGGTTGATTTCATCCGGTGCATTGTGGGTATTCTCTATCAGTCTCTTGGTTCTTAAGAATTCTTGACCAGCATGAATGAAGGAATCCCTTGCGCCAGAGGACCAAACTGGTCGCCATTAAGGGCTCGATGAACTGAACTTCTTCAGAATCATGCGGATGAGTGTACTGGCAACTTGTCATAAAGGGTTAAGTCATCGTGGGCCTCAACATAGTGGACGACTTGGTCCAGCACCATAAGCCGGTTAGAATCCCTACTAAGAGGTTCTGGAGCCTACTAACTTTTCTAAATCAGGACGTCCATTGACATAGTGCCTTCTTGCTTGTTGAGTTACCACCTTTGAGGGCATTACGAATGGAATCGTTGAAATGAGCCACTCCAGGTACACGGTAGGCATTGATGTTGGGCAGCCCTATCTTCATAAGGCAACATGGTTTCCCAGATTCAACCCTCGCCTAAAAACGATAATGGACGGATCAATTTCATTCAGGGCTTGACGTACGGCCAACATGGTTTCAACGTCATGAATCCCCATTAAAGTCGAAGCGGAAGCCATCTAATTTGGAATCTCGTGTCCAGTAAAGGATGGAATCCAAGATATAGCGGCGCATCATATAGCGTTCAGACGCGTATCGTTGCCGACCCCATCCCATTAGAACAAGATTACCTGCCTGGTCATAACGGAAGAAATAACCTGGTACAATCTTCTGGAAGGCTTGCAGTCAAACTGATAAACGTGATTATAGACCACGTCCATAATGACGCGCATACCGATTGCCGTGAAGGGTCTTAATGGTTTGCTTGAGTTCTAAATCCGGCTAAAGCGGATTATAAGGATCCGTCATAGGAGCCTTCTGGGCACATTGTAGTTCTTGGGATCATAGCCCCAGTTGTAGGCTGTTGGTTTGCTTCTGTCTCATCTACTGTCGCGTAATCACTAAATTGGTAATAATTGACAAATGGGTACAGCTCAGCGACTTAAGATAGTCTAAGCCAGTGATTTGGCCATTAGGGGTATGAGTGCCTGCTTCAGCAAAGCCCTAAGAACTTACCTTTGGCTGAAATGCTGAATCTTCCGCACTGAAAAGTCACGGACATTGGGTTCGTAGATAATAGCATCGGTCGCCTTTGCCAAAAGACGGCATACGGTCAAAAGCCCTCCGCTTGGTGGCTGCTGGGTTGACCACCACTGCGGTCACCATTAACCACTGCCGCAATGGCATAAGGGTCTTGGCTGCGTTTGGGCTAATGAACCATGGTCTAATAGGTAAGTGTAGGCGGTTAAGTGCAAGTCCCTAAAAATCTCGATCACCTGCAAGTACCGCGTTCACCACGTCGCATGACGTGAGCACTAACTAGTTGCTATCTGGCTGGTTGGATTCATAAATTTCAACGGTCACACTCTTGAGCCGTTGGTGCCCAAACGATAAAAACGTGTTGATTGTGGTGTGTAGAAGGCACCTAAAAAGGTCCGTCATAGGCAAATTCTTGATCAAAATCAAGCCGTTCTGACTGCTTTGGTAGCCAATCCCACCGCCTGATTTGGATTTAAATCTGTCACAATGTTTCTCTCTCTTTCTATGTATACGTATTCTCACGCATAGTGTACCACAAACGTTGCTCAAGAAACAAGTCTTTAGCCTTACATTTTAGCTCATATCTGATGAGAAAACAACTAATCTTATGCGATTCTCATCTTACGACCCAAAGTCTCATCTAGCTGTCTATTTTATACATGCAGTATAGATTGAAATACTGGTCTTGAAGCGCTATAAATGCAAATGTAAAAAGCTGAGGAGGAAGCAAATTGGAAAAATCTTTTGTGGTTATTTCCCGTCATTTTTATGCTGCATGAGATGGAAGAAATCATGGCTTTGGTCGCATGGCTGGATAAAATCAAAGCGATTTTAGACAAATACCCTAGAATTGCAGCTGCCTATGAACACTCTTTTCCCTTCAGGCTTTGCAGTGGCGAGTCTTAGAGGAGGTATCTAGTGGTGATTATCATCACCGGCGCTATGCCTGTATGTTTTTGCTAACTATCTGGTCTGGTTGGGAGCCTTTATAGCCTTCAGCCTGCATCTCCTCATCCACCTGATCAAAGCATCCTGATTGAAAATATATTCCTGCCCTAGCTAGTCAGTCTAGTGCTCTCCCCCCAGCATCTTGATTATCAAGCAAGTAATCGATCAAACGAACTATAGCCTCCTGGCCTCCTAATCTGGACCTTGCTAGGCCTAATTTTCACTGGTGGTGAACCTGGCTTTTTCGCCCATAAATTGATGCGAGTTGGTGACGAAAAGCCCGAAATCTCCAGAGAGCCTAGCCCTCTAATTAAAACCAGTAAGCTCGCACTTATCACAAGTGCGAGGCATATAGTAAGTTGATAGAGCCCGCGGTATGGCTGGTTCCTGTAAGTCAGCCGCATAGTGCCGTGTCAGTGTGCTGATGTTAAAGGCGCCAACGGCAGAAGCCCTCTGGCTCGAGCTTGCTTAGTGGGTAGCTCAGTGCTGACCCCAGGCAAAATACTGGATCTACTCTCTAGGTAGAGTATGATGTAGCGTTTGGCTCGATGCTTAATCCAAAGCAATTTGGCTAAAGTAAATAAATTTAACTTTTGATAAACCAGGCTCCATGAGTCTGGCATGGTAATCAAAAACCCACTAACTTATCCTCCTGATAGGCTAACTAACCATAGAAAAATCCAGAATATAACGATACTTCTAGAAGATGGCACTAAATTGCCCTTGCAAGGAACAGTAAATAGGAAAAATCTCGGTAAAGTCGATTCAGAGTTCAAAGACTTGTAAGGACACCTTAGACCAATCCGACTTGTGGGGGGATCGAATGTCAATCCCTGCTGCTAGGGCAGCCTCATAACGCTTAGCCAGTTTGGCTTCCTGGGTAGTGGGACTTACCTTAGGATAGAAATTTCGACGGTAGCTTTCGGTTAGTTTGAATCCCGCTTCCTCCCAGAGCTTGGGGTAATAAAGCCGGCTGATGGGGCTCGCCAGTAAAGGCAAGTCCCCATGGCCAGAGAGCTGCATGCGATAGCCTAACCAAAAACTAGTCTGAACGGGCCCAATGAGTTTTTCAGCCCCTAGGTCGCGGGCCTGATCAACTATGTAGGCTATAAACCAGCTTGGCCATGTCCACATCATCTAAGGACTCAAAAATAGCCCTAAGAAGCAAGTGCCATCGACTGGATAATAAGTCAGCAAGCCTCGAGATCTGAACTTGCTGGTCATGGTAACCGACAAACAAAGGCTCTCACTTCTATTTCCGGGCTAAGTGGATGGGTCCCACTAATCAGACTTACTTCCTCTTCAGGTGACTGCATTAAGTGCCCTTTATGGCATATAGTTTCTGCGGCAAAGCTAGAAAGTCGACTAGCTCCGGCGAATGAGGCTGCACTGCTTTAATGGTTAGCATGGTCCGCCTCCTCTAAGAGGGTCACTTGACCGCTTAAGCCATCCATTTCAATCCAATCCCCACTTTTCAGCAATTGAGTAGCACCCGCACATTCACAACTGATGGAATGCCTAGCTCACCGAAATAATGACTGTATGAGACAGGAGGGATCCCTGCTCAGCTGATGACCCTGGGCTTGAGTTAAGAGATAGACCCAACCTGGATCCGTCATTCTGGTCACCATAATCTTACCCTGAGCAGATTCAATGGCTTGAACATCGTCCACTACTAGCACTTGGCCCTTAACTCGACCAGGCGAGCAACCAATCCCTTGAAGGTGTTCTGTCCGACTCAATTGATTACGTGCTTGTCCTGAGAATCGCTTATACTTCTCAAATACATGACCCAAGAAGACATAGCGACTGAAGTTAGGTAAGGTTCTGTCCCCGCTAACTTAGCACGTCTTTCTGCAATCAGGTCCGATACTGCGTGTGGCTGTATAGCCAGTTCAATTTCCTTCCTTCGGTCAGATAGAAGTGTCCTCTTCCGCTCTCTAAATAGCCTTGCTTGGCAAGTTGCGCCCTAATGGCTCGGAAAATCATCCGCATCATCCATAAATCCGTGTCGATTTAGCCTTGAGCTTTCTCGGTACTTAGCCATGATCATAGCGCGACGGCGTAAAAAGCCCGTCCACCAACTCCTTGGTCGAGTGCTTTTTGCCAGTTGAGGCTTTTTAGGTCAGGAGCTTCTTGCTGCGCATTTGAACCAACAAGGATAAGAGTCCTTGTGGATGGGTACGGAAGGTCGGTGTTTCTAGTTTTCAGTTCTTCGGGTGCCGGTCACCAAATTCTTGGATAAACCAGGATCTTGGCTACTAAAGGGATCTTGTCGACTTAAAAAGTCTGCTGCATCTTCATTTTCTTGCCTGACGAAGAGCGTGGTTCTTGGGATCCTTGGGCTCCTCAACTAAGTCCTGAAGGGCTGAGAGCCGGCCGCATACTTTCAATCTGTTCCAGTACCAGCGATTTCAGCCTGAACATCTTGTCCTGACGCGACTTTTTCAATAAACCAGTATAAACGAAGCATAAAGATCATTAATCAAGGTAATGTCCCAATGTGCTAGGAATCTCATCCTTAAGCTGTTCAACTAGCGCTGTCAGCTGCTCTAAAATCCGCATCTGGTGAGAAACGCTCTTGAAAGACTGCTTGAATACGGATGAATTCCTGTTCTAGCTGAGCCATTTGCTGTAGGCGCAGTGAAAAACTCACGCACGATTCAGCCCATAATCTTAAAGTCGCTTCCAAAGGCGAAAGATGGATTAGCATGCGGTACTTTCCGTCTCCCTCACGCCCAGCATATCCTGCCAGATAGGAATAATCTTTTTAGAGAAGGGCAACAATTGCAGAAGCTGGTACCAACTTTGAATTTGATAGTAGACTCGACTATTGACTGGACAGAGCATATTCTGGAAGGTTGGCTCATAGGCAGCCAATTCAGCTGCCCCCTTCCCCACCAATCTTTGAGCCAAGCCACGGAATATACTTGCATAGGCTTCTTGGATAAAACTGATTGTTAAGGGTGTGAAGAGACCTGGATAGCTCTCAACAATATTACTATTATCCAGAATGATTTGCTTGCCTTGTAGCAAAGTAGTAATAGGCCGAGCTTGTAAGATGTGAGATCGATCTCCTTGGAAGGTAAATTCCAAATCCAGATAGGGGCCAAAAAGCGCCACGGCTTGCTGGGCTAAGGATTCTAATTCCCCTAATTGACTAGTTGTTAAACTTGGGGCGCCTGGCTCTTGTTCAGTATAGGATAGCTGATCTGCTGGATGATAGGTCACCATGCTAGTAGGAACCTTATCTTCTACAATTTGATCCCCCAATCCCTGTCCCACAACCACAATGTGTTCATTAAGAATTCCCTTAGGGTTGGCTGTAAAATAAACACCTGATAAATCCCCTTAATCATGACTTGAACCAGACAGTTCATCTGAGCTTCTGGCAGGCTAATCCCTTGCTTGAAGAGATAGGCCAGAGCGGATACCTGATAGAGGGACAAGAAAGTATGCTCTAGAGACTGGGGTAAGTGGTCGATTGGGATATCTAGCTGACTTTCAAATTGCCCCGCAAAGGACGAGACGGCACCGTCTTCAATGCTAGCAGACGAACGAACTGCCAAACGCACCTGACCAGATGGAAAAGTTTGCTTGGCCCAGCTCAGAACAGGACTTAAATCTTCCTTAGCAAAACTCTCTTTGGCCCAAGCCAATAGTTCTTGACTTAGCTGCTCTAAACTCAGGTCACCCGCCTGATAGGCAGCTTCCTGACTAGCCAGAGAAAATCCATGCTGTCCACTCGATCAAAACAGTCAAAGGCAAAGACCGCAAAAACTAGTGCTGGTAGCCCCTTTGGTCATTTCCATGAGGTGGTAGGCTTTTTCCTCCCACTTTCTGGAGATCATAGACTTGTTTCATTAGAAGACTCCCATCAAGAGGGTAGACAGCTACTAGAGACGACCATGGTGGTCTCAGTAATATAGGTATAACGCTCAACTCTTTCCCGAATATTGAAGAGGGTTGGATCCCTTAATGAACTGCTCGAACTGAACGGTCATCCAGATAACATTAAGTACCAAGACCACGACCCCTACATAGGGAAATATTCCAGAGCAGAAGGAAGTTGGTCATAATATCTAGAATAGTGACTATTTCGATGAAACAGGGTAGCCTTCTTATAACCGAAAGAGCTTGGAGTAAGTCACATATTCTGTCTCATCTTTTGGTGCTCGAATCTTACGACAGACTTTCCCAAAATCAAGCTTGGGAAGTACATGGTGAAAGGCCAAAAGGATGGTCGGAACTGACAATAGGGTAGATTGTACTTATAGCATACGAAGGAAATAGTATAGAGATTCAGAATCATCATGACCGGATTATGGGTCACTAAGGCTAAAAGGCAATGAATTTTTGAATTTTATCTCGCTTAAAGAACCAGAATGACATCAAGGTTCCGTAGATATAGAGAAGAGGAACCAAAAGATATTATTCATGAAGAAGAGATTCAAGGCAACGGAGACCGTGACGATAAAAGCTAAGGCGATAGCTAAATCCTTCTTCTTGACCCGTCCAGATGGCAAAGCCCGATGGGGGAAGAGTCGTTGATCGGTCTCATAGTCCTTGAAGTCATCTACACGTACGTAAAAATCATTAAGAATACAAAAATGGTGAAAAATCCCAATCAATTCTTGATGGTTGAAATTAAAGCTTGTCACCCCTGTCATTTAACAAGAGGACAAAAATAAATCTCGAAAAACATAATGGCTGCCACAATAAAACGCGACCCCAGCGGAAACATTTCCTTATAATAAATCGCTAAACGTTTAAACATGTTTTAACACCTATCCTTTCACCCATTCTGACCTGGCTTTCGATACCCTAAGTCTGAGTAATATCTAATATCTTGGTCCAGCTCAATACGATTGGCTGGATATAGTACAACAATAGTGGATCCACCCTAGAGCCAAAGTAGCCCTTCTCCTGGCCTCTGACTAGGTAAGTTTGATGATGGTTAAAAATTCGACCGACTAGCAGCGCACCAATTTCCATCTGAAGAACCTGCCCCTCTTCCGTCTCAATCAGACAGTAATGCCGGCTATTCTCACGATAAATCAGACGCTGGGCTTGGGCAACTTCCCTTACACTATGTAACTGCCCTTGATGCTTTTCTGATGGGTAATCACCCCAGATTCAATGGCTAAATAGCGATGCAAGTCTTCGACCCCTAGACGGAATACTAAGGCTAGCCCACCCTGGAAGGCCTGCGCTAGTTGGGCATCTTCCAATAATTCCGCCAAATTATAGCTTTGGCCCTTTAAGACCAAACTTAAGTCTTCATGAATATCAAAAACTTGTAATTTGGCGTCGGCTACGGCCAAGACTTGCCCTTCTGGACAGACAGGGCGTAAGTCTAGCTGAATTTTCCGTTGGAAAAAGGCTGCAAAGTGGGGATAGGTCCCCTCTTGGTAGTCAACCAGAGACAGGTCATAGGTCTCTAGGAACTTTCTTACCTTAGCTTTTGACCAGGGCAAGTAATCGCTCAGGGTTAGCAAATAGGAGATGCTAGGACGTGTCAACAGAGGGAGGAGCCATCGCCCCCATCTAGTCAGGTGAGGCGATTAACCAAGCCTTCTTGATAGACCTCAGGCTCTATGACCTGACCACTTTGACGCTGGTAGACCTGCAACCATAGGCAGACCCAAAGCCCGATTAGACTAAGAATCGCTAATAGGGCGAAAAGCCAGATAAGCCTTCTTGTTGAGGCTTAGGAACGGACTGGTTCCAGACGAATAGGCCGCTTAATAGAAAGGCTAGTCCCAGCAAAAGCCAAGTATAGAGTCAGGCGCCAACCATTGACCTAATAGATAGCTTAAGGGAAAGCACAAAGCGCCATAAGTGACGGGAACCCCGACAAAGTATTGCCCGCTCCCTCATCATGCTTGGCCAAGCGATTAAAGTGCCCCAAAGCGCGTCACGGCTGCTAGCACATAGATAATAGCTGGCAAGAGATTGGTAGGTCCAGAGCTAGCTGAGACATGAGGGAGAAAAAGCTGGCAAGGCAGCAAAAACTAATCATGTCGCAGAGTGAGTCAATTTCAATGCCAAAACGTTCCTGTTCAGCTGTTCGTGGTAGCGTCTAGCCACTACACCGTCGAAGAGATCTACAAATTCCACTAAGGATAAAGGCCATCATGGCTAGCCGGACCTGCCCTTAGTAGGTCCAATAGATCGCTACCCTAAGGCAAAGGCTGCTCCCAAATAAGTGAGTATGACCGATTTATCATATTCTCCAATCAAATAGTTTTTAAATCTTCATGTAGATGAATCTTTCCTTTCTCTGCATCTAGCGTGACTAGCATGCCCGTTTGAACCTCTTGCTTGCTTCTTGGACACAAACCAGAGCTGGAATACCACATTCACGGGCCACAATCGAGGCATGACAGAGTACCCCACCCGTCTCCGTAATCAGGCCTCCCAAGATGCCAAAGACATAGCTCCAACCCGTATCGGTATAAGCTGTCACCAAAATCTCACCCGGTTGAATGCTAGCTATATCTGCCAAGTCTAAAATCACGCGCACTCGCCCCGTGACCTGCCCACTGCTAGCAGGGCATGCCACCCAAGTAAGCTTCCCGGCTGCCTTGTGGGAGCGGTTGGAAATTACCTTCTGTTAAGTCTCCTAGCGCCTGACATTTATCGTGAGGACTGGCAATAATGGCGATCCTGGTTGACTAGTTGCTGCAGGTCAATACTTCTATCTTTTGTCATTCATGAGGCTAAAGATCCATTTGGTTAGATAGAAGATATCTTCCACTTGCTCTAGGTAGCCTTGTTTAGATGAGCTCGACCCAAAGCTAGGCTGACTTGCCAGAATCAGGTGGTAGGCATGAGTTGAGCAATCCTTAAACTCCTCTCGCCACCACAATAAGTGACGTAAGAGTTCGCAATCTTCTTAATCTTGCGGCTTTGACGTCCTGTCAAGCCACTAGGTAGACCCTTGATTCTTGTGCTGTCTGACCAGAGACTTTTTGCGCCTTATCATAATAAGCATCGTCAAGCACTAGGCGTTGGACTAGCGCTATAATTTGTTCTGGTTCTTCCATGTAACTGGTACCCTCAAGTCCAGTTCCCGCCTTGAATGATGACCAAACTTAACCATAAAAAATCAGCCAAGGCCTTAAAAATCGTCTCTATGCCCTTCTTGCTGAGCAAGTTCTACTAAAGCCTGACACTGTTTGCTGCGCCCAATCGTCTTTTTATCAGCGCCGATTTCGAATCATACTAGCTAATGCTAGCATCTCCTCTAAAGGCTGGGTATGGGAAATATTGCCTAAGTCTGCAATCAACTGAAAGAACTGGTCTTGGCTTAACCATTTGAGTAGCCGTGTCTTTTGCATGGAGAGCTGGACCGTATTGATGTGAGGCTTGCCAGAAGTAAGTCTGCTCCGTTTTTCTGTAGCAGTCTAAGATGACTTGACGCCAGAGGGTCTCAACTTGTTCCAAGGGCGTCTCAAAAGTTAGCCCTGCAATCTCAGTCTCTAGCTGCTTAAAATTGTCCTGTAAGTTAGTTAAGTTTTCAGGGGCTGCTTTCATGAACTTTTTGGTAAGGCTTTGTGTCTTCAAGCCACCTTGATGAAGCGTGTCAGAAGACCCAAACTTAGCTGGCTTCGGTATCCACTACCCTCGTAATCCTTATTAACCCTAGCTCATCATCAAAATCCCGTTCAATGTAACCAGGGATTTGCTGCATAGCTGATTTGACTACCCTAAATTCCAGTAGGGCCGAGGCATGATGCCGGCGCATCAAGTTCGGCATAGGACCAGCTAGGGGCTAAGTCAATGGCCTCCAAGAAGCTCGACAAGGACTCTTGCCAAGCATCAAAGTAGAGACTCACATGAGATTCGGGCAGGATTGAGCTGCCACACCGCCATCGCGAAAATTAGCTGTCGTCCAACGCCCTTGGCTGACTCGAGTTGGCAGAGTCGTCATGGGGCGAGCCTGAACTAGATAGACTTGGTCACCGCAGGCACACCACTCGACATCCATAGGGGCGACCAAAGTGCGCTAATAAGCATAGCTTGTTCATGAAGTCTGGCCAGCAGGGCTTGGGATAGACCACTGGTTGCAACTAGCTTCAAATCCGGCTCATACAAGCTAAGCTTAATCGCTTTGGATTCACGCGTCCACTGACTAACTGCTCTCCGCTCCTGCTACATATTCGATCAGCATCTCTTGGTTCTTGATTAGATTCAGGGGTTCAAGGTGAAGTAGACCCCACTATAATCAGCCTGACATTGCTCCTGAATCAAAAATGGCTAAGCCAAAAAGTCTACCAGGATCGCCCATGGCGATGCCAGTAACAAGGGCTTGAGGTTTAAGTAATGACAAGATGCAAGCTTTAATCCCAGCTGTAATTGATGACATAGTCTAGCAATCTGATATCGAGTCATATTGACCGGCAAAAGAAGTTGTTGCCTGGTCCTCAAGAGCACTACTACGAACAATATAGGTCTTACCGTCCTCTATAAAATTCTCGAGGCTGCCTCCCATTTTAGCAGGCAGATTCTGACTTTTCTAACTGGTCTTGCGCCCTTTTCGATCTAACTTGAGCCACTTGTCCCAGTCTAGTCTTGGTCTTGCTAATTCCGGCCAGCATTCAGCTAGCCAAGTCATGACTTGCTCGGCTGATAGAATAAGTCCATTTGGTACTGGGAGATTGAGTTGCCTCAAACTCAAAAGATGATTAATTTTCCCCCATAGCTTTGGGGTCTGTTTGGCTTGGTAGAGTGTCATCCATTTCATCACTCCTATAATCGATTTTGTCTCAATTTCGCTAGATATAGTAGGCGATTAACCCCTAAATGGGTCAATGTCCCTACTAACAATAGGCCAATGACTTGTGCCCAATTTAAGGAAATATAAAGGTGTAAGACCAAGAGAATCCCGATTAAGGAATCAATCTGATCCAGCAAAATAAAAGGATACTTCCAGGCGTCCCTAGCGGTCTTGCCTGGCAAAATATCTAAGCGACGCTTGAGATAAGAATTAGGCAATTCAAAAAACCACATAGGCAAGCCCAAGAGGATACCTAGCGGAAAGTTAATTGCCAGCTTATTCGGATAATGAGCATAAATCAAATGGAGTTTCTCTAAATACGGCTGATGCGCTCAGAAAATAGGCCCAAACTAATTGAGCAAGTAGCCCCAGACCACCATCCCCAGAAACCCTTCCAGGTGCTTATTGGCTCCAAAAAGACGACGACCGTCCCCTAGTAGGCGCCCAGCATCAATGGGTTGATTGACTGAGTCTAATAGGGAAGATTTACAAAATATCATATGAGCGACACCTGCCAATATGACTGGCATAAGGGTCAGATAAAGAGAGAGAATCATGGACATGCTGCGTCATTCCTTTGAACTAATATAAGAACCAAACTGGCTACATGAAAAGTAGCGAGTCGTCCGTCTCCTTGAGGAGAGTATAATGAGCGATATACAAAAAGAAGCTAGGTCCCCCAGCCTCCGCAATCGCTACTTAGACCTTGTCCCCCTTGGAAAAGCTGGTAAGCTAGTCTGAGCTATCTCAGTCTTGACTTGCAATCTTTTTGAAAAAGGGAGGGTCTGACTTATTATTTCTATAGTATACCATCAACTCTATAATGAAAACAATATAAAACTCATATTTCTTTACCATGCTTATAGGCTAGATATCCCATATTATAGGGATTTGTAGCTAATTACTTTGATAATTTAGATTGGTATTTCATTATATATAGACCTGTAAAAAGCACTTTATTTATTAGCTAGCGTAAATTCTAACTTAGTATGATTAATCCCGCACCTTCCCCTACAAAAAAGAGGCTAGATCTTCTAGCCTCTTTAGTCCTTGATTTACTTAGTTTGTACTTTTACAGGCGGAAATTTCACCTCAAAACAAGCGCCTGCTCCCGGCTGACTCTTAAGGCTTAGCTGGGCTCCATGCTGGTCGGCGATGGTCGTCAGCCTGCTGTTCTGGTCCTTCTTGGCCCTTATCAGGGCCTGCCTGATAGGTCTTAGACTGGGAGGCTTGATTGGACTGGCCGGCCTCACCTGCAAAGACACTCAGCGTCGGTAAGACTGCACTAGTTGCCAGGGATGCGGCTAAGGCGCCGCTTAAGAGTAGATGTTTTGATACTTTCATGTTAATCGCTCCTTTAGCTTCTATAATCTTCAGATAAGTAGGGGTTGCTTACCTGATATTCTTAGTCTAAGGGCAAAAATGAATGAAAGATGAACAGATTAATGTGACGGAAAAATTTTTCTACTATCTTAACATAGAAAAAGCGTCCCTAAGGGACGCTTAAAACTTCACCCAGCATGGCAACGACCTACTCTCACAGGACCAAAGGTCCAGCTACCATCAGCGCTAAAAAGCTTAGCTGTGTTCGGAATGGGAACAGGTGTGTCCTTCTTGCCATAATCACCACACTTGGGTGTTGTCTTAGTTGAGTGCTTGCACTCAAAACTGAATAACCTCAAACCTAACCTCAAATCTTGTGGTTAAGACCTCGACCGATTAGTACTAGTCCGCTCCATGGATCACTCCACTTCCACTTCTAGCCCTATCTACCTGATCGTCTCTCAGGGTCTTCACTTCTTTCAGATGGGAAATCTCATCTTGAAGCTGGCTTCACGCTTAGATGCTTTCAGCGCTTATCCATCCCGCACATAGCTACCCAGCGATGCCCTTGGCAGAACAACTGGTACTGCAGCGGTGCGTCCATCCCAGTCCTCTCGTACTAAGGATAGCTCTTCTCAAATTTCCTACGCCCGCGACGGATAGGGACCGAACTGTCTCACGACGTTCTGAACCCAGCTCGCGTACCGCTTTAATGGGCGAACAGCCCAACCCTTGGGACCGACTTCAGCCCCAGGATGCGATGAGCCGACATCGAGGTGCCAAACCTCCCGTCGATGTGAACTCTTGGGGAGATAAGCCTGTTATCCCCAGGGTAGCTTTTATCCGTTGAGCGATGGCCCTTCCATACGGTACCACCGGATCACTAAGCCCGACTTTCGTCCCTGCTCGACTTGTAGGTCTCGCAGTCAAGCTCCCTTCTGCCTTTACACTCTGCGAATGATTTCCAACCATTCTGAGGGAACCTTTGGGCGCCTCCGTTACTCTTTGGGAGGCGACCGCCCCAGTCAAACTGCCCACCTGACACTGTCTCCCGTGCTGTTACACGTGGGTTAGAGGTCCGCATCACAGGGTAGTATCCCACCAGCGCCTCCATGTAGACCGCGTCCACGCTTCTTCAGCTCCCTACCTATCCTGTACATGCCATACAAACACTCAATATCAAGCTACAGTAAAGCTCCATGGGGTCTTTCCGTCCTGTCGCGGGTAACCTGCATCTTCACAGGTACTATAATTTCACCGAGTCTCTCGTTGAGACAGTGCCCAGATCGTTACGCCTTTCGTGCGGGTCGGAACTTACCCGACAAGGAATTTCGCTACCTTAGGACCGTTATAGTTACGGCCGCCGTTTACTGGGGCTTCAATTCGTACCTTCGGATTGCTCCTAAGCACTCCTCTTAACCTTCCAGCACCGGGCAGGCGTCAGCCCCTATACGTCATCTTTCGATTTTGCAGAGACCTGTGTTTTTGATAAACAGTCGCTGGGCCTATTCACTGCGGCTGACATCGCTGTCGCACCCCTTCTCCCGAAGTTACGGGGTCATTTTGCCGAGTTCCTTAACGAGAGTTCTCTCGCTCACCTTAGTGTTCTCCACTTGACTACCTGTGTCGGTTTGCGGTACGGGTTGTTAACATACTCACTAGAAGCTTTTTCTCAGCAGTTTGATTAGCCACCTTCGCTACTTGAATTTCGCTCCAGGTCACACGTCACGGTTATAGGTATAAGCATTTGACTCATACCACCACTTCGTGCTTCTACAGACACTTCCATCCGTCTGCGTGGCGTCGCCTCCTGCGTCCCTCCATCGCTCAAACATTGTTAACAAGTACAGGAATCTCTACCTGTTGTCCATCGCCTACGCCTGTCGGCCTCGGCTTAGGTCCCGACTAACCCTGGGCGGACGAGCCTTCCCCAGGAAACCTTAGTCTATCGGTGGACGGGATTCTCACCCGTCTTTCGCTACTCATACCGGCATTCTCACTTCTAAGCGCTCAACACCTCTTTCGGTATGCCTTCACCGCCCTTAGAACGCTCTCCTACCACTCAATCCTAAAGATTGAATCCACAGCTTCGGTGTACTGTTTAGCCCCGGTACATTTTTCGGCGCAGGTCACTCGACTAGTGAGCTATTACGCACTCTTTGAATGGTGGCTGCTTCTAAGCCAACATCCTAGTTGTCTATGCAACTCACATCCTTTTCCACTAACAGTTACTTTGGGACCTTAGCTGGTGGTCTGGGCTGTTTCCCTTTCGACTACGGATCTTATCACTCGCAGTCTGACTCCCGGAGATGAGTCCTGGCATTCGGAGTTTATCTGATTCGGTAAAGCGTGAGCCCCTAGTCCAAACAGTGCTCTACCTCCATGACTCTTACTCTGAGGCTAGCCCTAAAAGCTATTTCGGAGAGAACCAGCTATCTCCAAGTTCGATTGGAATTTCTCCGCTACCCACACGTCATCCAAACACTTTTCAACGTGTCCTGGTTCGGTCCTCAGTGCGTCTTACCGCACCTTCAACCTGCACATGGGTGAGGTCACTTGGTTTTCGGGTCGACGACACCTGACTTTCGCCCTATTCAGACTCGCTTTCGCTACGGCTCCGTTTCTTCAACTTAACCTCGCCAACTATCGTCACTCGCCGGTCCATTCTACAAAGGTACGCCATCACCCCCTAACGGGCTCTGACTACTTGTAGGCTATACGGTTTTCAGGTACTCTTTCACTCCCCTCCCGGGTGCTTTTCACCTTTCCCTCACGGTACTGGTTCACTATCGGTCACTAGGGAGTATTTAGCCTTGCCAGATGGTCCTGGCGGATTCCGACGGAATTCACGTGTTCCGCCGTACTCAGGATACTCTTAGGGTACAAATCAGTTTTTCGTATACAGGGCTCTCACCTCTTTGGCGCTGTTTCCCACCAGCTTCTACTAACTCATTTGGGTCACGTTAGAGTCCTACAACCCCAGTGTGCATGCACACTGGTTTGAGCTCTTCCCGTTTCGCTCGCCGCTACTCAGGAATCGATTTTTCTTTCTCTTCCTGCAGGTACTTAGATGTTTCAGTTCTCTGCGTCTACCTCACCCTCAGGTGTGACTAGCCATTACGCTAGCCGGGTTCCCCCATTCGGATATCTCTGGATCTAGCTCACTTAGCTCCCCAAAAGCATTTCGTCATTCGTCACGTCCTTCTTCGGCTCCTAGTGCCAAGGCATTCACCGTGCGCCCTTTGTTTCTTAACCACGATCATACTTGATGCATGATACTTTCGCACTATCTTACTCTGTATTTCTTACAGACTCGGTCAATTCTCGGTTCATTATTTTAGAAATAATGTGTTTACCATCCATCCTGTCGGATGATAAAAGCAGTTTGTTTGGTTATTCAGTTTTCAATAGTGCAAGTTTGAGTGTTAGCACACTCAAAACTAAACAAAGACGCAAGCTCTGTGAGGTTCCGTTACTCCTTAGAAAGGAGGTGATCCAGCCGCACCTTCCGATACGGCTACCTTGTTCGACTTCACCCCAATCATCTATCCCACCTTCGACGGCTCCCTCCTAAAAGGTTAGGGCCACCGGCTTCGGGTGTTACAAACTCTCGTGGTGTGACAGGCGGTGTGACGAGACCCGGGAACGTATTCACCGCGGCGTGCTGATCCGCGATTACTAGCGATTCCGGCTTCATGTAGTCGAGTTGCAGACTCACAATCCGAACTGAGAATGGCTTTAGAGATTCGCTTACCCTCGCGAGTTCGCTGCTCGTTGTACCATCCATTGTAGCACGTGTAGCCCAGGGTCATAGGGGCATGATGATTTGACGTCATCCCCACCTTCCTCCGGTTTGTCTACCGGCAGTCTAACCAGAGTCCCCATCTCAATGCTGGCAACTAGTTATAGGGTTGCGCTCGTTGCGGGACTTAACCCAACATCTCACGACACGAGCTGACGACAACCATGCACCACCTGTCACCGACGTTCCGAAGAAAAACTCTATCTCTAGAGGCGGTCGTCGGGATGTCAAGACCTGTTGAGTTCTTCGCGTTGCTTCGAATTAAACCACATGCTCCACCGCTTGTGCGGGTCCCCGTCAATTCCTTTTGAGTTTCAGCCTTGCGGCCGTACTCCCCAGGCGGAGTGCTTATTGCGTTAACTCCAGCACTGAAGGGTGGAACCCCTCAACACTTAGCACTCATCGTTTACGGCGTGGACTACCAGGGATATCTAATCCTGTTTGCTCCCCACGCTTTCGAGCCTCAGCGTCAGTTACAGACCAGAGCCGCTCTTCGCCACTGGTGTTCCTCCATATATCTACGCATTTCACCGCTACACATGGAATTCCGCTCTCTCTTCTGCACTCAAGTCTCCCAGTTTCCAATGACCCTCCACGGTTGAGCCGTGGGCTTTCCATCAGACTTAAAAGACCGCCTACACTCCCTTTACGCCCAATAAATCCGGACAACGCTCGCCACCTACGTATTACCGCGGCTGCTGGCACGTGAATTAGCCGTGGCTTTCTGGTTAGATACCGTCACACGCATAACAGTTACTCTGCGCGCTGTTCTTCTCTAACAACAGAGCTTTTACGATCGAAGACCTTCTTCACTCACGCGGCGTTGCTCCGTCAGACTTACGTCCATTGCGGAAGATTCCTACTGCTGCCTCCTGTAGGAGTTTGGGCCGTGTCTCGAGTCCCAATCGTGGCCGATCACCCTCTCAGGTCGGCTATGCATCATCGCCTTGGTAGGCCGTTACCCTACCAACTAGCTAATGCTCGCGGGTCCATCTCTTAGCGATAGCTTGCGCTACTTTTCCTCCACAGAATCATGTGATTCTATGTCCCTGTGCAGTATTAGCAGTCGTTTCCGACTGTTATCCCCCACTATGAGGTAGGTTACCCGTGTTACTCACCCGTTCGCCACTCACCTTGACCAAGTGCAAGCACTCGGTCGCGAGTTCGTTCGACTTAGCATGTATTAGGCACGCCGCCAGCGTTCGTCCTGAGCCAGGATCAAACTCTCATGAAAAATTTCATAAGTCTACTTGACTCATTTCTTTACTAGCTTGTTTTTACCCAGCTTATCTGCTGCCGAATTGTTGGTTGTTCATCAAGTTTCCTCGATGACCCTCACATTCTTGGTGTGTCTTTTGTTTAGTTTTTCAATGTGCTCCTTGCCCTCATGTGGCAACTTTTATATCTTATCATCCTCTATTAGAAGTCAACACTTTTTCGACTTTCTCAAATATTTTTGGATTGTTGAGTCTGTCTTTTCAGACGAACATTAATATATCACGTCACTTAGCCAGAGTCAAGCCTAAATAGCAAGAAATTTTCATAAGTGACAAAAATCAAAAAGACTGGGACAGAGTCCCAGTCTTTGAGTGATCAGAAGCCCGCTTGCCGCCGCCACCACCTGAACCACCGGAGGAGCCACCACTGAAGCCACCACCGAAAAGCCACCGGAGTTACTACCGGAGTAAGAGTGGTCTTGGCTATAAGCGGAAGCCGAGCTCACGTTAGATGAGGATGGATTGGCTGAGACACATGGCTGTAGAGGCTCAGTATTATAATCACATTGGATAGTAGGGTCATACCTTCTACCAACTCTGCTTGTGTAAATTGAACCTTGAGGGCATCCAAGACCTTGTCCGCTATCCCAAAGGCAATAGCATAGACTAGGTACTCCTCCCATAAAGGCCAAGGAGGCCAATATCCCGCATATTCATTTTGCCCTACATCTTCTAGCATCTTGGCAAAGCCATGCCACTCTTGATAGAGTTGATCTTCCTCTGCCGTCCGGAGTGGTCAGGGCAGACACGGTAATGATGAAGACACATTCGGGAAGATTTCAAAGAGGCTAGTCCCAATGCCCACCAACCAACTTGTTCTAGGAAGGGGTGATTGGTGCCATGACACCCTGCAAAGAGGGCTACCCCACCTAAGATGACATTGAGATAATAGCTCCCAATGGCTTGGGAAAGGCAATGGCTGTTATTCTTGTCTCGCGCCGATTCCACTAATTGTGATCCAGCGATGCTAGCGCGACTTTGGAAGTTTTCGTAGGCCGCCAAGCGTTTCTTCGGCAAAATGCCGGTTCTTCTTCATGCGTTTTTCCAAGTCTACAAAGGGTGACACTGGTTTCATCATCTGGGAAGAGAAGGTCAGGACTGCCCGTTCATGACCTTGAAGAGGATAGTCGGCTACCTCGTCAGTCAGCTTGGTAACACGCGCGGTCATGGAGCTATTGCTGAAAATACCACGGTTTTCGCGACGTTCTTCCTCTAACTCCAAATACCCCTTACGGGCTAAGTCCGCAACTGTTGCTGAGAGTCATCGAGGTTAGGGTTCCCCACTAGACCGGAAAAGCAGCGGAAGTGACAACTGCTGGCGCCATGTGAGGGCAAGTTGTAGTTGTGAATTGGCAATTGAACCGGATTTGGATTCAACTCGACGTAACCTTTAAAAGTATTTACGCCAGAGGTGAAAGGAAGCAAGGACATGAGGATCATAGCGCCCCATTGGACCGCGCTAGTGGCATACTTCCCGACTTTCATAGGCCTTGGTCGGTCTGCCTCAGCTTGGGCCGCTTCCTCAGATTCAATTTCTGCCTTCATATTCTGATTGACGACATTGGTATTGTGTGGCGTCAGGACGTTGGGAAAATGGTATGCACTTCGACAAAGCGATTGACTGAGTGTCCCATTAGATTTAAGGATCACGACAGAGCGGCCATTTTCTTGGCCCAGTTCTACTGTCCCGCTACCCGCACCGCCGTGCCAGGCTTTGAAACTCATCCTTATCGGTAATTTGGCCTGGTGGCAAAATAACTTGGCAGCTAACATCGGTTTTGAGTCAATGCCTTTCCCAATTAGCTTACGGTTTGAATTCCGCCGTATCGGCACAGTTGGTTACGATGTGGTTGAGGGTATATTCGAGCCATAGGGTGACCTTCTTATTGCTGACCGGTAATAAGCCTTGAAGGTTTTGACATCGCGGTTGGATTGGATGTGGAAGGTTTTAGGCCGCTTAGAGTCCAACTTATCCTCAGTGAACTCTTCGAGTTTGTCGCCATTTTCAACACCGACAGTAGGCACCTAATTCAGAAGCCACCTGTATCCACCTTGAGGAGGGCACCATTCATGAAACTGGCATCAAAGACCCATTTCGGGTAGATTTACCAGCTTCAGCCGTAATTTCGGCAGTGACATCTTGATTGGTAATCTTAGAGATACTTCGGCAGCACGTGTCTGGCTAATAGGTCCCGCAAGCGAGAGCACTAGGGCCATCAATGCTAACCAAAGAATGAGCGTCGCTCATCTTATTTTCCTCCTTTATGGGCGTGACGTTGGTATTAGCTTGGTCACGACTTGGTGTTCCACCGCGTCGACCAAGACAGTACGGCTACCTGCTTCATCTTGACTATAGGTAATCTCCCAAACAGGCGTATAGACATCAAAGGTCCTGCAATTAACTGTAAATGATAGTAACCTGAGGCTAATTTGTTGAATGGTCGAACCATCCGGAATGTGGTATCAACCCGGGTCTCCAGGAAGCTTGAGGGGCATCCTGACACTAATCAGCGCAATGGGTTGATCCAAGACCTTAAAATCACTCTGATAGGGTCTGGGTGTATTCTCTCGCAATTGAAATCCGCATTAAAAACTCAGTCGCAACTCAGAACTTCCCATCCAAGACAGGGTAGCCATCATAAGCCACCATGTAGAAGGTTAGGGGTCCGAGATTCTGGGCTGAAGGACCAGACCGTATATTCTGCCCCCGAACAAAAATATTCGGGCCGGTCCAGGAAATTACGGCGAATGTCTTCTACCTGCTCCTGCGTCAAGGTCTTACTATCACGATCAAGTCCGAGCCCCAAATCCAGTGGCTGATCAAAGGTCGATTGTAAGACCCCATTATTATAACAGGGCGGTCTGACCTTGGAGGGTGCCACGCTCCTTGTCGAGGACTTGGCTGTTTCCGTCTTAACAACGGGTAGTTGATAGCTTTCGTTAGATAGGGTCTGAGTTGATTTTAATGTTACGGTTTTTAAGTTGGATCTCAATGCTAACATTGGTGACTTGCGCACTGATTGGTCTGTCTGACCTGTTGGCTTGGTAATCAGGGGTAAAGGCCAGATAGGGCATCGAAGAAGATGAAGAAGATTAAGAGCAAAATCTGGGTTCGTTTAAAATCCATTATTCTGGCCCCCTTCATCTAGAGGTATCTGCACCCTGTGGGCTGGTCCCCTCGCTACTTGCAGCATCCGAACTTGAAGCATCCTGATTATGTCGTAGCTCACCACGCTTCAGGCGTTCAAGGAGATATAGCGCCCTTGTATTCGACATAATACTTAGGAATAAAGGTCACCAGCTGGAAGTTCTCCATATTGAGCCTGCCATTCATAGGCCACAAAAATCTGATCTAGGTCAGTCGTCGCCATGCCCTGCTCATGTAGCTGGGAGACCAAAGCCACTTGCTGAATCTAGGGTCGGTCGATTTACTCTGTCGTCAATATGTGAACGCAGGCTCAGGAGAGAACCGGAAAAGCGCGTCACCTCAGGCGACAAATTAAATTGCAGGCCCTAAATAATAAGGCGAGGCATCCGACATAGCGGATAGCCGTCTAGATAGCGTTGGTAATAGAGCGTGTTGGTACTAGTATTGGTGGTCAAAACGCAGGCCTTGGGTCCAGACTCCGTATTTCTTCATTTCGGTAAATGAATCCATGATAATCTGGGTCGCGGTGGGACCGAACTGCGGTTCTGAACCGCTTCGCTCCGCGCAGTGTAGACGTGACTATCGGAGTTGACATCTGAGCTCCAAGTCCAGGGTCTTATATTTTTCTCCCCTGCTCTCCCACTATCAGTAATGGGTAGTTGTCCGAACCGAAGAGAGAGACCAATCAGATTGGCTTCGATTCTTTTCTTAAGGGGTATAGACCCTGACTTGGCAGGCTAAAGGCTTCAGTCCGAATCAGGGCCTTGCCCTTGGCTAAAGGCACTTGCGACATGGCGGTCCAAGAAGTGACATCCTGGGTCACCTCCTGATAGAGGCTGGCAAAGTCCCAGCCATTGAGGGGCACCGCACATAGGTCTCATCGACCTGATTAACTAAGTAGAGGCTTGGGCTCCTCTTTCAAGAGCCAGATTTGGTCAGCTTCAAAAATCAGTGGCGGGCCGTCCTTAGACTTGAACCATTGTCCCCACAAGGAGACTGGCAAACGGTCAGCAAAACGCAAAATCAAACGAGGACTGGTCGACATGCTAGTAAAGGCTCCAGAGGAACCTACCACCTCAAAGTCCCCTCCGAGTTCGCTCGGCGTCTGAGCTAAGGCCGCTGTCACCTGCTCCAGATGGCTAGTGTCAGCTTCCCAGTAACCCCCTGCCTCATAGGCATCTAGGGCGACAGGGGCTAGCACATCGGTTAACTTCATGCCGGCTACTTGACGGTTGAGGCTGTCCACTTGCTCATTACGCACGGTTTTGCTGTGGCGTTTGCGCATTCCCGCCATAGGGGAAGTCCGGATTGGTTAGAAGCAGCCAGGACAGGACCCCACTGGTTAGGACGGCCAGCATTAAGGCCAGGGGAATAAAGAGACGGCGAATCATCAGTCATCCCACCCTTCATCATCAAAGTCCATTTGCAGATAAGGAGATCAAAGCCAAGGTCGAACCCTTGCCTTCCACTGGTCTCTCAGATTTTCCCACCATGCAGTTCAATGATTTCGCTTGAAATAGCCAGACCAAGCCCTGTCCCCCTGCTCACGTGACCGTGCCTTATCAACACGGTAGAAGCGTTGGAAGAGATGTGGATGTCCTCTGCGGAATCCCTAGCCCCTGGTCCTTAATGGACAAGTGGACATGGGGAATGGGAGTCTTCAATTTTAACGACGATGACACCCCCATCAGGAGAATACTGATGGCGTTGTTTAAGATATTATCAATTACTTGGGTCACGCGGTCCTGGTCAATTTCCAGGTAGATTTCCCGTGAGGTGAAATCCCGCTTAGCTTGAATTTCTTCTGGTCAGGATTCTGTTCCAACATAAATTCAAAAGCGGTCCAGAATATGACTGACCATGCGTTTAAAGTCGATGTATTCTAGGTTGAGTTTTATATTGACCTTCATGAATCTTGGATAGATCCAGCAAGTTACCAATCATCCGCATCATACGGGTCGGTTTCCAATTGAATGACATTGAGGAATTGCGGTGCAATGACCTGGTCCTGCCAAGCCCTTCGCGCGAGGGCTTCGGTATAGGACTTAATGGAAGTCAGAGGCGTCCGCAATTCGTGGGAGACATTGGATGCAAAGTCCCGCCGTTCTTGCTCGGTCTTCTCTTGTTCCGGTGACGTCTGTTAAGACACAGACAACCCTGTAACGAAGCCGGTCTCATCGACGAATAACGGAAATTCCCCTTGAGGATGGAATACTCCCCATGGTCTACCAATCCATGAGATTTCGGTCATCACCTAGCAAGTCGGTCAAGGTATGTTGATCCTTGAGTCGCAAAAGGCGAATAATGGAAATCCCGATGGCAGATTGTTGGTCAATACCCAAGAGTTGGGGCCGCTCATTGACCAGCAGGGACATTACCTCGCCGGTCAGTCGCAATCACCCCGTCAGTCACTATAACGGAGAATCCCGTCAAGCGTTTGCCGTTCAGATTCAATTAATTCTTGGGAGTCCTTAACCTTGACCGATAATTCATTAAGGGTCTTAGCTTTGGTTCGCCCAACTCGTCATTACCAAAAATCTTGGCCGGGTAGTTATAAAATCCCTCCGAAATCCGCAGGGCTTGTTGGCTGCATGTTTTCAATGGGCATGGTTAAGCCTTGAGAGCACCAAAGGCTAAGATAAAGCTCCCACAATGGCAATGACAGCCGACTGGATGAAGACACTCATGACACTCTGGGTCTGCTCACTAGACCCGGTTCATATTGGCCGTTACTCGGACCGACCCCTACCACCGTATTATTCGACTGACTCAAAAATGGGCAATCGTGGTGTAGGTATGACGCTTGTTATTGACATCATACTCTGAAAACTTTAGAAGAGCGTTGGCTAACCAACGCTTCCCTCACATTATGTATCATTGGTCTTGGCCAGGGGCTTCTGACTGGTCCAAGGCGTTAGTTTGACGCGATAATCCCATCCTTGGTATTGATGATTTGGATACGGGTCAAGTACTATTTGAGAATGGTATCAATGACCTGAGTCAGACGGGCGCGTTCATCCGTCTCACTCAAGCGTTCTTCTAAGATTGGCGTCACATTGTTAACCAAGAACTCTACCTGGGTATCAATCTGATCCTGGTAGTTCTTGAGCGTACGGCTCTCGTATTGGTTAACAAGTAGACCCCCACGAATTGAAAGCAATCAGCAGAATAATAATGATTTGAATCGGAATTTTAAAATGGATCGATTGAAATAATCGTCTGATTGCTTCATATGCTAGAACTTCCTATTCTTGATCTGGATTCTTCAAGAGGTAGCCGACCTGACGAGTCACAATATAAGTTGGGTGGCTTGGAATATCTTCAATTTTTCTCCCGCAGACGACGGATGGTCAGTCGACCGTCCGCACATCCCCGAAGTAATCATAGTCCCAAACAGTCTCAAGGAGATGTTCCCGGGTCATGACTTGGCCAATGTGGCGGGCTAGGTAGTGGAGTAATTCGAACTCCCGGTGGGTCAGTTCAATTTCTTCCCCGTGCTTGAGAGATAATGTAGGCATCTTGGTGAATAACCAAAGTCTCCTACTACAATCTCGTTTTTGTTGACTTCTTGTGGCTCAGGTTCCTTGACTAGATTGCGGCGTGAGTTGGCCTTAACGCGGGCAATGAGTTCACAGTTGAGAGAATGGCTTGGTGACATGAGTCATCTGCCCCTAACTCTAAACCTAAGACCTTGTCAATCTCTGAATCTTTTGGCGGTTAACATGATAACAGCACAGCGGATTGTTTGCGAATTTCACGACAAACTTCAAACCGTCCATCTTTGGTAACATGAGGGTCTAAAATCACTAAGTCTGGTTGACTCTTCTCGAATACCTCTAATGCTTGTTCACCATCATAAGCTTTTTCAATGGCATAGCCTTCGTTTTCTAAGTTAAAAAGAAATAATATCAGAGATTGGCTTTTCATCATCTACGACTAGAATCTTCTTCATATGGTTCATCCTTTCTCATGACGTTCTAGGTTCAAATGGGTGAGCCTTCCCTTAAGGTCTCACTCCTTTATTATAGCGGGTTTTTGGAATATTAAGCCCTTTACGCTCAAGTTTTTCTACTTATGTCAAAGACTGCTCGGACTTGTAATCTAATAGACAAGTATTTGAAAAGAAACCTTAAACAAAAGGTGGGGCCTTTTTGATTTGAGTTTCAAATAAAGCGTTTAATCATTAGAAGATGATAACTGGCATGCCGACTTCCACTAATTGGTAAACTTCTGCCATGGTACCTGGTGGTGTGTTGATACAGCCTAAAGAACCACACGATAGGTGGGTTTCGCCCCTCGAAGGAAGCTTGCCAGTTGGCATCGTGAATCCCTGGCCAGTGTCATCAAATGGGAATCCAGTAATCAACGGGCTGTTTGTGTTCCACCTGAGTATGTGGGTTTGTAACCCTTGAGGGTTGAAGGAGACTCCTTGTTCCAAGCCATGAGCCCTCGGGGATGAGTGGTCGTCCCAGGGCGACCGGTTACGACTGGTGTTTCCAGTACCTTCTTACCATCCTTGTAAATAAACATCATTTGGTGGGCAATGTCGACTTCGACATAGCTTGGACCGATATCATTTTCCTTGTCGGCATAACCGTCCCAACAACTGTTGGTTCACGCTGATAGTACCACCCTTGTTAAGGTCTGCTACAATCTTCTCTGCTTCTGTCTCGAGTCAATGGACCAACCTAGGGTCCCTGGCTCTACCATCGACAACCCCAGATAAGGTTGAAGCAAATTTACGCGTTTTATTGATGGTCGCGTATTTGGTGTTGAGTTCCTTGACATAGTCTTGGACCTTGCTTTGGTCTACTACCAAGTTATTGAGACTCATCGAATTGAATCGGTCATTGATTTTATCTTTAGGAACAACTTCTTCCTTGCCTGAGATAGTCAAGGTAATCTTGGTATCCGCGACCTTGTTAATTTGATCCATGACTTGGGTAATCTTGGGATCGTCACTCTTGATTTTTGGTGCTTGGTAGGCCGAATTGATTTCAACCGAGGTGTTACCTGATTGCACTGAGAAACAATCAGTTCCTTAACCTTGGCTACATCTAATTGGTTCCGTCCTTTTCAGGGGTGACATGGTAACCTTGACCGTTAGAATACTCGATTTTAGCATCTTCAGCCGCTGTCCGGTTTTGGTTGTTCAAGCCGAAGCCATCCAGAGTTTTACTTAGGTTCTCGTCGTTAAAAGCCACGTGATTGAGCCAAGACGTTCTTATATTCGGTAGTATTGAAGAAGCTACCTACCCAACCGGTTGGGTCTTGTGAATTATAGGCTGATTCCAAAGCCTTGCTGGCATCTACTTGGACACCTGCTTGTTCTAAGGTAAAGCGACCTACTTCCTTTTACCATTTTCCAGAATGGGTCACTTCCTTCTGGTTAAGGTCTTTACCAATCTTATCCTCCGCTTCCGCTAAGGTTAGTTGGAAATATCCAAGAGCCAAATTTAGTGTTGGCCTGGAATTTCTGGGCGTAGAAGCCTCACACCGGCACTGTAGCCCAAAACCAGCTAATAATAAAACTGTTGTCGAGCCAATGAGTCAATCCCTTTTTCATGATTTCGTCGTCTCACTTTTTCTCTTATTCAAATACAGATTTTAGCATCGAATTGTGAATTTTCTTTGACCCTTCCATTAATTATTCTATATGATTTTTGTTTCTTTTTGTAATATGAGGGGTCTCAATGGCATGCTGAAACACCGTCTTCTTCATTGGTTAAAGTCACAAAGTCTGCCTTTAGCTTTGAGGTCTTCTGAAGCATTGCCCATGGCTGCGCGCACAGCCAGCAAAATCTAACATCTCGGCATCATTAGCCGCATCGCTGAAGCCACTGCTGCGCTCAGGGACGTAGGCCCAAGTGGCGGGCCAACTGGTCTAATCCACTAGCCTTAGAAACACCAACCGGCAGAAATTCTAGGATAACCTTCTGGCTCCGCACCATGGACAAGGCCTGCCAGTCGCTCGCCCCTCAATGGTTTGGAATCAAGCATCTAGCACTGCTTCCGGCGCCAGAATCATGGCCTTATTGGAGCTGACTATTGGCTAGGAAGTCTTCGTCGGAGATTGGCGTTACGTCTGTTTTAAGAAACTCGGCGTCGCGAGCTACCAAGGCGATTAGGTAGTGGGGTCCCTACTAGTAGATGTGATCGCGGTCAAAGGCCACCAGCTGGGCCCCCTGGTCCTTGAGGGGCGCCACTAATTCCAGCGCCCTTTGCCGCGCTGCTTGGGTCAAGAAGCGTTGGAAGACTGATTGGAAAGGCACCTGGGCCGTCAAAGTTTGTGCCCCATTTTGCAGAATCATAAAGTCCGACTCGCTTGAAAGGCAGTTCTGGCATATAGAAATCCACCCTGGCAGGGTCCCGACCGGTACAGATGACAATCTTAATGCCAGCCTCATGCGCTCGAGCCAGGGTGGCTACGTTGGTAGCACTAATGGTTTTTTGGTTAGTCAGCAGGTGCCATCTAGGTCAATGGCATTAAGCCAATGTCCTGAGCTAGTTCTTGGCCAGATTCCTTGCTGTCTTCTATTTGTTCGGCAGCCATTTGTTCGGAACTCGTTAAGGGCAGGAGCCGCCTCTTGACGTTTGGTCTCAGCTTTGCTGCTACTTGTTGGCACCAGGTCTTATCCCATTGGGCGGCTAAGAGTCTTCCACCTCTATTTCCTTTTCCTTGCGGACCATAGAAGTCCATCCCCTAAAGGCAGGAGGCAGGCCACGTTGGTCTTGATCGGTCAAGACGGCTTGGAAAGAGTTCATTGAGCTTGCGATGAATCTTGCGCACTCGCTTAGGACGCGTGTCCAGGGGCATCGCATGATGGTGCCCGCTTGCAGGACATCATCAATCAGCAGGACGCCCTCCCATCTTAAGCAGACGCATACAGTAAGGATAGAACTCCAGTATTTGGCCTTGGCGCTATCCATAAAATCAAATCATAGTGATTAGCCTATAGGGTAGGCGGAATATCGGCCGCATCCCTTCTAAGACTGTCACCCTTATCCGCCAGACCGGCCTGTTCAAGAGTTGGACTTAGCCCGCTCAAACATGAGGGCACTAGCGGTCAATCGTGGTTAAGTGGCCGTCAGATGCTAGGTGCTGGGCCATGAGACTAGCCGAAAGCCAATGAGCGGTCCCGATTTCCAGGATTTGTTGAGGCTGGGTCGTGGCACAGAAAAAGTCCAAGAACTTGGCTGTTTCATGAGGCACCACCGGAATCCCATTGGCATTAGCAAAGGCCTCCAACTGACCCTACGACTCCTTCCAAAAGGCAGTTGCCCTCCCGCATCAAGTCGATTATTTTCTGCATGACCACTGGCCGGTGCATCATCTCATTCAACATAGTCCTGTCTCCTTCTCCTGACTTATTCCTGTCTATTATAATGGGAAAAGACTTAAAAGAGCCCAGACTCTCATCAAACTTTTAGGCCTGGATTTGGTGCGAAGGGGCTTTTGTATTTATATAGAAGAAGGAAGTGCCATGTATCATCAAGAGGCAAGATTTTATCAGCTGGTCAAGCAAAGAGGCCACTTATCCCTATGAGGACGAGCAGACTACCTGCGCCTTCTGACTGAGCTCAGAGGGGAGGCGCAGGTCGCCCAGGTGATTCAAGACCTGGGGCTGGCAGCCTTTACCTGACTGATTTATGGATTCCCTAGGTGGGCACGCAAATCAGACAGGCTTTTGCTGGTGCCCAGGGCTCTATTTAATAGAAATCAAACATTATGGCGGGCAGTTCCTCTATCAGGATTTGCCTCCAGACTCAACAGGCGGCCTTATCAGCATGACTTGCTGGGGCAAGTGAGCTCGAGCCCAGAGCCTGCTGCAACAATTTCTAAGGAGCCAGCAATTAGACTGCCAGCTAGTGCCCAAGCTGATTTTTAGTCAGGATCATTTGCAGGTCGAGGGGTTAGATGCGGGTCCAATATGTGCATGTACGCAGGCACTGACTTAGCTTCCAGGGGCTGGCGGACCAGTTGTGAAGTCAGCCCTGCAATCGGCACCAGCAGCTACTCTTGGATTTACTGGGACCGCTCCAACACGCAGCCCCTATCGGCCACGCCAACTGACTTCCATCGAGCGCCAAACTCTGCTAAGCGGTATTGGTCTGCCCGTTGTTTGCGGCTGGGCATGACCTGCGCAGTCGTTATAAGGTCTCCTGCCCGCATTGTGGGTTTAGGGGAAAGATAAGGCGGCCGCCTGTTTCGTAGCGCCTGTGAGTGGGCATTGTTAAATCATGACCCTGCCGCTGACTCGCTCGGCAATTTCCAACTATATGGGGACCAAGCAATTGGACCGCACCCTGCAGCGTCAACTAGTCAACACTTCCACCTGCTCCATAAAGCGCCACCGCACTACCAAATGATTACGCCACCGTTTATCGGTAGCCTGCTCACAGATACGATGGGTCTGAGTTGGGGAGCCATCGCGTTGGAAGCCCAACGCGACATGGTGAGAAAGCCCAATACGACGTGGCGCGCTCTTCTTGCTCCTTTTTGGGCTGTTTTGCTGCCTTGGAGGCGGTGCCACGTCGTGTTGGAGGTCCCAGCGCGACATGGCGAGGGGCCCAATGCGACATGGCGGGGGCCCAATACGACGTGGCGCGCTCTGCCCTCTTTTGGGCTGTTTTGGGTGCCTTTTGAGGTGGAGCCATCGTCGTGTTGGAGGCCCAACGCGACATGGCGAGGGCCCAATGCGACATGACGCGCTCTTTTTGCTCCCTTGGGCTGTTTTGGTGCCTTTGAGGTGGAGCCACGTCGCGTTGGAGGTCCAACGCGACATGGCAGCTCAATACGACGTGGCGCGCTCTTTTCGCTCCCTTTTGGGCTGTTTTCGGACCCTTTGGGACGGAGCCACGTCGTGTTGGAAGCCCAACGCGACATGGCGGAGACCCAATGCGACGTGGCGTGCTCTTCTTGCTCCCTTTTGGGCTGTTTTTGGCATCTTTGAGCTGGAGCCACGTCGTGTTGGAGGTCCAACGCGACATGCTGGGAGCCAATGCGACGTGGCGCGCTCTTTTTGCTCTTTTTGGGCTGTTTTGATCCTTTGAGCTGGAGCCACGTCGTGTTGGAGGCCAACGCGAGCATGCGACGACAGGCCAACTACGACGTGGCGGGCGCAACACATCTCTGCACTGCCTTTTTCAGGGCCATCTGCACGCAGGCACCTCCGAACTAAGTCAGAGGTGGCGGGCTTTTTATGCTTATTTGCTTTCTTGTTTTAGCCTAACTTGTCAGCTAGACCGCTAGCTCGTAGGCCCACTTAATCAGTTCGACTAGCACGATGATGCTGAAGGATACAGCGAGTACCAAGCCCCATTGTGGTGGGGTTGGCGCAGTCACATCGAAGAAGTCGTTGATACCTGGAATGACGATAACGCCTAGCAACATCGCAGTTGATAAGAGGCTGGCACCGTTGAGGAACTTGTTATCGAAAGGCTTTCCTGTGAAGAGGAAGCGAAGACATACTTGACGTTGAAAGCGTGGAAGAGTTGAGATCAAAACCTAAGGTCGCATAAGGCCATGAGTTTTCAGCCAAGTTTTTCTTGGTGGTACCATTGACGAGCTAGACCAGTAGATGAAGAGGGTCAGCCACTTTCCAAGACCCCTTGGTAGAGGATACTTGGCAAGATGCCGTTAGACAAGAAGCTGAGACTCCTTGGTCCGTGGCAGGACGATTCATCACATCTGGCTCGGCTACCCATACCAAAGCAATGGCTGGGAGACGTCTGCTCACTAAGTTAATCCATAAGATATGAACGGAGGTTGCAAGATGAGTCCAACCTAATAGGGTGGCGACGAAGAGTAATGTGCCTCACTCAGTTAGCTGACAAGAGATATTGGACCGCCTTCTGGATGTTGGCGAAGACCTTGCGCCCTCTTCCAGACCGCTACAACGATGGTTTCAAGTTATCGTCAGCTAGGACCATATCAGAGGCACCCTTGGACACTTCAGTCCAGTAATCCCATGCCGACCCCGATATCTAGCTACGCTTTGAGGAAGGCGCATCGTTAACCCCGTCCCCAGTCATGGACACGGTCTTACCTTTAGACGCTGAAAGCCTTGATAATTCGCACCTTGTGCTCAGGCGATACGCGGGCGTAGACGACAGAGTCTTGCACGCTTCTAATTCTTGATCAGAAATGGCATCCAGTTCGGCCCCGGTCAGCTGACGTGATGGTGGTTGTCTTCATTTGGATTCAGAGATGCCAGACGTTCCGCAACTGGCTTTGCGCGGTTTCGGCGTAGTCGCGGTAATCGACGGTCCGCCATGCGCGGCCCCTTTGGCTACGGCAATGGCATCCGCAGCTACTTGACGCCTCAGAGTCAATCACCGTAAACCAAACCAGCAAAGAGATTAAGTCGCAGTTCTAATTCCTCAGACTCGAGACGCTGGGCGGTTGATCAATAATGCTCATAGCTCCTGCCAAGACACGCATAGGCCTGACGCGCCATGCCCGTATTTTCGGTCAAAAGTGGCAGCGCGATCAGCATCGGTCAAGTCGGTCACTTGACCGCCAAAGTCCTGACGAAGGCAGCGTTTGAGCAATTGGTCTGGCGCCCCTTTGGTGGCTACTAGGTAGCGGCCATCCGCTAGTGGGTGGACGGTGGTCATCAATTTACAGGTAGAATCAAATGGAATCTCGCCCACCCGTGGAAGCTAGCCAAGCGTTCAGCCAAAGGATAGCCCTTGTCTGAGCAAACTTAACCATAGCAGTTTCAGTTGGATCCCCAATTAAGTTACCTTCGGCGTCCACTTCGGTGTCGTTAGCCAAGACAATGGAACGCAAGAGCGGTAAGTCCAGGTCTAAGTCTTCTGAGCATTATGGAGGACCCCCATTATAGTAGGCTTTTTCAATGGTCATCTTGTTAGGGGTCAAGGTCCCGTCTTATCGGAACAGATAATTTGGGTCCCACCCAAAGGTCCTCAACGGCAGGCAAGGTCCGAACCAGAGCCTTACGGTCAGCCATAGTGTTTGGGTCCCGATGGAGAGGATAATGGTTGAAATGGCATGGCAAGCCTTCAGGGATGGCAGCTAGCCAAGGAAAATAGACACTAAGAGCATGTCGGGAATCTGACGCGCACGCAACAAACCAACAATGAAGGTCACAGCCGCAATGACTAAGATCATAATAGTCAAGGTCTTACCCAAACGGTCTTGGTCGCGTTGCAATGGGGTCTTGGTTTTTCTCAGCTGCGCCAACATGCTGGCAATATGAGCCGACCTCAGTATTCATCCCAGTAGCCGTTACGATGGCTAAGGCACGACCATAAGTCACGTTGAGTGCTAGAGAGACCATGTTATGGCGGTCCCCAATCCCGGCGCCCTCTTCTGAGATGACTTTGATGTCCTTATCACTAGCACCGATTCTCCGGTCAAGGCAGCTTCTTCCACCTTGAGTGAGTTGGCTTCAATCAAACGCATATCCGCTGGCACAATATCCCCAGCTTCCAGTAAGACGATATCGCCTGGGACCAAGTCGCGAGATTTAACGGTGCATGACAGTGCCATCACGGCGAACACGGGCGTCAGGTGAGGCCATTTCCTTTAAAGAGCGTCAATGGCTTCTCTCAGCCTTGGATTCTTGGACTACCCCCATAATGGCGTTAAGCACCACCACTAGGAGAATGATGACCGCGTCGGTGCCACTCGTGGCTGGCCACGAAGGAAACAGCCGCCGCAATCAAGAGGATGATAATCACGAAGTCCTTGAATTGCTCAATAAACTTCTGCAAGAGGGTTGAATGAGCCTCGGCCTTGAGTTCATTTGCACGAACTCTTTCCAAGCGTTGCGCAGCCACTGCAGCTGTCAAGCCCGTCTCAACATGGCTTTCTAAGCTGTCAATGACGCTTGCACCTCTTGAGTTATAGGCTGATAATTTTTGTTGACATAGTAACCTCTATTTGATCCATTCCTTCATGCTGGCCGCCCCAGCTTGTAAAAAGACCTATGCCGCCACCCAACGGGTGAATCAGCATAAGTCTCACTATTTCAGTCAGTACCAGCAGCAAAAGCTACATATTTGTTGATGCACCAACGAGGCTGGGCTCTAGTTACTCCCTTATGAAGTCAATGGTTATATTACTCTTACTATTATGAGATAAGCAGCAAAAAGCAAGACACGCTATTTTGGCTCTGACAAGTGCAGCGATCTTGACGATAGGGCCCCGACGCGCTAGGGATAGGAATGAAGAAACGAGGAGGATTGACATGACAAAGACAGGGCAAAATCATTCGCGTAGTAGGGGCGGCCATTGTCCAAGATGGCCAGGTCCTCTGCCTGCAACGCGGCCAGCAAAATGAGCCTGGCCGGCCTCTGGGAATTCCCAGGCGGCAAGCTAGAGCTGAGACAGAAGCCAAGCTCTGGCCAGGGAAATTAAGGAAGAACTGACCCTCGATATTGAAGTGGGCGACTGGGTGACAACGGCGGAACACGCCTACGAATTCGCCACAATTCAGCTGGCGGTCTGCAAAGGCCAAGATCCTATCTGCAGTCTGACCTCGCTCGAGCACCAGGCTAGCGTTGGGTCCAACCTGAAGACCTCAGTGAGCCTAGAATGGGCACCCGTCGATATCCCGGCGGCTCAACTGCTGGCCCAAGAAGGCTCCTCCCTATAGACATAAACAAGACAAAGGCGACCAGGACCCCAGTCCTAGTCGCCTTTATTTAATGTCTGCGGAAATCTACAAAAGTCATCATGCTGATGCATGTTGCTATCGATAGAAATAAATCAAGGTTTGCAGCTCATTGGTTAAGTCCGACGTGTTGCATACGAACATGACTTAGTACATCGAAACGCAAAGGTGTGAGTTGAAGAATCCAGCGATGCCTGCTGCTACCAAACGTTCTACCGCTGCAGGTGCCTCTTCTTGTGGCACCGTTAAGAGGGTAATTTCAATGCCTTGGGCTTCTAATTGCTCTTCCAACTCATCAATGGAATAAACTGGCACACCTGATTGAGATGGTCCCAATCAATTTAGGGGTCTACTTCGAAGGCCGCCCCAATCCGCACATTATTGTTCTTGCGGAAGTTATAATGGAGGAGCGCATTCCCTAGATTCCCTACCCCGATCAGGGCCACAGAAGTCAGACGGTCTTGGTTCAGGGTCTTGGTGAAGAAGTCTAATAAGTAATCAACATCATAGCCATAGCCCCGTTTACCCAAGGCGCTAAAGTATGAGAAGTCACGACGAATGGTCGCTATCCACTTTCACCGCATCACTGGGTTCAGTAGACGAAATCGCTTTTTGCCGGCATTCTGTAAGAATCGTAAGTAACGATAGTAGAATTGGAAGCCGGTTCACAGTTTAGCTGTGGTATTTCTCACGCATTTGATCACTTCTTTCACATAAAAGTATTTCGCTTATTCTCCGGTCGATATCTTTAGTATACCACCTTACTAGGTCAGACTCCATTATTTAGGGGTGAACTTAATACAATTATTATAGTTCAGTAACAATTGTCGTACTCCTGCCTTACCACGCTTTCATTTACGTGATAGCACGAACTTCTGTGGGCATTTTTGTGTGACGAAGGAAACGATGAGAGTCTTTCTCATAGAGCAAACCTTTTCAATTTAGTATTTTTAGCCAAATATTCAACCCCTCATTGGCCCTATTCTCGCCACAATGGGGGTTCTTTTATTCGCTCAGTGACAAACGAAACTGGGACCAGTCGCCCCGAATATAATCCAGGAGGCCTAGGTCTGAGCTGGCTACCTGCCCGACAATGGCCTGGCGGTCATCCGCTGGCAAGTCTGTCAGGCAAATTTCCAGTTCATTGGCATAGCTACCATAGTTGGCCCGGCCCAGGACCAGATCCCCTCGTTGGCGAGGGACCAGGCTGGCCCACCACTTCTTGTCCACGCAAGGCTTGGCGGGTTTCCGAGGCCCAGAATGACCCAATCACTGGGATCCGGTCGATTAGACCAGACCTGATTGTAAAAGAGCTTGCGGAGCCTGGGCTCAAGTCCACCAGACCATCATTGAGACTGGCCAGCCGCCTCAGCTGGATCTTGGCTGACATCACAATCCCCTATGTAGGCCCGGTCCACCTGGCATTGTGACAGGAGATAGAGGGCAGCCTGCTGACTTGGCCAATGGCGGGTCTGCTCGACTGTGCAGAGACCGTCAAGTAAGGTCCCTAGCCACCTGACCACTGGCAAAAGGCTAGGCAGGGAATGCCTAAGGCATGCAGTCTTTTGGTTTTGAGCCAGGACATAGGCCTGGCTGAGGCCACTATAGACCTTGGGATAATAGTTATGGGCGGCCCAAACCCGGCCCAAATCGACTCCTGCTTGAGCTAGCTCTTCTAACAAGGTCCCCGTAAGGGTCGAAGCATTAAGGACCAGGTGACTGGCCTGGCTGAGGACGGCCATTTGCTGGGGACTTAGTCCGGCATCCACCCGCAAGGAGCCAAAGCCCCAGGCCCGCAGGCGGTCCAGGCCATAACGGTCCAGGCTGGCTTCATTAATATCCGCCATAACCTGGACCCCTTTTTCATGGCAGGCCGCCATAATCAGGTCAAGCTCAACCGGCTTATAATGAGGAGTCAGGTTAAGACTGGTAAAAGGCGTACGCTAAGGCCTTGCTGACTAAAACGGTCAATCCGCGCCAGATTATCGTCCAGCGACTGATTACTATAGAAGGAAAAGCCGACTACCTGTCCTTTCATTGACTATCGCCACCATAGACTTGTGCAATCCGAGCTTCATCCACCCCGAAGAACCAGGTTAAGACAAAGCCACCTCAGATAAGCGCCTAACATGGCGATGACATAGGAGATTTGTGTGCCCGGCACCATAATCAGCAAGCCGAAGAGGCCAGATACCCCTTGGGAGACAGCCCCTAGATGGAAGAGGACTGCCAGGATACCGCCCAGACCTGAACCCAAGCAGGCTGTAATAAAAGGGTTTTGCCCTAGGTGGCAGGGTCACGGCGTACATCATGGTTCGCCAATCCCCAGGATGCTACGACTGCAAGGAGTCACGAGTTAGTGTCTCAGACGTTTGTTGCGTGATTTGGAGGTGAGAGGCCAGACCCGCACAGACCTGACTCGCCCTGCCATCATAGAATTGGCAGGGAGATAGTTGACCCCGGCCGTTGGGCCTTGCGGATTATTCAACATGGTATGGATTGGCGTTAAGGGCTTGATGGAGCCCCACAGAAACCAGTGGCAAGAAGCCAACGGAGAGGATGAAGCTACCGAGGGCACCCAATTCGGGTATAGAAGTAATCTAAACTAGCATAAATCCGTCCGTAACCAGAGACAGCCAGCGGTTGAATGACAATGACCGATACCAGCACCCCGACTACGACGGTCAGGGTGGCGTGAAGAAGGTGTTCTAGCAAATCAGGGCATGATACGGCGAATGGCCTGCCTCTAGGGTAGGCGAAGAAAATCCCATAAAGAGAGGCTGCTCAGGAGCCCACCGGCACCTGGCGAGAGGCCTTATTGGTAATAGGCAGAAGGATAGGCGCATCTGCCACCTTAGCCAAGAGGGGCATGCTTGGAACTGCCACGGACAAGGCCTCAGCCATGCCACCCAGAACCGCACTACCCTTGAATTCTTTTGTCGCATTCATGCCTCATAAATTGGCAAGAAGGCGAAGAGGGCCCAACCCATGGTCCGAATAGCTTGGAACCACCATTCACCGGCCCAGGCATTCTGGTTGGAGACATTGATGACTGATTAGCAATCCCGTTGATCATACCAGCGGCAATAATCCCAGTAATAAGGGAATGAAGATGTTGGCAATCGTTGCAAGAAACGCTGCAGGGCTTGTCATACTTAGCCTTTTGTTGGGCCTTATTAGCCTTAGCCACTTGGTCGGCTGCCAGCTCTTCATAGCCCAGACTGAGGCCAGTTAATTGAGCAAAGGCTGATCCGACTTGGTTGACCTTGCCCGGCCCTAAGATAACTTGCACTTGGTCTTGGACGACTAGGCCCATGACCCCTTCCACTTGCCTAAGGGCCTCTTGGTCCACCAAGGACAGATCGCGCAGGGTCAGACGCAGACGTGTCATACAGGTTGCATTAGCTAGAACATTGTCCTTGCCTCCCACTAGAGGATAGAATTCGACTTGCTAATTCATTCATGGTAATACCTCCTTAAGTTAATCTTGCTTATTTACTGATTGCTGGCTGGCTTGAATGGCTTGGGCAATGTGGTCTTGATTGTCAGCCAAGAAGGCTTGGGCGCCCGCCAAATCACAACCCGTTAAGGCCATCAGAATAGCGCATTTGACCTGGCCCTGGGCTGCTTGATAATAGGTCGCCGCCTGCTCAAGGATAGGTCCGCTGTGGCGGCAATAATACGATGGGCACGGTCAATCAACTTCTGGTTGGTGGCTGGACATCGACCATGTAACCTTGATAGACCTTACCTAATTGAATCATAGCGGTGGTAGAAATCATATTGAGCACCAATTTTTGCGCCGTCCCCGCCTTAAGTCGGCTAGAGCCGGGAATAATTTCTGGTCCCACTAGGACTTCAATGGGATAGTCGGCCCACTGGCTAATTTCAGCCGCCTCCACACAGGCTAGGCTGGCAGTCAAGGCTCCTGCTCCTGAGCACAACGCAAACCGGCTGGGACATAGGGAGTGCGACCGGAGGCGTAATACCGACTAGTGCATCTTTGTCGAGACAGCTTAAGGGCGGCTAGGTCCTGGACGGCTGCTGCTTGATCGTCTTCGGCTCCTTCAATAGCCTGGGACATAGCTTCTAGCCCTCCTGCTATCAGGCCTTGGACCCGATCGAACTGACTCCCAGCGTTGGGGGACATCTCGAGGCATCCAGAGACCCAGCCGGCCCTGAAGTCCCGCCCCCATATAAAGAGACGACCGCCTTGGGCCATGACTGGCACCAAAGCTTCTATAAAGGCATTAATCTCTGGCAAGGCTTGCCTAACAGCTAGGGGGACGCCCTGGTCTTCCTGATTCATGCGCTGAGTAATTTCGGCCACTGACAGGGTCTCAATAGCCTGCGACAGGGGAGTTAGCATTCAGTTAACTTACCAAGTTCCATCTTCCTCCCTCCTTCCTACAAGCTCATTATACTCCTTATGTAAGCGCATTACTAATATGATTTGGCTATTTTGGTACGACATTTCTTGATACTATAACAATTGTGCCTCTGTTCTATATTTGAAAAACAAAAATGCCACAAGGCCCCTTCACTTAGAGGTCTTGTGGCAGCTTATTTGATACAGCGGAAACCAATATGGCTAGCCGTCACCAAGGCATCAGCCCCATTGCGGGCGCCTAGGCGATAGCGTTGGCAGTAGGAGGCATGACAGAGGAAGGAACCGCCGCGAATGGCGTACTCCCCTTTCAAATCCGCTAGACTTGGAAGCGGCTGAGCCTGCTTAAAGTCCTGCAAAAGTTGATAGCGAGGATTAGCGCACCATTCCCAGACAGTGCCGATGACCTGGTAGAGCCCCAGTCATTGAGGGGCGTAGGTCTTGACCGGCGCCGTGCCCAGGTAGCCATCCGCCTGGCTATTCAAGCGAGGAAAGTCCCCCTGCCAGGTATTGGCATGATAGCGGCCATCGGCTTCTAGCTCCTGACCCCAAGGAAAGGTCGTGGTCCGGCCAGCCCGAGCCGCGTACTCCCACTGGGCTTCAGTGGGTAAGCTCACTCCCGCCCACTGACAGTAGGCTAGGGCATCGGCTAAGGAGACATGGACCACCGGGTGGTCAGCCAAGGCCTCTGTGGCAAGGGGGCCCCTAGGCCCAAAAGGATGGAGCCAATCGGCGCCCGCCACCTGCCTGCCACCAAGGCGTACCCGCACCGAGGGGCCTTGGCGTAAGTCTTCGAGACAGGAGGGCCTCAAAGACCAAGGAGCCTCCCGTCCGACTGGCAATGGTCTCATAGCCCGTCGCCGCCACAAATTCGGCAAATTCTTGGTTGGTAACAGGCGTAGTAGCCACAGAGAAGGCCGCTACTTGCATGGAGACGGCAGGTGCCTCATAGTCTTCTACAAAACCTTGTCCTAGGGGCGCCCCCATTTGGAAGTGCCCTGCTGGTAAATCAACCCATTCCATAATTAGACCTCCTGACGAGGATAACCCATGACATCCCCACGTCGGGCGGCTGCCAAGGTGGTCACTAGGGCTGACAAGGGCCGCGCCACTAGACGCCCATTCTCAACAAAGCCCTCTTCACGATTGGCTGAGTATGCCACTAACTCTGAGTCAACTCCAAGACTGACGGGCGCATAGTCGGCCTGGTCACAGAGATTGACCTGCTCATGAGGGTCGGTCACATAGTCGAAGAGTTGATAACGATCCTGAACCGGATACCAGATTAACTTATAACGTTCATTGAGGACAAATTGACTGGAATCTTGGCCTAGAACATGTTCCCCGTGGATATCGGTCCGCCAGCCGTCAATTTGACCTAGCAAGAGCTGGCGCACGCTGCGACCGTCTGTAGCCACTTGCTGGCCCAAGACCAGGTCTACAAGGATGGGAAGATGTCTTGATCTCAACCAGTTGCGGAATAGTGTGATGGTGGGCCGCAATCAGGTGGCCAGGGTCATAGATAAAGGAAGGAATTTGGATGCTGCCCTGATAAGGGATAGCCTTTGCGGAGGAGATCATGCTCCCCTAGTTGGTCGCCATGGTCGGAGACAAACCAGAAAAGGGTGTCCTGGGCATGTCCGAACTCTTCCAAGGCTGTCAGGAAGCGACTAATTTGATGGTCCAGATGGGTCACCAAGCCATAGTAGCCTGCCAGCAAGCTGCCGTTGATCGTCGGGCTTGAGGCAGCCCTTTCTTTCACTATCGATGCTAGGAACAGCATCCACTAGCTGCTCCCAATCCCCTAGATGGCGGTCCCATTCCTGCCCCAAGAGTTGATAATACATATCGAAATAATACTGAGGCGGATTAAAAGGCGAATGTGGCTTCTCAAAGGACAACTTGAGGAAGAAAGGCACGGTTGGGTCCTTAGTCTTGAGAATTCAATGGCTTTCCGGTCACCAGCCAGTTGGTTGGATGGAGGGCTTCCGCATAAGGCCAAGGTCGGGCCATCCAGGAATTACAATTGAGGCCGTCATCCATGAGGTCGGCTATGGGCCCAGCTGGGCCTTTGAGGAATTTGAGATAGTCACTAGACTGTTCAAAGGAAGCCCCATAAGCCCCATCATAATGGCGATCAACATGGAGATAGCCGTCGTGCAGGGTCACAGGTCGAGCCCAGACAGCTTGCGGGCTGGATGAGACGCATCTTACCGATACATTGGGTTTGGTAGCCCGCATCCCGGAAGGTCTGGGCAGGGTCTGGGTGAGTTCCAAGGTCATTTGGTCTTCCTAGCACCCGTCCCGAATTGGCCTGGTCCAAGCCCGTTAAAGGCCGCGCGAGCGGCACTAGGACGGCACCGGCGAATGGCATTGACGAGTAGCCCTGGCTGGCCATCATATCTAAGGTTGGGTTGAGAGAAAATCAGGCCCCTGGTTTAATCCCTAAGGCGTCGGCCCGCATTTGGTCGACGACAATAAGCACCACGTTGGGACGTTGCTTGCTGTTAGTCATGGTAGTGGAGTCCCTCCTCATTCGGTCGCATGATGGGCGACCTGTCTTCGCTTTCATTATACACCTCTGGCATCAAATTGCTCTATCTTCTACTAAAAAGATGAGAATATTAACAAAAATTATAAAGCAGACCAAACTCGAGCCTGTCTCTGAGCTGAAGTTTCGGTTAAGCTAAAAAGCCTGACTGAGAGTCAGGCTTTTTGATCTAAGATCTGCTTTTTCAACTTGGCTTGCATATAAAGCTTCCCAAATCACTGAGCAGCGCTAGGGGTTTGATCCTTGGTGAAACGAAAAGAGCGGCTTTCAAAGACTAAGATTAAATCCACGCTAACTAATTTCCCCCGACTAGTCGTCCGATCCAAACGCACCTTGCGTAGGCTAGACCAAGGCAAGAGATAGTGACGGCTACCCAGTTCAATCCGAACCTTATCTCCCAAATCTTCTATGGTAACGGATCGCGTCCAGAGAAAATTATAGAAGGCATTGGCCAGGAAAAATAGTAGGAGCAGTAACACAACGAACAATAAGGGGCGCATATTGATTATCACGCGGTGAGAAGTCCAAGTCCAACAAGAAATTAACAAGGTCCTTGATGCCAAGTTGTGCTAGACCTAGCAAGACCAGAATAGAGAGCAAGCGTTGGCCGACAAAACGGCTGACCCTTAGCTTGACCTTATTCAGCAGATACTTGTTTTTACTTGTCATTTGGGCCTAGGCCTCCTTTTTGGGCTTGCTTCATGCCCTTTTCTAAATATTGAATCAGCCACTCTAAAGCTAGCTACCTGGTCATCTGAGGTCAGGTAGAAGCTACGACCATGAAATTTGAGGACTGCCGTCTTGCTGAAGATTCCACCATTACGTTTGGGCGCGACGAAAAGTCTTGACGACGACGCAGGCTGGTCCAGATCATAGCGAGTGGGACTTTTGATTAATGAGGATTTCCAGACTTTGGCCCCTGATTGTAGAGGGTGACTGAACGTTTCCATAGGCTATTGTAGACACAGCCCAGAATGACTGCCCCTAGGAAGAGATCAAAAGGCTAGCCAACTCCTAGGGTTCAAGTTGAATCTCTTGGCCAAGTCTAGACTCCACAGGCGTCAAGATAAAGTAGATGAGGAAAGGAAGGATAGAGCCTTGGCGCCCAAAAATAAGACACCCGACAATCCAGGTCATGACCAGATCTTCTTGGCCCGGAGCCAGGCGCTTGGCTTTTATAATAATCAAATTGGTCTCCCTTTGGTCTAAATAAAGCTTTTAACTTTCAGCGACTTGCTCTAAATCTTTGCTAGCAGGTCCCAGGCTTCAATGCGATAGTATTGGCCCAAGAAGATATCTCCAGCTTGTACTCATGTCACTGGATCTAACAGTCATGCGGCGGAGTGTTGACCAGGCATAGCGGCTCTCTCTTCTCCTACCTGAAAAGAGGTTAATCTCCCAAATCAATGATTCGTAATTTCTTTAACCAGGTTTTGCGATGGTGTCGCACAGCCTACTATAGCAGAAGGACGATTGAAAGAACTAGGACAACCACCATTACTTTCATTAGAGTCAGGCCATCCACGCCCAAATATAAGCCAAACATTAAGACCGTCGCATTGATGGCCGTCCATAGAATATACAAGCAGAAGGCAATCAGACAGGCACTAACCAGGCGCATACCGAATCGGTGGCTGAGCCGGACTGTATGATCAAAAAGTAGTTCGCCCTGATTTTTCTTGCTGGTTAACAGTCATCTTATCATCCTCTATTTCTTCATTATAACAGCTCTGGGCACTTGAGAAGTCTGAGCTTGCTGTAAGCATTACATAAGAAAAGGCCAGGCACAAGGCCTGACCATGCTACTTCTAATGGCTTCTCCTGCTTTTGAGATAAGCCTGGAGGGCTTGGCCTAGCTGGCTCAGGGCCACCATACTCTTATCCGATGAAGAGAAACGTAGTTGCGGCCTCAAAGACCAAGACTGAGGTTATGAGGTGCTGACCTGACCACGTCTAGAATAGAAGCGATGAGCTCTGACCTTACCAGGGTCTGCCACTTAAAGTAGGCCTGGTCAGCACGACTTGTAAGCAGAGCTTGATCGCCTAGGTCCCAGATACAGAACCGTGCCCCACAACTTATTGTGGAGACAGTCACCCAACATCCAAATCAAGGTACCCCGGATGATGAAGAGCCACGCTCCAGCCTTTTTAGGTCCTCACTGCCACCAAAGCCTCACTGCTTTGCAACAAATGTAGGCTAAGGATAAAAACCACTGAACATGATTAGAGACCATGAGGGACGCCGCTAAGAAGCTCACACAGACATGGCTGACCTCACCTTTCCTTCAGATAGTGAAATTGCTTGCTTTCATTATTCTGTCTAACGCATGCTTTCATCTTTCTAGTCCTTTTCATTATAACTTAGCAAGGAGCCCTTGAAAAGCCTGGCTCCATTTACCTAGCTGTCAAGGGGCTCAAATTTAATAAATAGTTAGCGACAGTTAAGAAAGACTTAATAGTTGTTTCAACAAGTCTTCAGTTTCACCCGCTATAGTAAGGTCATCAAATAAATCCAAGAGTGAGTTTCCATATCGACCAAACACACACTAACCAAACTCAGCCTTGTTGCCTTACTAAGCCTAGGGCTTGGAGCCCGGCAGCTATCCCATGTGGTCTTAGCTGAGGAAAGCAGTACAGCTCTAGCCAAAATGCCAGAAGATAAGCAAAAAGACGAAAATGAATCAAGCCCTTGTCCAGCCAGATTGATGGGTCAAGGAAAACACAAGGTCACAGGTATGGCCAAGGTCACCGCTAAGAAGTCGACTGACCGGCTTTTCAAGTGATGAAGCCCTGACCTCAAGTGCCTACCTAACCAAGGATGGCGATGTGAGACATGGCCTCAAATTAGACAAGGTTGATGCCAAGAGGTGCCATCCAAGGCTGCAAACTGGACAAGTCGACCTCAGTCAATACACACCTCACCATCCACCATGACCAAGTCAATGAAACCTTCAGTTCTGCTATATCGATCAAGTTTTTCTGGCGGGCCATGGACCAAACCATAGAACGTATGGGCGAACTCATGGGCGCCAATGGCAAGATGGTCATAGGTTCCGTCAGCATCGAGGAAACCAACTCCAGACCCACGCAACTTCCAAGACGACAGGCACCTGACCTCACGTCCTCCTTAGCAAAGACGGCAAATTAGAGACAGCCGTTGAAGTCGGTGCGGTAGACAGTGAGATGATGGAACAAAGCTATGACCTGTAATGGTTTGAAGGCAGACTGGCTGCAACAAGGTCTTAATCTACTGTGTTGAAGCCGCATGAAGTCTTCAGGTCAAGCTGACGCTAAATAAGCTTTCGAGCATCAGCACCGAAGTCCTTTTCGAGGTGGTTGAGTGCTTTGGAGCATAAGGCCCACAGCGTCGCTGACCTTCCTCTCAAGCTGTGCTATATTGGCTCTGCCCCTGCCATCATGAGGCAGATTTTGATTTCAGTCATTGATCGAAAGGAGGGTCCTATGACCCACATCCTCCTAGTTGACGACCCGAGCCAGCCATCCTGGATGTCGTCACCTGCTTAAGGAAGGCTATCAAGTCACGACCGCGATGAATGGTCAGGAAGCCTTAGACCACTACCGAGGCTCAGAGCGTTGATCTGATTATCACAGACATATGATGCCCCAAATGGATGGTTATGATTTCGTCGATGCCAGTCTTGCAATTACGCGAAGACCAGCCTTTTTATCTCTCATCACGGCCAAGGATCAGGCGGTCGATCGCATTTATTCCCTGACCCTCAGAGCCGACGACTACCTATAGACCTTCAGCCCACGGGAGCTCACCTTTGCGGGTCAAAATCATCTTGCGTCGCATTCAGCCCAAGCAAAGCACGGGGCAGTCGGTTTTGAGCTAGCGCCCTTGCTGCCATCGATGAGGCCAACATGCGTCACGCTCTACGACCAACCCGTAGCTCTCCTCAAAATTCCAGCTCCTGGCCCTCTTCGACCCGTAGCCGAGTCTTTTGCTAAAATCAGAACTCTTCTCAAGATTTGGGAGAGCCGATTCTATGGAAGATGCTAATACCCTTAATGTCCCATATCCACTCCTTGCGCGATAAATTAGCTAGTTAGCAGGTCAGCGTCCCTACCTAAGATTGAGACAGTCTGGGGACTGGGCTACCGCTTAGGAGGTGGTGACTCATGAAACTCCGTTCGCTAGTCTTCCTGGCCTTTCTTACTTCCACACTCTGCGCCCTCCTGCTAGTCTGGTGGGGCCTGCAACAAATGTTAGTCTCCGAGACATGGCCTGATATGATTATCTGGATGACCTTGGGGCTAATTTGCTAGGGGCCCTAGTGAGCTTCTGCCTACTTTTCAGCCCAGCGTCAAATCCCTGCAGCAACTGAGCCGAGATGTGAGACGGGTGGCCGACCAGGATTTCCAACCAGTTCAGACCATTAAATCACCGGCTGAACTGGCCTCGCTGACGGCTAACATCAACCTCATGATTCAAGACCTCAACCAAAGTTTCCAGAGGCCCTCAGCCAGAGCGAGGCAGGACAGAGGCCCAGCTCATGGCCAGCCCACAGGTCACGATATCAAGACAGCTCCCTGACCGCTCTGCCATCAGGTTGAGGCGCTGAGAAGATCAGATGGTGTCAGAAGGTAAATGACAAGCCCTCTGGCGGGCCATGGCCCATCAAATCGACCGACTCAAGACCTGACCCAGCAACTTTCATGGAAGTTGGCCTCATGGAGAAGCAAAGCCAATCAGCAGGCTAGCCAAATCCAAGTCCAGACCCTCCAACTGGATGATTTTTCCTCATACATTTTGCTGAGCCAAGTCATCCAGCCCACTGTCAACAGAAGGACAAGAACTTGAGGTCGAAACTAGCGCCGAGAGCTAGGAGACCATCCAGACAGACAGTGACAAACTGTCATGCTTCCTCCTCAGTCTCTTGGAGAACTGCAGCAAGTACTCGCCAGAGCAGAGTCGCATTCAACTCCATATCCAAAGAAGGCCAAGGGATGGCTTTCCATATCGATTGATCAAGGCATGGGCATTCCGTCAGGACCTGCCTCATATCTTTGATCGTCTCTACCCAGGTCGAACAGTCCATGCAATCGGGAGACAGGCGGCGCTGGCTGGGACTCTATGATCAGCCAAACCCTGGCCCAACATGAGGGGCCAGTGAGAGTCCCAGGTCGAGTCAACCAAGGCGCTACTTCAGCCATATAGCTGCCACTATAGCCATAGCAAAAGCCAGGAAAAGCCCTGGCCTTTTTCTTATGAGTCCTAAAAAGTTGATGAGCCCGCCAGGTCAGTGGCTGGAGAGGCGACTGACCCGGCTCCCAGAGTCAGCCATTTTGAGGTGAGGGCTAGCTGATAGAGGCGCTTCTTGGGCATAAGCAGCAAGCCAGCTCAAGCCTTAGGGTCTTCTGAGGTCATTGTAGACAGCACTCAGGTGGCAGGGGGTCGGTTTTCTCCAGAAGACTCAGACTCGCATGGCTGACAGATTCGGTCTCATCAGAGGAAGACGACTCTTGCTGGCCAGAGCCAGATAGCTCATGTCCACACCTCCAGCCCCCTCAGGTGGCGGAAATCTGCAGCCTCTAATTTATTGAAGCCAAAGAATTCAGACGTGCCTGCACCTCACCGGACGGATCCAGGCAGCAGTGATTTGAGACTGGTCATATTGAGAATCTCCTTGCTGGAAGGCGGACTTCAGGTGATTATAGATATCCTCACCGGGGTGTCTTCAGGCACCAAGGTGATTCCCAAGGCCTTAGAGGTAAAGTCTGACAAGTCAAAGTCACGTTCTAGGACCTTAAGACGATAATCGAGCTCTTCAAAGCTGGAAGTCGGCCTCATGGTCCAGAAATCCAGTCTAGCATGAGACGGTGAGTTGGGTCTGGCTTGAAAATCCTCAGGCATCTGGATGGCAGACCATTTATTTAGGTCCCGCTCTGTATAGGTGATACTTTGGGTGACATCCCTAGATAGTAGACTCCATATGGTTCAATGCCCCGACTATAATCCAAATAACCTGGAGGACCTTGCCAGTCTCTAGCTTCATAACGGTGAGGCTGCTTGATAATTAGAGCTATATGTTTGATCCCCTGCAGAGCCTTTCAGAGCCACTGAGGGTCAAACGAGTCGCGGCTTTGGGCACGGCTTTTTAGGAGAGTCCACCACGCGAAAATTGGTCGCCCTCAGGCCCGACCAAGCTTCGAGGTCTCCCCCAAAAGCCCGAACGCTGGCTAGTAGACGAGTTCACTGCTACTTGTCGCCTGACTCTGGAAAGCGCGGGCGGACTGAGGGCCAAACTAATGGCTAGTAGGCTAGAAACAAGTAAGTATTTGGGACTTTTCTTCGCGTCACATCCTCCTCTATCTCATCCATTGGACTGCTATTTTGTCTCTCTATTATACAAAGTAACCAAAACAAACAAACCCCTCGGACCAGTCTGGACTAGGCCGAGGGGCTGCTTAATCTTTAGTTGCCGTCTTGGGCCACAATTTCTTGCACCCATTGGATGAAGTTAGCCGACGCATGGCCGGTCCGTTCAGCTGTGGTATGACCTTGCCCCCAAACCGTGGCAAAGTCCACTGACAACGGGCGTGGCATGTTTCTCGAGGCTAGGGCCAGGTTGGTTTCCACCGTCAAGGACCGTGTCTCCTTGGCTGAGCCGGAACGAATCCGCCAGTGAGGTGCTGGTTTTAGGGGGTTTTGAAAGCCAGAATAAGCGGACGTCAGATAGAGCATTGGATTGCTAGAGTCCTGACGTTCTGCAATGGTCTTACCCAGACTATCGGTCTTAGCCAAGTCAGACTCAAAATCCGTCACATACTGGCTGTTCCAGTCGGTCAAGCTCTCATACTTGGCCTGATTGTTCTTGAGCAGGCGGGCCACTACTTGGTCAAAGTGAGCTCAGTTTGGCATCCGCTACCCCGAAGACCGCACATTTCCTCCGCTAGGCTACGGTCCAAGGCATCGAAGGCAGGCACAGACTTGCTGGCTGTCTTAACATACTCCAGCGAAATCCGCCGGCTGGAAATCTTAGCCCTATTGGCTGGCCGCATCATAAGTCACCCATTGGGTCTCAGCATTTCAAGCTATCAATAGGCTTGAGCCGTCTCATAGGTGACCGATTCTGTCGATCCACCGGACCAGCACCATCGCTGTGATATGAGGCTGAGTATCGTCTAGGAAGTTATTGAGGATTGATTGACGACCCTTCTAGATAGAGTGGCATAGGAGGCCTTGGGTATAGATCCCTGGCTAGATTCTGCCAGGGGTCAAGGCTTAGCCTTCATGTTTGAGAGCCCTGGCTGATTGATATAGTTGGCATATTCCTTAGCCAAGTCTTGGGATAAGGCCTGGGTAAAGTACCCTCTGCCCGCGTATTGCAATGTCAGCAAGCTGACCCAGAGTTCCATTCATAGGCCGCATCCGCATAATCCAAAGCTGGTAATGGGACTCCCAGTCATAGTCCCATAAGGCGCACTCAGGAAATTGGGTTGCCTTGCTTGTCGCTCATGGCTGCCCCCTAAAAGGCTTCCAAGTAAAGGTTGTGGAGGTCGAGATCACAGCCCCTAGGATATGCAGACTGAGCCCCACCGCCACATGGCCAAAACTCACAATCTTGTCAAAGTGTCACCTGGCGAGAAGATCCTTGTTATAACGAACATAACGGATGGCGGCCTTAAGGTCGGTGACGCCCCATAGCGCACGCCCACTGCTTCTAGCCCTGGCTGTCGGTGGTGTTGTCGCGCCCACGAATACCAGGCTGCAGAGTAAATCATCCCGGCAGGTATAGCTGGCAATGCCGTCAGCAAGCCAGGTTGGTGCCTGAGAGGCATTATAACCCGGCGGTGTTAACCGGTAGGATATGAGGCGCCCGTCGCACAGCTGGCCCCTTGGGCGTCAGACTTGACGCTGGCAGTATGAGTCCATCGCCATTGGCAGTTGCCTCTAAATAGGGCACCCGGCACTAAATACCCAGGGTCTCATGGTCAAGGGCAGCGGGTTGGCAACATAGACGGCACGCGACACGCCGAGTGAGATATCCATTAGCCTCATCAGTGTTGTGAGCCCGCATTATCAAAAGGCAAACTGTGATGACCGACAGCGGTCGTTCTTGACTCGACGCTGTATGATTATTGGCCTCTTGGGCTAGCACAGGCGCTTGGCTAGCCAGAGATTGGCAGAGTAAGGTCAGGGCGCTTGGTTTCATTTTTCTCGATAGGGTCATATCATTCAGTCCTTTCGCTTAGTTAAGGGCTGGAGAAAACTGTAGGGGTGAATTGGTTTTCACCTATCAGCAAAACCACTACCCTGGCGTGGCTTACGGCTACAGATGTTTAGGGGTCACTTGAGACGGCTACAGGAGGACAACAGTGGGCTACCCTTCGCGCTCAGGGTCCTTCCAGCACGCCAGCGTAGCATTGACATCAGTATAAACCTTCCAGTTGCGCAAGTCGGTGCCCAGCAAACTAACACTAAACATCCCATATTAGCCATGGCGATATAGGTCTGCAAGTCAATCATGGAGGGCGCGGCGTTTCAGACTGCACTTGATTTGGAAGGTTTCATGAGGGGCAATCCGGCGCTTCCAGATCTTGATCGAAAGTCAGGCCTCGACGAATGAAGCTCTCTCGTGTGGAAGGACCGTCACCAACGGGCATTCTTCTCCGCTAGGAGAATGACAAATGGCTGGCGGTGTCTAACTGCAGATGGGCACCCCAAGATGGGGTTTGAGCTCAGGCCGGATGGTTTTGAATTTGGGCTCGATCTAGCACCAAAAAGCGCAACCTTCAGACCAACTGAGGATGGACTGGGCCAGGCGGCGTCCATTAAGAGCTCCATGTCTTGGCAGGAAATATCGCGACTGGCATCCTAGACCCGAACAGCTACCCGATGGTCAGAACGACGAGATTTGTTCTTGAATAGCTTCGTGTCATAGGATTCAGTCACTCTCTGGACTTTTATTTTAGTATAGTCTGCTGGTCCCCTAAGTCTAGGCAAACGCCTGCATGGCCCTTGCCCAACTAGCGCGCGAGGCGGGACTTTGCTATACTGGAGGATGACAAAGGGCGATATCAGCCATGACATTTCTAAGTTTTCGAGCAGCAACTGGGCCAGTTGGGGCTAAGATTCTGATCATCACCAGCCCTGGCCTCTGTCGAGCCTGGTGCGGCCCAGGGGAGGCCTCCATGCATGCCATTGTGCTGGGCATGGCCCTGTCGCCTGGTCCCCTGCCTCGGCCAAACCGGCCAAGCAGATTAGTGGCCAACTGCTCCAATCGGCATTGTCTTTCTAGGCTTTGGCTTGTCCTTTGCCAAGCTGCAAGCAGTGGGCTCAAGGTCTACCTGGTCTTGATACCCAGTTGTAGCAGGTGGCCCTCTTGAGCGCCCGCCACCTGGAGTCGCTGGATGAGAGTTGAGTCGCGTTCAGCCTCCTAGTGGGTATGGGGACGATTTGTGGGGGTCGGCCATTGCGGCCGCTGCACCTGTGTCAGGAGGCTGAGGACTCCGGAGTCGCTTCACATCACCACCATCTTCCTCATAACACCTGGCCTCTTCCTCTTCCCTCTCTTAGGGGCTTGGTTGAGGCTATGGCGACTGCAAGCTTCGGCCTCTTTGCTGGGCCATGTAGCGATACCTCGTCGGTCGCTGGCGCTGGCTTCGCCTTTAAAAGTGAGCGGCGCACCACACGCCACCATCGTCATCAAAATGCGCGGACCCTGCTAATTGTGCCCAGGTCTGCCTGGAGCCTGGGTGGGCCCGCTATCAACCAGCAAGCGCTCTAATTTGACAGTCAAGGGACCAGAGTCAGCTTATGGACCGAGCGCCGCCTCTTTCCGAGCTTCGCCCGCCTACTTCCTCTGGCAGTCCTGGCTAGCTCCTCCTGCCTCCCAGCTTGGTTGCTGGCCGGCTTCAGGGTGCTGGCCCGCCTGACCATGATTGCAGCCCTGGCCGGAGTTGAGCGGCGGTTGATCTGAGACAATTGCGCCGGGCCGAGCCAGTCCATTATCTTGAGGTGGCTTCTGCTGGGCCCTAGTCATTGCTACGGCTAGCTTTGTCATTCATTTCTTCTACTCCTGAGATAAGCAGTGAAAAGGGATGAGACCGACTGAGACCATCGGGATAAAAGTCGACCTCTTCTTGACACCTGCTGGCCAGCCTGCCCCTCCTAGCTGGCCTCTTCTGGCCTTACTTATATCACCAGCCTCATGTTAAGTGACTATCAGCATGCCCTCTGGATTGCCCAGGCCATGTCAGCCCTACTCATTTGGATTGGGGGCTACTTCTGCTATTATGCTTGGCGCAAGAGACGACGCATCCTGAGCGACTATGATCTCACCTACCGCCATTATCCTGAACTGGCTGACGACTGGAGTCGCGCCTCGGCCAAGAGGCTCAGGCTGGAAATGCCGATTTAGGTCTCTACTGCTACAGGACCACCTAGTCATCACCGCCCAAGGTCTCTATGTTGCCCCCTCAAGCAAGTCGCGTCCCGCCATGGGCTACCAGGTGCAAAAGGTCCCAGTCAGTCGACACCTCAAGGAAGCCCATCTGCTCCTCTACTGTCGCGACCTAGCTGGTCAGAAAGAAATGCGGGATCTAGGACAGCGGACAGGCGACCGTGAACGGGCCCTGTCTCGATTTCTTAACTAATCTCAAGACGCTTTTGCCCCAGGTCGAGATGTCAGTCCTAAAAATAAGCTCATGCAAAGAAGAGCCCAGCCTAAAAGGAAGCATGACACTCCAGCAGTATAGGAAATAAGGACATCTCTTAATGAAAATGTACATTTTATTTTTATCTATCTTTTCAGAAAATCTGGGAGAGTTAAGTACTATTATTAAGAAATGAGTTTAAATTGTTCTCGATCATTTTGATATCAAGCACTTAATGTATTCTAGCATCATAGCTTAAACTCGCTTGTATTAATTGGATTGCGAGTTCTATCAAACCTATCTTCTTTCCATGAGAGTACTCATTATTTATACATTTGCATAAATGGAGCATTCTCAACTCGAAATAATTAATAATTTTATCGTCATTCTTTTGTTTTATAATCAGGATATTTAAAGTATAAAAAGAGTTTCAATAAATTTTCTACCGTTGTTTGAGAAAATTATAAAAACAGAAATAAAATTATTTTCTCGTCTTCATTTCAGTCGCCACTATATATATTTGTTCAAACAGGAATACAAATTCTGTGACTTTATTTGATAAATGCTTAGACAATTTTTACTATAACTTTTTGACGGGATATTTTCAGCTTCTTTTATCTTTTCTATTAGTAATAATCTTTTTATTTTTATTAGAAAATTTATTTATATTTCAAAGAAATCTAGATTATGAGTGGATCAAGAAGTATTGTAAAAATTCTTTTCTTTTCTAGAAGACAAATTAGGTTTATAAATATAAAAATATTGTTTTCATCGCAGACTAAGAACAGTCCTCGATAAAATAAAGATTGTTTTTGACTTTTCTTCTGTCGACAAACTTTCTAATCTTGTAATATAATAAAGCAAGGCTATTAATGATTTTCCCCTCACTTAGATTATACTCTTTCTTCATTACGAGAAACTTCGAAATCATATACCTTCCTCATCATCGACCGATTTTTAGGGACATCTCTGAAATGCTAAGAATTTTGAAGTATCATGTTGACACGTTTTGCTGCTTCAGATTCTGACTTTAAAACTACTTTCAAAGTTAATAATATCTTGCTCAATTTTTTCTTTTCTTCCTTTAATTTTCTGTTCTTTGGAATTCTCATTTATATATTCTTCAAGTTGGTTAACTTCTTGAGATAGTTTAGTGAACTCAGATGCAGAATTTCTTTTACAATATAATATCTTCGAAAGAAAATCATACTTTTAGTTTCTATCCTCAAAATTGTTCTATCTGTTCAATAGTGTCATTATATAGTGAGTCAATCCCCAGCTTGAATTTCGGAAAAATCAGCCAATTTTAAATCATTAATCTCAATTTTCTGAAAAATATCTCGTTGTTTTTCTCGAAATTTTTGATTCTAAAGTATTTCTAGAACTCTTTTCTATTATCAATATTATTTTTAATCTCTTTTGTTTATCTTTTAGAATATCGGATGGGAAATCTTTTGAAAATAATCTTCTTATTAATATTTGGAATAGTATCTAATTTTTGGGATTTGATTTTATCGTCTTATTTTGCAGTACTAATTCCATTTTCCAAAGAAGCAACTCACTCCAGAGCCAACTTTAGATTTTTAAGTCAGTCACCATCATGCTGTTACCAAAATTTACATTTTTCTGGATTTTCTCATGAGATATCAACACCATGCTTAATCCAATTTTATTTTATCTGGATTATTTTATATTCATCTGAAATATTACTTACTGAACAACTTTAGACACAAAAGTTTCTTCGTATTTTCTAAAAATAATGTGAAATTAAAATTTTTCGTCAAAAGCTAACTAAATCTATGTGGTTTTATTTATGTTTTCGAGAATTCGTATTTTAGTTGTTCAACATTCTTTTCTAACTCAGCTAGCTACTTCTCATCATCTTAGTAATGGTAGAATAGAAATGACCTAAGAATGTTTTCGGACTCCTCCTTTATATCGTCATCATATCATATTTATTACCAACTTCGACCGAGGGATTCTGTTTTAAATTCTTTGATTTTTGAAGCAGTTATTCTCAGTTTTAAATCAAACTCATCTTTACTGATTTTAGTTTTTGTTGCTTTTCAAGATTATATCAGATTCAATCTGTGACAATTTTTCTTTTCTAGCCGCAGTTCAGTTTAATCATGTGGTTTCAATTTTCTTCAGGTTTCATTAGTACTGCACTATCAGAAACTTTGAAACTATTTAATTTATTGTCATTAGAAGATAAATATTATCTGTCATAAATGCATTAAAAACTTTGTACAGTCTATTGTAACTCGCTACCTATTTCGTTTCGAGCTTAATAATCCCATTATTAGCGAGTTTGATTTCAAAGATCTATGTCCATACTTTTCTGAAGTTGCTTGGCTCAATACTATTGAAAATTTTCAGATAAATACTTTTTCGGAATAGTTTTCTACTCGTAGTACATTCTCTTCTCATTATCATTACCACTGATAACACTGACTACTTACTAGTTGTAATCTTTGATAGAACCAAAATCTTTGATATCAATTTTAATTTCTAAATCTGGCAGAGTTTTATACCTCTTACATTTATATCATATAGAGATAGCATAAAAACAGTACGTACTCAAATTACTTTATAAATAGAATCGTTCCAAGCGCTCTGAATCATATCGATGGAAAACTTATTTCAACTCCGTAAAATGAGATTTTAAGCCTAATTTATCGCGAAATACTGCAAAACTTGAGTCTAGATTTGTCAGTCTAACTCATTCCGACAGGAGTTTCATTTTCTGACTTGACAGAGTGATTCAAAGCCGATTGGCATGAAACGCAACTAAATTATTCAGATGAGCATTCATTACATTTCGTGGAAAACTAAAGCTGAAAAAGCACGTCAGGCGGACTGACTCGCTGCTAATCTTCTGAACTGCTAGGTGTCCAGCTCGGCTAACTGGACTCTATATGTATGACATGTCTGCAGGGCTGGCAGAGCCGATACTACTCGGTACTGACAGTCTACCCGCAGCTTCAAGCGCTAGAATATCGGCCACCCGCTCCTGAGGACACAGGGTCAAAATGCCAGTACGCCCGAGAGGCTGGCATAGGCGGCTAGAGCGTGGCATGTGCCGCAAACTCTCAATCAGAGACTGACGGTAGGTTCATGGAACTGTCTTGCATCTATAGAGCTGACCCATGGTCAGATGATCCCGCCCTGCATCATGGCCAGTTACAGACACTGGTCGGGGCATTCTAGTCACATGGAATCCGGCTTTGGGTAGACCTCGCAAGAACCTGCGAGCTGTCCGTCGACAATTCGCAAGCTGAGGGTGAAATAAGACCGCCTTTAGTTGCCTACTTGATAGAGAGTGATCAGTCGCTGTGGCCCATAGTAACCGACAGAGAGGCCACCCAGTGATGCAGGCCCCATTGTCAGAGTGGCCTTCCTTGGCACAGCCAGGCTGCACCTTATCGAAGCGTCGACGAGACCTGGAAGTCAGCAAAATCATTGGCATAGCTCAATGCAGCCGCAAGGCTGAAGCTGAGCTGCCCGTTCATCAGGTCAGAGAATCTGCTCTTCACGGGTCAGATGTGAGGCGCTCAGATCTTTCATAGCGGGCCGCCTGACAAGGCCACTGCCACCACTAGGTTAGTCTCATCCTAGGGCAGGCCAGCATAAGTCGAGTCTCAAAATCCACCTGCCAGCGCTCAGCCGGACGGGGCGGTCACCCTAGGTGCGGTCAACACGCAAATCCAATCGAGTCGGACATCAAGTTAACTAGAGCAGGAAAAATCCTTTTTGCACATACCATGAATTCCAGCTCCTAGACCATGAGGTGGCAGGCTACCACAGTGTGGTTCTTAACAGCAGACTGCTAGCTACACTGGTCTTAATAACGGTCAAGCCTGGCGTTTCAGCGCAGTTAAGTAGCCGATTTCTAAGGTTTGGAGGACAGCGCGAACATGGCTAGGCAGCATCAAAAGCATGTAGGTAGTAGCAAAGCCGGCGCTTCCTGGCGACAATGGCTAATTTTGGCTCTAGACAGCTGGAATGAAACCACGGTCGAGCAATTTGCAAGATATCCCGACACCACGGCAGAAGCAGTCTCCAGACTACCGCTACCCTGGCCTCAGAACATGGTTTTGGCCTACGCATGCCTTCTACATAGACCGCGTTGAAGGCTGAGACACCAGATAAAGGATGGGCGTTTGGCAAGGACAGGGCTCAGCCTAAACCAGATCACCGAGCAGCAGTCTGGTGCTCTTTACCCAAGAGCTTCATGGTAGCCGGCTTGCGCTAATGGCGATGTCTGCGCATCCACGGTGTCGATCCCTTGACGCTGACTTGGTGGAAGTCACGCGGGATGTCATAAAGCAAACCGAGACAAGAGAGTAATCTTACGGGCTGCGTCAAAAGCCGCCCACATCATTGGTTGGGTCGGCTTCAGCACAGCCCTTTTCTTGAGCAACAGACGAGGGGCATGGTCATCAGTCCAGCCGTCTTGAGTCATGGGCTAAGCATATGATTAGTGGTCCCATCTGAGATCCCATGACGCAGAAATTTGGTTTAGCTGCTAGGCTACCAGACCCCGTTAATAATACGGGATCCCACCGGCTACGCTGGCTTCCATAGAGTGCAGGCTGACGCCCTTTCATTGGCTAGGGCTTTGTGGCTCATCAATGTGGAGGGCTAGTAGATCCTTGGCTAGCCCGTGAGCCACGTGATGGCCTTGGCTCTGGACTGACGGATGACGATGCGGCAAGTCCGCATGACTTCCACCACTAGGTCGATGTCCGCCTCATAAATATCTTCACCCGGTCGAGTACAGACTGCTGACTCTAGAGCCCAGACGGTCCCACCTTGTCGGGATCCCGGTTTAGAACATGGGTGATGACTAGGTCTTCTTTTGTATTTTGCTTGGGTGGGCTTGGTTCTCAGCTAAGACCTTGAACGACCCGCCACCTACCGTCACCGATACCATGATAATGCGATTTTCTATCTGCTCAGCCTCATTTCAATTCTACCTCTAAGTTTTAGTGGAATGGCCTGTTTTTCAAGTAGATTTCATAAGAAAGCTAATCGTTTGAGCAAAATATAGTGTATCACTAGTAACGGTGAGCTCTAGCGCCAATCTGATAGAAGGATGGATGGAATATGATGATAGTAGCAAAATTGAGGCTCCTCCTGGCCAACGCAGCCAGATTAGAAGAGTAGCCGCCATCATCCAAAGGCAACCAGAAATCAAAGCCGTCGTTGTCAGCGCGCCCAGGCGACGTTTCGCTGCAGACATTAAGGTCACCGACCCGCTTATCGCCCTCTTCGACGCGGTGCGGGCGGTAGTTGGACAAAATAGGGCAAGTGAGGCAGAGGCCGGATGCTCTACCAGGCTGAGCCAGTGGCGGAAGCCCCGTCAAAAGGTGCTAGACCGCTGGCAGCATCCTGGTCGAGCTAGGCCTGTCAGACAGAGCTTTTGGCTTATTTTGAAGATATCCTAGTAGCTGCATGGCCGATATCCAGGAGCCTGAGCGCGCCTGCTGATGCCCTCAGTCTTGCGGCAGGGACTTTCAACGCACGATAGTCAGCCACTACTTGTCAGCCTGGGCCAGTGCCGCACTATGTGTCGCCTAAAGGCCAGCATTTAGTGACGGATAGAACCGTCTAATGCCCGTCTGCTTTGACAGGTCCTACGCGCCCAAATCGCCAAACTGCGCGACCGGGCTAGCGTCCTCATTATTCCAGGCTTCTTCGGCTACTCAGGGTGGCGACATCGACCTTCTCCCGTGGGGCTCCGATATTTCCAGGGCCTATCAGCGTAACGGATTAGGCGCCAGCCTCTGCGAGACTCTCACCGACGAGTCCTTTATCACTCCATGCATCCGGGCAAAATCCGCGGCCGCATCCCATCAGAAATTACCTATGGCAGTAAGAGCTGTCCTACTGCCGGCTTCGGGATTTTTCCATGAGGAAAGCCCTGGAACCTGCTCTACCTGTAATGATATTCAGTCATGATTGCAACACCAACAACCTGAGATTAAGGCACCAGATTGTCTCGAAGGAGCTCGACCCGCTATCCGGTGACCGGAGTCAGCTCGGCGACCAGTTTCACCGCCATCTCCATCAGCAAGTACCTACTCAACCGGGAAATGGCTTCATGCGCCGCGCTATCCGCTTCTTCAGGAAGCCGGCGCCAGTCGAACACGTCCTCCGGCATCGACAGCATTTCGTGATTCAGCTCGCCAATATCCAATCGCCAGGCATTTGGCCGGCATCCGGCCACAGTCAGGACAAGCTCAGCAGACTCCCATCTCCATGTGAAGACGACCTCTGCATCTTCCCGCCATCGTAGGAGAGCCACGCCACGAAAATGTCGGTGGCAGGCTGTCAGCCAGCCGGACTTTTCGCTGACAGCCACTTAACATCCGCATGATCAGCCCAGGCGCGTCAAAATGCAGCATACTCTTCATGATTGAGCGCGAAGACGAGATATCGCCCTCCAAAGGCCTCTACCAGCTACGTTCCCGCGAAGCCCTAGCCACCTAGCCGCTGCCGCCCAGGAGAATAAGTCAGATAAATGACAAAAGTGCGAGTTCCAGGTCCTGAACTGCGCACTTTTCGTCTAAATCTTGAGCTAGTGGTCCACTCGACGAGGTGGGCCACTGGCTCCCCATTCGGGAACAAACCGCACTCTAGCTTCAAAGCCTCGAGCTAGTGGTCCACTCGCATTGGGTGGACCACTACTCATCTATTCGCCGCAAACCACCTTTTCGGCCAAAGGCTCGAGCGTGGTCCGCTCGAAAGAGTGGACCCGCACTGGCCTCATCTAATTCGGCACAAACCGCGCTTTTCCAGCTAAAAGCTCAAGCTAGTGGTCCACTCGACGGAGTGGACCACTGGCTCAACACTAGCAGACAAGCTTTTTACGACGCCAAGGGCTTGCAGCTCTCGCCCTTTCCTATCAGATTAGCAATTTCATAGTCCATTACTAGCACCAGGGCTTGATGAGGGCGCTAGCTTAGGGTTGATCCATCTGATGAGTCTAGACGCCTCTAAATTTGACGGCGGGACACTTTTGGCTGCTTTAGATCAAGGACCTGCTCACGTTTTGATAATTCAAGACGGCAGAGACCGTACGTCTGAATTAGAGCGTTCCAAAGCCATGAGGTTTTTGACATCCGGAAAAGCGGCACGAAAGCTTCACGTACTTTAATAGCCTCTCCGTAGCCAGCGACAAGTTCTGAGTTCGAATAAAGGTCCCAGTACCAATACACCAGAGGGACTGCTTATCCTCTAATTGGCTATACATCCGTCCAGATTACATTTCACGTGCACCCTGCGGCCAAAGGCTGACCGTCGTAAAAACCGCCCGCACCATATTCCATCTCAACGT
>BNJU01002596.1_pt1 | contig 101236 bp, 102 predicted proteins | sample 8539281 | NCBI WGS metagenome assembly BNJU01 (sample SAMD00202456, study PRJDB9452) | human saliva metagenome | isolation source: human saliva | place: Japan | reverse complement strand
GGGTGTGTTGTTTGAGAACTCGATAGTGTGTCATGTTTTTATGCCATGGCCCTGGGGGCTGCGTGACTTTTGGTTGTGTGGTTTTTGGGGTTTGTTTTGTTTTGGTTTGCCTGGCCCTCTTTGTTTGGGGTTGGGTTGGGCCTGGTCTGGTTTTCTGGACTGTTGTACTGACTGTGGGTTCTGGCTGGCTGTTTGTGGTTGGTTGGGGCCTGGTTTTGTTGGTTTTGTTTGGAGAGTTTGATCCTGGCTCAGGACGAACGCTGGCGGCGTGCTTAACACATGCAAGTCGAACGGTGAAGGGACCAGCTTGCTGGTTCTGGATGAGTGGCGAACGGGTGAGTAACACGTGAGTAACCTGCCCCCTTCTTCTGGATAACCGCATGAAAGTGTGGCTAATACGGGATATTCTGGGTCTGTCGCATGACGGGCCCGGGAAAGATGTGCCTTTCGGTGTTTTTGGTGGGGGATGGGCTCGCGGCCTATCAGCTTGTTGGTGGGGTGATGGCCTACCAAGGCGGTGACGGGTAGCCGGCCTGAGAGGGTGGACGGTCACACTGGGACTGAGACACGGCCCAGACTCCTACGGGAGGCAGCAGTGGGGAATATTGCACAATGGGCGCAAGCCTGATGCAGCGACGCCGCGTGAGGGATGGAGGCCTTCGGGTTTGTAAACCTCTTTCGCCAGTGAAGCAGGCCTGCTCCTTGTGGGTGGGTTGACGGTAGCTGGATAAGAAGCGCCGGCTAACTACGTGCCAGCAGCCGCGGTAATACGTAGGGCGCGAGCGTTGTCCGGAATTATTGGGCGTAAAGAGCTCGTAGGCGGCTGGTCGCGTCTGTCGTGAAATCCTCTGGCTTAACTGGGGGCTTGCGGTGGGTACGGGCCGGCTTGAGTGCGGTAGGGGAGACTGGAACTCCTGGTGTAGCGGTGGAATGCGCAGATATCAGGAAGAACACCGGTGGCGAAGGCGGGTCTCTGGGCCGTTACTGACGCTGAGGAGCGAAAGCGTGGGGAGCGAACAGGATTAGATACCCTGGTAGTCCACGCCGTAAACGTTGGGCACTAGGTGTGGGGGCCTTTTCCGGGTCTTCCGCGCCGTAGCTAACGCATTAAGTGCCCCGCCTGGGGAGTACGGCCGCAAGGCTAAAACTCAAAGGAATTGACGGGGGCCCGCACAAGCGGCGGAGCATGCGGATTAATTCGATGCAACGCGAAGAACCTTACCAAGGCTTGACATGTGCCGGTCGGCTCCGGAGACGGGGCTTCCTCCTGTGGGGGCCGGTTCACAGGTGGTGCATGGTTGTCGTCAGCCGTGTCGTGAGATGTTGGGTTAAGTCCCGCAACGAGCGCAACCCTTGTCCCGTGTTGCCAGCACGTTGTGGTGGGGGACTCGCGGGAGACTGCCAGGGGTCAACTCGGAGGAAGGTGGGGATGACGTCAAATCATCATGCCCCTTATGTCTTGGGCTTCACGCATGCTACAATGGCCGGTACAGAGGGCTGCGATACCGTGAGGTGGAGCGAATCCCTCAAAAGCCGGTCTCAGTTCGGATCGGTGTCTGCAACTCGACACCGTGAAGTTGGAGTCGCTAGTAATCGCAGATCAGCAACGCTGCGGTGAATACGTTCTCGGGCCTTGTACACACCGCCCGTCACGTCATGAAAGTCGGCAACACCCGAAGCCCGTGGTCTCTACGGGGAGCGGTCGAAGGTGGGGCTGGTGATTGGGACGAAGTCGTAACAAGGTAGCCGTACCGGAAGGTGCGGCTGGATCACCTCCTTTCTAAGGATTGATGTTGTGGGGGTGGCTTCCTGGCTCGTTGTTGTCTGGGCCGCTGAATGGGTCTGGGCCGGCTGGGGGCTGCTCCTCGCGGAAGGCCGGGCGGCTGGTGCTCTGGTTTCCTGCACTGTGTGGGGGCGGGGTGGTTGGCTTGTCTGGTGCTGGCATAGGAGACACGCCCGCTCTGGTGGGCTGCTGCGGCTGTTGTGGTCGTGGTGGTCGGCTGGTGGTGGGTGCCCTGCGTGTGTGGGGGGTGGCATGCTGTCGGGGTTCTGGGGCAGTGCGCCCTGGTTGCCTGACCCGTCTGGGGCTCCTGGTTGTGGGGGTTCTGGGTGGGTGTGGGTGGGTTGGTTGTGAACTGTATAGTGGACGCGAGCATCTTACTGTAAGATTTCTGCGACAAAGTGTTTTTGTTTTGTTCGTGTGTCTTTGTTGTTTGTTTTTTTGAGCGTTCGGTGGATGCCTTGGCATCAGGGGCCGATGAAGGACGTGGTGGCCTGCGATATTCCTCGGGGAGCCGGCTGGCGGGCTGTGATCCGAGGGTTTCCGAATGGGGGGACCCGGCACGAGTTATGTCGTGTCACCTGCATCTGAATTGTATAGGGTGTGGGGGGTGACGCGGGGAAGTGAAACATCTCAGTACCCGTAGGAGAAGATATTCCGTGAGTAGTGGCGAGCGAAAGCGGATGATGGTTAAACCGTGTGCGTGTGATACTCGGCAGGGGTTGCGTGTGCGGGGTTGTGGGGCTGTTCTGTCCTCTTCTGCCGGAGAGGGGGCGCGTGTGCTGGCTGGTAGCTGAATCGTCTGGGAAGGCGTGGCGTAGTGGGTGATACCCCCGTAGGCGGAACTGGTTGGTGCGTGTCTGGGATGGTGCCCGAGTAGCACGGGGCTCGTGGAATCCTGTGTGAATCTGCCAAGACCACTTGGCTGCCTGAATACCTCCTGATGACCGATAGTGGATAGTACCGTGAGGGAATGGTGAAAAAGTACCCGGGAGGGGAGTGAAATAGTACCTGAAACCGGGCGCTTACAAGCCGTCAGAGCCTTCACGCACTTGTTGTGTGGGGGTGGTGGCGTGCCTTTTGAAGAATGAGCCTGCGAGTCAGTGGCGTGTCGCGAGGTTAACCCGTGTGGGGTAGCCGTAGCGAGAGCGAGTCCGAATAGGGCGATGTGTAGTGGCGCGTTCTGGACCCGAAGCGGGGTGATCTACCCATGGCCAGGTTGAAGCACGTGTAAGAGCGTGTGGAGGACCGAACCCACCTAGGTTGAAAACTGGGGGGATGAGCTGTGGGTAGGGGTGAAAGGCCAATCAAACTCCGTGATAGCTGGTTCTCCCCGAAATGCATTTAGGTGCAGCGTCGCGTGTTGCCCGGCGGAGGTAGAGCTACTGGGTGGCTGATGGGCCCCACAGGGTTACTGACGTCAACCAAACTCCGAATGCCGTCGGGTTGTAGCGTGGCAGTGAGACCGCGGGGGATAAGCTCCGTGGTCGAGAGGGAAACAGCCCAGATCGCCGGCTAAGGCCCCTAAGCGTGTGCTAAGTGGGAAAGGATGTGCGGTCGCGCAGACAACCAGGAGGTTGGCTTAGAAGCAGCCATCCTTGAAAGAGTGCGTAATAGCTCACTGGTCAAGTGATCGTGCGCCGACAATGTAGCGGGGCTCAAGCACACCGCCGAAGCCGCGGACCCATGACGTTGTTCCCTTCATCGTGCGCCTTGTGCGTGTGGTGGCAGGGGTTGTGGGTGGTAGGGGAGCGTCCTGCACCGGGGGAAGCCTGTGGGTGACTGCTGGTGGACGGTGCGGGAGTGAGAATGCAGGCATGAGTAGCGATACTAGGGTGAGAAGCCCTAGCGCCGAATGACCAAGGGTTCCAGGGCCAGGCTAGTCCGCCCTGGGTGAGTCGGGACCTAAGGCGAGGCCGACAGGCGTAGTCGATGGATGACGGGTTGATATTCCCGTACCGGCGAAGCACCGCCCATGCTGACGCGCGGGTGCTAACCCACGCCCAGCCACCAGTTCAGCCGCGCCTACTCGCGTTTCGGGCCTGACGGTGGTTGTGGTGGTGGGGTCTGAGGGATCCCTCCGTGCAGGTAGGCAAGCGTGTTAACAGGGGTGACGCACAGTGGTAGCCCGGCGGACCTGATGGCTTGGTCCGTTCAAGCGCGCAGCCCGTCCTCCAGGTAAATCCGGGGGACTGCCTCATGAGGGGTGAGGGGTGAGGCGTGATGGTGACCCCACGCTGGTGGGGGGATAACAGGGTGATCCTGGGGTGCCGAGAAAAGCTTCGACGCGAGGTGGCTGGCCGCCCGTACCCTAAACCGACACAGGTGGTCGGGCAGAGTATGCCTAGGCGCACGAGATAATCATGGTTAAGGAACTCGGCAAAATGCCCCCGTAACTTCGGGAGAAGGGGGCCTGATCCTGAAGCCCCTTTGCGGGCTAGGGGGAGGGTCGCAGAGGCCAGGGGAAGCGACTGTTTACTAAAAACACAGGTCCGTGCGAAGCCGTAAGGCGATGTATACGGACTGACGCCTGCCCGGTGCTGGAAGGTTAAGAGGAACCATCAACCCCTGTGGGGTGAAGTGGTGAATTTGAGCCCCAGTAAACGGCGGTGGTAACTATAACCATCCTAAGGTAGCGAAATTCCTTGTCGGGTAAGTTCCGACCTGCACGAATGGCGTAACGACTTCCCCGCTGTCTCAACCATGAGCTCGGCGAAATTGCATTACGAGTAAAGATGCTCGTTTCGCGCAGAAGGACGGAAAGACCCCGGGACCTTTACTACAGCCTGGTATTGGCGCCCGCCATAGCTTGTGCAGGATAGGTGGGAGACTGTGAAGCCGTTACGCCAGTGGCGGTGGAGTCGTCCTGAAATACCACTCTGGTTATGGCGTGCGCCTGAACCTGGGCCCGTGATCCGGGTTAGGGACAGTGCCTGGTGGGTAGTTTAACTGGGGCGGTTGCCTCCCTAAAGTGTAACGGAGGCGCTCAAAGGTTCCCTCAGCCTGGTCGGCAACCAGGTGTTGAGTGCAAGTGCACAAGGGAGCTTGACTGTGAGACCGACGGGTCGAGCAGGTACGAAAGTAGGAACTAGTGATCCGGCGATCCCGTGTGGGTGGGTCGTCGCTCAACGGATAAAAGGTACCCCGGGGATAACAGGCTGATCCTGCCCAAGAGTCCATATCGACGGCATGGTTTGGCACCTCGATGTCGGCTCGTCGCATCCTGGGGCTGGAGCAGGTCCCAAGGGTTGGGCTGTTCGCCCATTAAAGCGGTACGCGAGCTGGGTTTAGAACGTCGTGAGACAGTTCGGTCCCTATCCTCTGCGCGCGCAGGAGACTTGAGAAGGCCTGTCCCTAGTACGAGAGGACCGGGACGGACGAACCTCTGGTGTGCCAGTTGTCCCGCCCGGGGCACGGCTGGTTGGCTACGTTCGGGAAGGGTAACCGCTGAAAGCATCTAAGCGGGAAACCATCTTCAAGATAAGGTCTCCACAAGAAGGACTTGTCCTTCTTGGTAGGCCCCCAGCAGACTACTGGGTTGATAGGCCAGAAGTGGAAGACCGGCAACGGTTTTGAGCTGACTGGTACTAATAGGCCAACACAAACAACAACACCCCCACACACCACACACACAGCGTGCGTGGGTGGGGGGTGAGCACGAGTAAGCATGCGCAAGGCGTCCACTATACGGTCCACACCCAACCCAACCACCAACCACACACCACCAGCGTGCGTGTGTGGGTGTTGGCAGGCAGCCTGATAACAGAATCACAGGAACACTGACGCACTGCCCATGTAGTCGTCTCGGTGGTCACAGCGACAGGGAAACGCCCGGACCCATCCCGAACCCGGAAGCTAAGCCTGACAGCGCCGATGGTACTGCACCCGCCAGGGTGCGGGAGAGTAGGACACCACCGAGCACACCACACAGTTGGCCCGGAACCGTTATATGCGGTTCCGGGCCAACTGCTTGTCTGGGTGTCGGTGAAGGCCCTCTACATCACCCTGTGCTGCAGGTGGTGACATCACGAAGGCACCCGTCCCTCATATGAGATCCGTCGTCGTCAACAGGGGTGTTGCGCTGAGGATGCGGGTATGGCGTCAACGAAGGCCTGTGCAGCCGGGCTCGGGTTGAATGAGTCCCACGCCAGGTACTCCACCCGCACCGGACCGTCGCTGACGGGGATGCACACGCAGCCGGGCACATCGTGGGCCAGGCCGGGGAGCAACGAGAGTCGTCCCCAGTCCCTGACGCACCAGTCCAGTGAGTAAGTCAGCCGTGTTCACCTCGAAGCTCACCTCACGGCGGAGCCCGGCTCTGTCGAAGGCCAGATCGGACTGCTCGCGTCCCGACGACCCCTCCGGAAAGTCCACGAACGGCTCGTCTGCCAGGTCCTCCAGGCGGAGTCGGTGCCGACCCGCCAATCGGTGCCTCTCTGACAGCACCGCCACCAGGCGTTCCCGGGAGAGCTCTCGCATCTGCACGCCCCGCGGAGTCACGCCTTCCGCCAGGCCGAGGAAACCCACGTCGAGCTCCCCAGCCGCAATACGACGCAGGAACTCATCACTGCCGCCAGTGCGCACGTGCACGCCCACCTCGGGGTAGCTGCGACGGAATGCGCCCAGCACCGCCGCAACATCCACTGCTGTCACGGTCGGGATCACCCCGATGGTCAGTGACCCCCGGATCTCTCCGTGAGCGGCTGCCGCCGCAACCTTCGCGCGCTCCGCTGCCCGGAGGCACAACCGCGCCTGCTTCACGAACGCCTCGCCGGCGGGCGTCACCTCCACCTTGCGGCTCGTGCGCGCGAACAGCCTCACCCCGAGTTCGCTCTCCAAGGACTTGATCTGCCGGCTCAGGGCCGACTGCACCACGAAGCACCGCTCAGCCGCGCGCGTGAAGCTCTGTTCCTCAGCGATGGCCACGGCGTACCTCAACTGCTGCAGTTCCATCCATCAATCTTATGCGTGCATCGCTTCCATCTCATCCATGTCATCGACGAATCGATGTGAGCACCTCAGGCTGGACGCATGACGACTCATGCCGCGCCCTCCCAAGCCTCGAGTGACTCCAGGTCGGCTGCGCCCGGCGGCGGTCTGTCAGGCCGCCGATCGAGAATCGCCTGGATTGCTCTGACATCCCTGGCACCGGCCGTGTGGGGGACGACGTACATCGTCACCACCCACGCTCTCCCTCCGGGGCACCCGGTCTTCGCGGCACTGATGCGGACACTCCCTGCGGGCGTCCTCGCCCTCCTCGCCTCCCGGCAGCTGCCACGCGGAACGTGGTGGTGGAAGAGCATCGTCCTCGGTGCCCTCAACATGGCCTGCTTCTTCCCCCTCCTCTTCGTCGCCGCGCAGCGCCTGCCCGGAGGGCGTCGCCGCGACACTCGGGGCTGCGCAACCGATCATCGTCGCGGGCCTCGCCGTCACCGTCCTCGGTGAGCGCCTATCGGCATGGAGGCTGATGTGGGGCGTGGCCGGCGTCGTCGGTATCGCTCTCGTCGTCCTGGGACCGCAGGCTCAGCTCGACGCCCTCGGGGTGGCGGCCGGCCTGGGCGGTGCCGTGTCCATGGGGCTGGGAGTCGTCCTCACGAAACGGTGGGGCCGGCCCGACGGCGTCAGCGCCCTTGGCCTGGCCGGCTGGCAGCTCACCGGTGCCGGCCTCCTGCTGACTGTGCCCGCCCTCGTCATCGACGGAGTCCCGACCGGAATCGATGCGGCGGCTCTGGCGGGATACGCCTGGCTCGGGATCGTGGAGGGCTGGCCGCCTACGTCCTGTGGTTCGCGGGCATCCGCCGCCTGCCGGTCACACCGACGGCGCTGCTGGGCCTGCTCTCACCACTGACCGCGGCGCTCCTTGGGAGCGTCATCGCCGGCGAGGCGCTCACATCCATCCAGTTCCTGGGGTTCGGGCCCGCTCTGAGTGCGATGAGCGTGGGCCAGCTCGCCTCTCCCTCTTCCCGATCCTCCTCTCGAAAGGACCTCTCATGAGAATCACTGTTCTGGGCGCTTCCGGCATGGCCGGGACCGCGGTCGTCAACGAGGCGCTCAGCCGCGGTCACGAGGTGATGGCCGTCTCCCGGCAGCGAGGCCATCGGGCCGGCGCCCGCCTCACCTCGTGCCTGCTGGACGTCACCGACGTCGAGGGCGTGGCCGGTCTCCTGCGCGACAGTGATGCCGCTGTGGTCGCACTGCGCCCGCCCGCGGGTCACGAGAGCGACCTGGCCCGACTGACGACGGCCGTCCTGGACGCCGCTTCCAGGGGCCGAACGCCCCTGCTCATCATCGGGGGCGCGGCTCCGCTGCGCTCGCCCGGTGATCCCGGCACCCTCGCCATTGACGACCCCACCATTGTGCCGCCGGCCTGGAGAGACGTGGCCCAGGCGAGCCTCGATCAGTTCCGGGCGTGCCAGGCGCACAGCTACAAGGGCTGGGTCTATCTCAGCCCTCCGGCGATCTTCGCTCCAGGCGACGCCACTGGCTCCTACCGCCGCGGAACCGCCATGCTTCTGCGGGATGCCTGCGGGCAGTCCCGCATCAGCCCTGAAGATCTGGCTCTGGCCGTCGTCGACGAGCTGGAGCACCCCGGCGGCGAGCAGCACATCACCGTCGTCGCCGGGGACCCGGGCGACTCAGATCCAGGACGACAGGAACATGTGAGAGACCCAGAAGGAGCGTGAGACCGTCTGCCCGGTCCAGATCGGCCACCAGAAGGCTGCCGCCGCGCAGGCCAGGAGCGTGACCACGATGATGAGGCCGATGCCCTCGGTGCGGATCTGCCACGTGGGCGCCATCGTCCACTTCGCCAAGGAGGCCCACGGCCTACGGCGGCCAGCCAGCTGCGGCACTCCGCCGTCGGACCATGCCGGCTTGGTGGCGTCCTCCGACGTCGACGGGGCCGGGTAGCCGGTCAGCTCGTCGTAGCCGCGCGCCAGGGCCGCATCGGTGCGCGGGTCGGTGAGGGGGTCGCCGGGCTCGAGGTCGTCGTCGGCGTCGGCCAGGGTCGGGTTGATGCGGTAGATGCCGGGGTCGGTCTCCTCCATCGGCGGCGTCCACACGGGTGTGCGCGCGAACTGCGGGCCGAAACCCAGGAATCTGGCGCCCATGCCGCGCCACGGCCGGATGCCCGGGCCGATCTGCCGCCTGAGGAGGGCCTCCAACTGGGTGTCGGCGCTCGCCGAGCCCGGCAGCGGTGGCAGCAGCCCGGAGGCCATGCCCAGCGCCAGCACGAGGACGAGCACGACGCAGGGCACGAAGGCCACCGTGTAGAAGGTGAAGATGGTGCGATCCCGGTACTGGAACCAGGGCACGTACAGGCCCAGGTAGCCGATGAGCGGCACCCAGGCCCGCCAGTCGCGGTTCTTGACCCCGATGATGACCACGGCCACCAGCGCCACCACGGCCGACCACCAGATGACGATGTTCCCGATCGAGGTGATGGCCTGAATGCAGTCCCCGCCCCCGCAGGTCTGCGGTACCTGAGCCTTGTCCTCCCAGAAGAAGGAGGTCGGGCGGGTCTGCAGCAGCCAGCCCGAGGGCTTCGACTGGTACGTGTGCGGGGCGTCCAGGCCCACGTGGAACTCGTACATCTGCTGGTGGTAGGCGATGAAGTCGTTGATCTTCTCGAACACCGAGTTGTCGACGTAACCGGACAGCCAGGGGGCGGGAACCGGCAGCCCCTGCTTGATCTGCTCGGCCGTCCAGCCGTGCTTGAAGGCGCCCAGGTGGGTGAACCAGGACCACCAGCAGCCGACGTAGACCACGATGACCACCGGAATCGCCTGCAGGAAGTCGCTCACGCCCTGGGCGACCGTCCCCTCCAGGAACCAGGCCCGTGCGCGCACTCGCCGTAGCGCCAGAGTGTCCCAGGTGACGACGGCGATGCCGGACACCGCGACGAGGTAGAGACCCGACCACTTGATGGAGCAGGTCAGCCCCAGCGCGATGCCGGCGGCCAGCAGCCAGGGACGGATGGTGGCGTGCGGGGCGCGCGCCCCGGGCGTGGTCCCCGCCATCTTGCGGGCCAGTCGCGCCCGCGACCACTCCCGGTCGCGGACCAGGCAGTACAGGGACAAGGTGGCGAAGAAACCGATGAACACGTCCAGCAGCCCGATGCGGGACTCGGTCAGGGCCACGCCGTCGATCGCCAGGAGCAGTCCGGCCAGGCCCGCCAGCAGCGGTGAGCGCGTCAGGCGCATCGTCAGACGCGCCAGCAGCATCACCGTGAGGATCCCGGCGACGGCCGGCATGAACCGCCAACCGAAGGGCGACTCCGGCCCGAAGATCTCCATGCCGGCACCGATGAGCCACTTGCCCAGCTGCGGGTGGACGACGTAGGCGGCGCTGTCGGTGAGCTTGGAGAAGTCCCCCATGGCGAAGGCCGCGTCAGCCGAGCCGGCCTTGTCGTCCCAGGCGGCCTCATAGCCCAGGTGCCACAGGGAGTAGGCGTCCTTGACGTAGTAGATCTCATCGAACATGAGTGTCTTGGGGTGGTTCAGCCCGATGAGGCGCAGCAGGGCGGCGATGACGCCGACGACGCCGGTGACGATCCACCCGCGGGCCCTCACGCCGAGGGGCATCACGGCACCCACCGGGCCCAGCCCGAGCATGGTGCGCAGCTCGGCCTCGGTGCGCTCGGCGGCGGGCTCGGTGTCGCGCTCGGCGATGACCGGCTCGGCGACGGCGGCCTCGACCGGTGTGGGGCCCGTGGCCTCGTCCAGCGCCGGGGCGGCTTCCTGTGCTCGTTCCTGCTCCGCGTCCGGGCCGGGGGAACCGTCGCGGGACTGCTCGGGGGACTGTTCGGGAGACAGCGCGCTCGGAGTCGTCACACCCCGAGTGTAGGCGGAGGCTTCATCGAGGGCGCACCGACATACTGTGTCCTATGACTGAGAGCAGCCCGTCCGCACCCGCCGCACCCGTCGCCGTCGATGCCACCGACGACGTCGATGCCGCCGATGCTCCCGCCGCCCACAGCCCGGACCTGCGCGGCGGGACGATCACCCTGGCCGCCACCCCGATCGGCAATGTCTCCGACGCCTCGCTGCGGCTGCGTCGCGCCCTGGAGCAGGCCGACCTCATCGCCGCCGAGGACACCCGCCGGCTGCGGTCCCTGGCCCAGCGCCTCGACGTCGAGCCCCGAGGGCGCGTCATCGCCTTCCACGAGCACAATGAGCGCGAGCGCGCCGCCGAGCTGCTCGAGGCCGCCCGCGCCGGCCTGCGCGTCCTGGTCGTCTCCGACGCCGGCATGCCATCGGTCTCCGACCCCGGGTACCGGCTCGTCCAGGCGGCGGTGCGCGAGCAGGTGCCCGTCACGGTCGCACCGGGCCCCTCAGCGGTGCTGACCGCCCTGGCCCTGTCCGGACTGGCCTCCGACCGCTTCTGCTTCGAGGGGTTCCTGCCGCGCAGGCCGGGGGAGCGGCGCCGGGCCCTGGAGTCCCTGGCCACCCAGGAGCGCACCATGATCTTCCTAGAGTCCCCCCGCCGCGTCCACGACTCCCTGGTCGCCATGGCCGAGGTTCTTGGCGGCGAACGCCCCGCGGCACTGTGCCGGGAGCTGACCAAGACCCATGAGCAGGTGCTGCGGGCCCCCTTGGCCGAGCTGGCCCGGGCCACGGCCGACGGCGTCCTGGGGGGAGGTGGTCCTCGTGGTCGCCGGAGCCGAGCCTGTCGCCGCCAGCCCCGAGGCCGCCGCGCGCAAGGCCCTGGCGCTGGCCGAGGCCGGTATGCGCCTCAAGGCGGCCGCGGCCCAGGCGGCCGGTGAGGCCGGTCTGCGCCCCAACGAGGTCTACCGCGTGTCCCTGGAGCTGCGTGACACCGCAAACTGAACCGACCGGGCTCCTGGCGGGGCCGATCCCGCTATGGTCGGGTCATGAACACCGAGCACCGCACCGGTTCCCAGGCCCCCGCTCGGCGGGCCCTCATCATCGTCGACGTCCAGCCCACCTTCTGCGAAGGAGGCGCCCTGCCGGTGACCGGCGGCAACGCCGTCGCCGAGCGTATCGCCTCCCACCTGGCCTCCCACCGGGGGGACTACGACCTGGTGGTCACCACCCAGGACTGGCACATCGACCCCGGTGATCACTTCTCCAGTGAACCCGACTTCATCGACACCTGGCCCGTACACGGCGTGGCCGACTCCGCCGAGGCTCAGATCCACCCCGCCCTGAGCGCCCTGGAGGCCGACGCCGCCGTGAAGAAGGGCCAGTACGCCGCCGCCTACTCCGGCTTCGAGGGCGTTGACGAGGACGGGCGCAGCCTGGCCGACATTCTCAGTGCCGCCGGTATCGAGGCCGTCGACGTCGTCGGCCTGGCCGAGTCCCACTGCGTCAAGACACCGCCCTGGACGCGGTCCGGCAGGGCTACCGGGTGCGGGTCCTGACCGATCTGACCGAACCGGTCAGCCCCGAGCTGGGCCGCGCCGCCCGCGCCGACATGAGTGCCGCCGGCATTGAGCTGGTGCCCTCCCACTGAAGGTCTGCTCGCACCGGCCAGCCGGGGCCGGTCACCGGGGTCGGGCCCCGAATCGCCCCGAACACCATGGGTGCCCTCACCGATTGCCTCGGTGAGGGCACCCATGCGTTGCCTGAGGAGGGCTACTGGGCCGGCCAGCCGCCGGGCTGCTGGTACGGGCCCGGCTGCCCGGGCTGAGCCTGCTGCTGCCCCTGCTGCACGGGCTGGGTGAACACCGAGGGCTGCGCGGGCTGCTGAGCCTGCTGCTGCGCAGGTTGCTGAGCCGGTTGCTGACCCGTCCACCCGAACTGGGCGGTCGGGGCCACCTGCGAGTACTGGGGCTGGGCTCCCGCCCCCCGCGGCCGAAGCCGCGTAAGGCGCCTGCTGGGGGGCCGGCTCCGGCTGCTGGTACTGGGGCTGCTGGGCGTACTGCGCCGCCTGCGGCTGCTGGTCGGACTGCCAGGCCCCCTGGGTGTAGACGGTCGGGGTCCCGGGCGCTGCGCCGGCCGTTGTGCTGAAGGCCTCACCCGCCGCTGCCGAGCCGTGCCGGCGGCGGCCAGCTTGGAGCGCCAGGCCATGCCGCCGGCGCCCATCGCCAGACCCACGACCGCCATGATGATCGCGCCGACGGCCCCGAACAGTGACAGCAGGGTGGCCGTCGCCGACGAGGGGGCGACGATCTCACCGACGGAGACTCCCGCAGTGCTGTTGCAGTCAACGGTGTAGGCGCCCGACTTCTTGGAGGAGAAGGTCGAGAAGAGCTTGCCGCCCTTGACCTTCGTGGACGACGAGCTGGACTTCGTGTCGACGTCGTCGCCATCGGGAGAGGTCACCGAGCACTCCGGCGCGTCGTCGCCGTCGCTGTAGAACAGCCCGTAGGTGCTGCCCTTGTCCAGCTCCACCGTGGCGGCCTGGTCATCCGGCAGGTTGGAGACGGTGGCGTTGAACTGGCCGCGGGTGACTGCCGAGCCGATTCCGCCGATGATGGCGATCAGGAGGATGGCCAGGCCGGCCACCGCCAAGGCCGTCGGGGCGGCCAGGCTCCTGGACGTCGCCGGCTGGCTCGCGGCACCTGAGTAACCGCCCTGAGGCGTCTGGAACGGTGCGGCCGGCGGGTACTGCGACGACTGAGCACCGGCGAGAGCCGGGTCGTAGCCATTGGCCGACCAGCCGGCTGGGCTCGCTGGGTACTGGGAGCCGGGGTACTGGGACATAACTGGCCTTTCTGGTCCATCGTGTCCGTGTGAGAGGCGCGTGGGAACACGTCATGACGGCGTGCACGGCAGCATGGTGATGCCGGAAGCCCGCAGCGCACCCGAGACCTCACAGGAGGTGTCGATATGTCGGAACAATCACCGGGCGGGAGCCGCACGACTCGGACAGACTACCGGGTGGCGGTGCATCCCCGCAGGCGGTGGACCAGATCCGTGGCCGTGGACTGAATCGGTCGGGAACCCGATAGGCTGACCTCCATGACCCACATCCTGTCCGCAGTCGCCTGGCCGTACGCCAACGGCCCGCGTCACATCGGCCACGTCGCCGGCTTCGGTGTCCCCTCTGACGTCTTCTCGCGCTACATGCGCATGGCCGGTCATGACGTCCTCATGGTCTCGGGCACCGATGAGCACGGCACCCCGATCCTCGTCGCCGCCGACGAGGAGGGCCTCAGCGCCCGTGAGCTCGCCGACCGCAACAACCGGCTCATCGTCGAGGACCTCGTGGCCCTGGGTTTGTCCTACGACCTGTTCACCCGTACCACCGCCGGCAACCACTACCACGTGGTCCAGGACATGTTCACCACCGTGCGGGACAACGGCTACATGGTTCAGCAGGTGACCCGCTCGGCGATCTCCCCCTCCACCGGGCGCACCCTGCCCGACCGCTACATCGAGGGCACCTGCCCGATCTGCGGCGCCGAGGGTGCCCGCGGGGACCAGTGCGACACCTGCGGCAACCAGCTCGACCCCACCGACCTCATCAGCCCGCGCTCGCGGATCAACGGCGAGACCCCCGAGTTCGTGGAGACCACCCACTGGTTCCTGGACCTGCCCGCACTGGCTCAGGCCCTGGGCGCCTGGCTCGACGAGCGCGAGGCCTCCGGCACCTGGCGGCCCAACGTCATCAAGTTCTCCCAGAACCTCCTGGGGGACATCCGCCCGCGCGCCATGACCCGGGACATCGACTGGGGCATCCCGGTTCCCGGCTGGGAGGACCAGCCCACCAAGCGGCTCTACGTCTGGTTCGACGCCGTCATCGGCTACCTGTCCGCCTCCGTGGAGTGGGCGCGCCGCAGCGGCGACCCCGAGGCGTGGCGTGCCTGGTGGAACGACCCGCAGGCCCTGTCCTACTACTTCATGGGCAAGGACAACATCGTCTTCCACTCCCAGATCTGGCCCGCCGAGCTCCTGGGCTACAACGGTCAGGGCGCGGCCGGCGGCGAGCCCGGGCGCCTGGGCGTGCTCAACCTGCCCACCGAGGTCGTCTCCAGCGAGTTCCTCACCATGGAGGGCAAGAAGTTCTCCTCCTCCCACGGCATCGTCATCTACGTGCGCGACTTCCTCGAGCGCTACCAGGCCGACGCCCTGCGCTACTTCATCTGCGCGGCCGGCCCGGAGACCGCGGACGCGGACTTCACCTGGGCGGAGTTCGTGCGGCGCACCAACGGCGAGCTCGTGGCCGGCTGGGGCAACCTGGTCAACCGCACCGCCTCCATGATCCACAAGCGCTTCGGGCAGATCCCCCAGCCCGCCGAGCTGGAGGACATCGACCGGGCCCTGCTCGACGCCGTCGAGGCCGGCTTCGCCTCCGTGGGCGACCTCATCGCCCAGCACCGCCAGAAGGCCGCCCTGGGGGAGGCGATGCGCCTGGTCGGCGAGGCCAACAAGTACGTCGCCGACACCCAGCCCTTCAAGCTCAAGGGCGAGGACCCCGCCACCCAGGCCCGCCTGGCCACGGTCCTGCACACACTGGCCCAGGCGGTCACCGACCTCAACCTCATGCTCTCGCCCTTCCTGCCGCACGCCGCCAACGACGTCGACCGGGTCCTGGGCGGGTCCGGCCGGATCGCCCCGATGCCCCGCATCGAGGAGGTCGCCGAGCTCGACCCCGAGTACCTGCCCGAGGCCTTCGACGGCCGCACCGGCTACCCGATCATCACCGGCGACTACCAGGACGCCCCGACCTGGGGACGCCACCCGGTGACCGTCGGCACCCCCGTGGCCAAGCCGACCCCGGTGTTCACCAAGCTGGACGAGTCGATCGTCGACGCCGAGCTGGCCCGTTACGCCGGCTCCGTGCCCGACGACGTCACCGGCTCCTGAGGGCGCATGGGATCGAGGAAGCGGGACCGCTCCTGGCCGCCGGCCGACGCCGTCGCCCCCCCTGGCGGCCCCGGTCACCGACAACCACACGCACCTGCCGGTCGCGGCGGACGCCGGCGGCCCCGGCTCCGAGGCGCCGCTGAGTGCCGCCGAGCTGGTCGAGCGCGCCGCCGCCGTGGGCGTGACCCGCGTGGTGACCTCCGCCTGCGAGGTCACCACCTGGCAGGAGAGCCTGGCCCTGGCCCGAGAGCTGCCTGGCGTGCGTGTGGCCCTGGCCGTGCACCCCAACGAGGCCGTCCTCCACGCCGGGGTGCGCGAGACCGGCCCCGACGGGCTCGCACCTCGGGCTCAGGAGCATCATGCCGAGCCGCTCGAGGAGGTCATGGTCCGCCTCGAGGAGACGCTCAGGGCGAACGCCGACGTCGTCGTCGCCGTCGGGGAGAGCGGCCTGGATTTCTTCCGCACCGGTGAAAAGGGGGCCGTCGCCCAGCGTGAGGCCTTCCGGGCGCACATCGCCCTGGCCAAGGACCTCGACCTGCCCCTGCAGATCCACGACCGTGACGCGCACGCCGCCTGCGTGGAGGTCCTCAAGGCCGACGGCGCCCCCGCACGCACCGTCTTCCACTGCTTCTCAGGCGGGCCGCAGCTGGCCGCCGCCTGCGCCGAGCACGGCTGGTACGCCTCCATCGCCGGCCCGCTGACCTACCCGGCCAACGACACCCTGCGGGAGGCGGTCGCCACCCTGCCCGAGTCGCTGCTCCTGGTGGAGACCGACGCCCCCTACCTCCCGCCCAAGCGCTGGCGCGGCCGCCCCAACGCCTCCTACCTGCTGGGCGACACGGTCCGCTTCCTGGCTGAGCAGCGGGGCCTGAGTGAGGAAGACCTCTGCCGGCGTCTGCAGGCCACCACCGAGGCGGTCTACGGGAGCTGGTGATCGCCGTCGGCCGCCGAGGGCCGACGGGATCCGTCTGAGACTCAGACCTATGGACCCTGACGTCCTGCGGGGAGGATGCCCGCCATCGGAGGGAAAGGAAAAGACCCCGCGGCGGTCCCGGTACGGCCGATTTTGTCCGGACGACGCCTCCCAGGTTGCCACCGTTCGTCCAGGGGTGTCCCAGGTGGGAGACAGGTTGGAATCAGGGCCTGTCTGCACGGTTCCATCACAAGCCCACAGGGTGTGAGCAGGTGCATTGGCACGCCCCTGGGTCATCGGTTACGGTGACACGCAGTCGTCAAAACGAAGGAAGTTCTATCGTGGGTCGTCACTCCCAGACCAGCTCCCTGAGTACTACACTCGCCGGCCTCGGGTCCTTGGCCTCCAAGAAGCGGGCCGACTCGGCAAGCCACGGCCGTCGTCGCGCCGAGGGGCCTGCCAAGACCTCCCTGACCCCCATGCTGTTCAAGGCGGGGGGAGCTGCCGCGGCCTTCTCCCTGGCGGTCTCCGGTGCCGCCTACGCGGCCATCTCCGCGGGGGATGACGAGGGGAGTTCCTCCTCGGGCGGTTCCTTCGGGCTGATCGGTGGTGAGTCGGACGGGCAGGCCAAGGCGGCTGCCACCCCGAAGGCCGGTTCCGGCAAGATCGCCAGCGCCCAGACCTCCACCACCACCGTCGACGAGCCGCAGGTTCACAGCACGGTGAAGAAGGAGACCGACTCCCTGCCCAAGGGTGAGACCAAGGTTGAGACCGCCGGCGTTGACGGTCTCGTGCGCACCACCTACGAGGTGACCACCCAGGACGGCAAGGAGGTCTCCCGCACCCCGGTCGCGCAGGTCGTCGTCACCAAGAAGGTGGACGAGGTCGTCCTGGTGGGTACTGGGGAGCAGCAGGATCAGCAGGCGCAGCAGGCCCAGCAGGAGGCCGCTCAGCAGGCCCAGTCCGCCGGTGATGGGCAGGCCGCCCAGGCCAACGGGGGCAGTGAGGGCTCGAACAGCAGCACTCCGGCTCCTGCGGCCAACCCCGGCGCGGGGACCGACCCCGACAGCGCCAAGGCCATTGCCCGCTCCATGATGGCCAGCCACGGCTGGGGGGACTCGGAGTTCTCCTGCCTGGAGAGCCTGTGGACCCGTGAGTCCAGCTGGAACTACCAGGCCGAGAACGCCTCCTCGGGCGCCTACGGCATCCCCCAGGCGCTGCCCGGCACCAAGATGAGCGAGGTCGCCGACGATTGGGCCACCAACCCCAGCACCCAGATCACCTGGGGCTTGAACTACATCTCGGGCCGCTACGGCACCCCCTGCTCGGCCTGGGCCCACTCCGAGTCCGTCGGCTGGTACTGAGCCGAAGCAGCCGCCCGGAACGTCGTCGACGGCGCCCGTCTCCCAGCGAGACTGGCGCCGTCGCCATTGTCATGGGACGCAGGTCACGCCGGCGTGAGGTGGCTAATTGTCGCCGCCGTGACGCTTCCACTACCGTGGCACCCGCCGTCAACTGGAAGGACGTCTCCCCATGACTCCCCTCGCCCGTTCCCACGCCCACGCCCTGCCGGAGGAGCCACAGGCGCCGGTCCCGCAGGAGACGGCCCATGGGGAACACGGGCAACATGGGCAGCGCAGCATGCGCACCATCGCGCTGCGCGCCGGTGTGGCGGCCCTGGCCCTGTCAGTCGCGGTCTCCGGGGCCGCGTACGCCGCTGTCCGCGCGGGGGAGCCCTCACGCACCTCCGGTGTCGAGGCGGCCGCGAAGGGCACCGATGGCCTGGGGGCTGAAGGCGGTCGCAGCCGGGTCTCGGTCACGCCGAGCACCCAGAAGGTGACCACCGAGACGGTCGACGCCACCGACCCCCACGGCTCGGTCCAGCAGGAGAGCGGCGATCTGTCCGAAGGCGAGACCAAGGTGGCCACGGCCGGCGTCGACGGCGTCGTGCGCACCACCTACGAAGTCACCACCGTGGGCGGCAAGGAGGTCTCCCGCACTCCCGTCGCCCAGGTCGTCGTCACCCAGAAGGTCGATGAGGTCGTCCTGGTCGGCACCGGTGCGGCCAAGAAGCAGGAGAGCAAGCCGGAACAGTCTCAGTCCCAGGGGCAGGGGCAGTCTCAGGGGCAGTCTCAGTCCCAGGGGCAGGGCCAGACTCAGGCACCCTCGGAGTCCTCCGGAGGTTCTGGCGGTTCGGCGTCCGGCGGCAGTGCCGGCGGGAATGATGGTCCGGTCGGGGACGACGTCTGGGCCAAGCTCGCCCAGTGCGAGTCCGGCGGCAACCCGGCCACCAACACCGGCAACGGCTTCTACGGCATGTACCAGTTCACTCTGGAGACCTGGCAGTCCCTGGGCGGAACCGGCTACCCCCACGAGGCCGACGCCGCCACCCAGACCGCCATGGCCAAGAAGCTCCAGGCCCAGGCCGGCTGGGGGCAGTGGCCCGGCTGCGCCGACAAGCTCGGCCTGCGCTGAGCGGCCCGAGCCGCACCGGGGTGCCGCGCAGACCCCGGAGTGGATGATGCAGAGACCATGCGGCATGTTCCCAGATATCTCACAGTGACAAAAGGCGGGCGCCGGTTACTGTGTCCCCATGACGTTGCCGGTCCCCGATTCACAGGTGCCCCCGGCAGGAGCCGCCCCCATCGACGGGCACGACCCTGCAGGAGCCTGTGAGGCCACCTCCGAGCCCCCGCCGATGCGGCCCGCGCGGAGCACCCCCACCCGGACCCCCGGGATCCTCAGGATCATGGCGCCTCCCCGAGCTCCCGTGCCGCCGGTCTCCTGGGCCCCACCGAGGTCCGCGGCCTGTCCCAGGCGCTGGGCATCCGCCCCACCAAGACACTGGGGCAGAACTTCGTCCACGACGCCGGCACGGTGCGCCGCATCGTCAGGAGTGCGGGCGTGCGCCCCCAGGACACGGTCCTGGAGATCGGGCCAGGCCTGGGCTCCCTGACCCTGGCCCTGCTGGAGACCGGGGCACGAGTGATCGCCGTCGAGATCGACCCCGCCCTGGCCCGGGCACTGCCCGTCACCGTCGCCGACCGCATGCCGCAGGCCGCAGGCCGCCTGACGCTCATCCAGGCCGACGCGCTGAGTATCACCGGCCCGGACTCGCTGGGCGAGGCCGAGCCTCCGCCCACCCGCCTCGTGGCGAACCTGCCCTACAACGTGGCCGTCCCCGTCCTGCTCACCGCGCTGGAGGCCCTGCCCAGCCTGGAGAGCGTCACCGTCATGGTCCAGGCCGAGGTCGCCGACCGCCTCGCCGCCGAACCCGGCTCGCGGACCTACGGCGTCCCCAGCGTCAAGGCCGCCTGGTACGCCGCGGCCCGTCGCACCCTGACCATCTCCCGGCACGTCTTCTGGCCCGTGCCCAACGTCGACTCCGCCCTCGTCGAGCTCGTGCGCCGCCGGCCCCCCACCACGCGCGCCACCCGCGAGCAGGTCTTCGCCGTGGTCGACGCCGCCTTCGCCCAGCGCCGCAAGACCCTGCGCAAGGCCCTGGCCAGGCTCGCCGGAGGGGCCGACGCAGCCGAGTCCGCCCTGCGCGCCGCCGGCATCGACCCGACCCGGCGCGGCGAGACCCTCGACATCACCGCCTTCGCCGCCCTGGCCGAGGTGCTGCAGCCCGTCGTCGCCGATGAGACCGCTGCGCCAACGCCTCCCACCTCACAGGAGCAGTCATGAGCCATCTGCGTGCCGTCCCCGACGGCCCCGCCGGTCCGCGCGAGTCCACCGTGCCGCCCCGCAGCGGCTCGGCCAGCTCGGTGCGCGTCGAGGCCCCCGGCAAGGTCAACCTCTTCCTGTCCGTCGGCGCCCCCGGCCCCGACGGCTACCACCCGCTCACCACGGTCTTCCAGGCGGTCCGCCTCATCGAGACCGTCACCGCCCGCAGGCAGTCCGCCCAGGACCACGGCACCGTCACCCTCACCCTCGAGGAGCCCGACGCCGACGTGCCGGTGGACGAGTCCAACCTGGCCGTGCGGGCCGCCACGCTCCTGGCGCAGACCACCGGCGTCAGCGAAGGCGTCGACCTCCTGCTGCGCAAGCGCGTCCCCGTCGCCGGCGGGATGGCCGGAGGATCCGCCGACGCCGCCGCCGCCCTCGTGGCCTGCAACGCCCTGTGGGGCACGGGCCTGTCCCTGCCCGAGCTCTCCGCCCTGGCCGCGCGCCTGGGGGCCGACGTCCCCTTCCCCCTGACCGGGGCCACCGCCGTCGGGAGCGGCCGCGGCGACCTGGTCACCCCGATCATGACCCGGGGCGCCTACCACTGGGTCTTCGCCCTGGCCGAGGAGGGCCTGTCCACCCCGGCGGTCTTCCGGCGCTTCGATGAGCTGACCGGTGGCGGGCAGCCCGCCGTGCGCGACGTGCCCGAGGCCCTCACCGCCGCCCTGCGCGCCGGGGACACCCGCGCCCTGGCCGCCTCCCTCCACAACGACCTCCAGGCCGCCGCCCTCGACCTGCGCCCCGAGCTGGCCGAGGTCATCGCCGTGGCCGAGGAGGCCGGGGCCCTGCGCGCCATCGTCTCCGGCTCCGGCCCCACCATCGCCGCCCTCGTCGAGGACCCCGGCAGCGCCCAACGGGTCTCGCGCGCACTGAAGGCCTCGGGCCAGGTCGCCGACGTCCTGCGCGCCGACGCCCCCGTGGCCGGCGCCCGGGTGGTGGGCTGATGGCGCACCTGCTCGGCGTGGAGAACCTGCGCCTGACGGTCGGCTCCCGCCTGCTCCTGGACGAGGTCACCCTGGGACTGGAGGACGGCACCCGCGTCGGCGTCCTGGGCCCCAACGGCGCCGGCAAGTCCACCTTCCTGGCGGCCCTGGCCGGTCGGCGCGAGCCCGACGGCGGCCGCGTCACCCGCACCGGCGGCGTGAGCGTGGCGGTCCTGAGCCAGGCCGACGACCTGCCGCCGGGCGCCACCGTGCGCACCGCCATCCACGGCCGGGCCCCCGAGCACGAGTGGGCCTCCGACCCGGCCGTGCGTGACATCCACGCCGGGCTCATCGCCGACCTCGACCTGTCCGCCGACGTCGCCACCCTCTCCGGGGGCCAGCGCCGCCGCGTCGCCCTGGCCGCGGTCCTCACCCGCCGCGCCGACGTCGTCATCCTCGATGAGCCCACCAACCACCTCGATGTCGAGGGCGTGGACTGGCTCGCCCGTCACCTGCGGGCCCGCTTCAACGGCCCGGGCGGCCGGGCCTCCGGCGCCCTGGTCACCGTCACCCACGACCGCTGGTTCCTGGACGCCATCTGCACCAACGTGTGGGAGGTCGTCCCCGGCATCGACCCCGGCGGCGGGCGCCCCCAGGTGGCCGGTCCGCATCGAGACCTACGACGGCGGGTACGCCGCCTACGTCCTGGCCCGGGCCGAGCGCGCCCGCCAGGCCGCCGTGGCCGCCGTCAAGCGGGAGAACCTCCTGCGCAAGGAGCTGGCCTGGCTGCGCCGCGGCGCCCCCGCCCGCACCTCCAAAGCCCCGCTTCCGCATCGATGCCGCCGAGGCCCTCATCGCCGACGTGCCGCCCCCGCGCGACACCGTGGCCCTGACCGCCATGGCCACGGCCCGCCTGGGCAAGAAGGTCCTCGACCTGGAGGACGTCACCGTGCGCTACCCCGGGCCGCCCACCGACACCGGCGAGGCGACCCAGCGGGAGGTCCTGCGCCGGGTCACCTGGCGGCTCGCCCCCGGTGAGCGCGTCGGCGTCGTCGGCGTCAACGGAGCCGGCAAGACCACCCTGCTGCGCCTGCTCGAAGGCGTCCAGGAGCCCACTGAAGGCCGCGTCGCCCGCGGCAAGACCGTCCAAGTGGCCACCCTGTCCCAGTCCACCCACGAGCTCGACGCGCTCGCGGACCTGCGCGTCGTCGAGGCCGTGGCCATGGTGGGGGAGAGGGTCGTCGTCGGCGACAAGGAGATGACGGCGGCCCAGCTCGTGGAGCGCCTGGGCTTCACCCGTCAGCGGGCCTGGACCCGGGTGGGGGAGGTCAGCGGCGGGGAGCGCCGCCGGCTCCAGCTCCTGCGCCTGCTCATGACCGAGCCCAATGTGCTCCTGCTCGACGAGCCCACCAACGACCTGGACACCGACACCCTGGCCGCCGTCGAGGACATCCTCGACTCCTTCCCCGGCACCCTCGTGGTCGTCTCCCACGACCGCTACCTCCTGGAACGGGTGACCGACCACCAGGTGGCGCTGTTGGGCGACGGCAGTGTGCGCGATCTGCCCGGCGGGGTCGAGCAGTACCTCCAGATGCGCCGCGAGGCCATGGGCGCCGCCGGGAGTCCCAGAGCCTCAGCGGGCGCTGCGGCATCCGCGGCGACGCGGGCGGCGGCTGAGCCCACGTCTGAGCGCAGCGCCTCCAGCGGGGCCCGTCGGCACGAGGCCCGCAAGGCCCTGGGGCGCATCGAGCGGAAGATGGAGCGGGCGGCTCAGTCTCTCGCCGCTCTGCACGCGCGCATGGAGGAGGTCTCGGCCGATCCGAACCGGGTGGGGGAGCTGGCTGAGCTCGGCCGTGAGCTCGTGGCCGCCGAGGCGACCCACGCCGATCTGGAGGAGCAGTGGCTCGAGGCGGCGGAGGCGCTGGAGGCCTGAGGGCGGTGCCTCCGCGCCCTGGCGGTGCCTCGTCGCTGGAAGCGGTGGGGAGGGAACGGGGCTCGGGGAGAGGGATCGGGGAGGTCGGCGGTGACGTCGCTGCGCACGAACGCCCGGGCCGTCTGCGCCGATCAGACGACGGGGGCGACCTGGCGGGCCAGCTCGACGAGATGATCCAGGTTGGGGGCGATGTCCTCAGCGGCGGCGCCCCACAGGCGCATGACCAGGTCCACCGGGACCGTGGGCAGTCCCGCCAGCCTCAGGACGACGACGCCCTGGGTGGGGCCGTTGGACTCGTAGAAGGCGGAGAACCCCACCATGTCCGGGCCCGGCCGCAGGCGCACCAGCTCGGCCTCGGGCAGGAGCGCGGCGACGATCTGGCGCTGGGTGGCGCGGCGTCCCTCCTTTGGAGCCGTCATCCTTGGCGATCTCCAGGCTGAGGTCGATGACGAAGGGCGGGTGGGCGACGTCGTCGATATGCATGAGACGGGCGAAGCGGCCCTGGCGCTCCATGGCCTGCAGCTCGTTGAGCAGGGACTCCAGCTCGGAGCGCCACTGCGGCCCGGTCACTCCCAGGTGGGCGCTGCGGTGCCTGGCCTCCTCCCGCGCCCATCCCGGCGGTGGGAAGGGCGGGATGATCACCCATCGCTGGGGATCAGGAGTGACCGCGATCTGCACTGTGTGTTCCTTCCGAGACCTCGTCCGACTGCGAGGCAGTGGGCTGGGCGCCTACCATGTCTGTCCTATGAGGACCCGAGAGCGACATACGACAATTATGCCTGCATCCGCACGCCGACGTGTGGTCCGCGTGCTGGTGGATGCGGGGCTCATCATCGCACTGTGTGCCGTCACGGAGCGCTGCTGTGGAATCTTATTCGCTGTCGGGGCGGTTGTGCTGCTTATTGCTGTGATGACTGCCATGATGGCAATGACAGGCGCCACACCCGGCGGGCTGGTGACGGGGGTCCGGCTGCGGAGGGTGGCGGACACCAACGGTCCCCCTGGACGCTCTGCGGTGATTTACGTCGCATTTTTAGGCCTCTCTTTGGTGGCAACCGCAGGTCTGGCCCCCCCTGGTGTTGTGGATCCTCTCACTATGGCGTGCTGAACAGCGCACCTGGTTCGACCGACTGGCCGGAACGGTTCTTCTCAGTGCCAGGCCGACCTCGGTGTCGGCCTGCTCCCTGGTGGTTGAGGGCTCAGTAATCCCAGTTCTGGGGCCGATTGTTCTCGGGCGCCGGCCGGCCCCGATCGAGTCCCACCCCGATGCGCAGCTCGTCGCGGTGCTCCGTTCGGAGGACTCCGTGTCCAAGACGCACGCCCTGTTCGTGCCCGCTTCGGATGGGGTACTCGTCACAGATCTGGGCTCGACGAACGGAACCCACATCGAGGACGAGGAGGGCGTTCACCGACTCTCACCCGGCCGACCGGAGTACGTGCACCGGGGACGGCAGGCATACTTGGGTGACGGTGTCTGTATCGTCCGTTGAGGAGAAAAATGATGACAAACAGCCCGAACAGCAGCGCGAACAACGAGGTCTGGTGGACCGAGGGTTCGTGGACAGGCGTGGTCACGCCACGTGCTGTGATGATCCTGCCCCCGTCGGTGCCGCAGGACCTCACCGAGCGCCTGTGGCGGCTGCTGCGCAGTGAGGAGGCCTCGCTGACGCGGGCCCTGGATGAGCTCGTGATGGGGATGGGCGGACGTCTGGGTGCGATCCCGGACTTCGTGCTCGCCGTCTCGGCGCCCGAGGACGTCTTCCACGTGGCGCTGCGCGGTGCCCCGCAGATGGAGGTCGACGGCAAGGCGCTGGACGCCTCCGCGGTCACCACCTGGTTCGAGACGACGGTGACCGCCCCCAACTCGGTCATCGTCAGCGCGCCCGACGGCGCCGGACAGGTGCGCCGCCCGGCGGTCGACGCCGTCGTGAGCACCGGCCACCTGGTGCTGCGTGGATCGGAGAAGTCGAGCGGGACCCCGTCCCCCAGCCGTGCATCGTCGAAGGGGTCCGGTGACTCCGACGACGATGACCCTGACCCGGCTGGTCCTGACTACTCCACCGCTTCTGCCGGTTCCGCCGGAACCCCCGCTGCTGCCGTGAGGACCTCTCGGTCCTCCCGTCGGGCATCGCGTCGCGCCTCGCGCCGTCAGTCCGCCTCGTCGGACCACTCGGAGCAGGACGACTCGTCTGAAGGGGCGCCTGCCGAGACCGCTGAATCCGCCGACGTCGTCGACGACCTCATCGAGATCGCGCAGGACAACGCCGAGCAGCAGGCCCTCGATGGTGCCGAGCTCGCCGCGTCCCTCGAGAGCGCCGAGGCCGCTGAAGCCGCCGGTCAGTCGGAGGACTCCGCTGAGGACTCCGATGCTGCTGAGGAGTCGGCCCTGATCGCCGACTCCGAGGGACCCGCTGACCTGCTGGCCGTCGTGGCCGGCATCTCCGAGGCCGCTGAGGCGACTGAGGTGACGCCGTCGCCCGAGCTGCCCGAGTCCTCCGAGACTCCCGACGAGACCCCGGACGCCCAGACCCCTGAGGCCGCCGAGGCCGCCACTGAGTCCTCACCGGAGACCTCCGATGAGGATCTGCTGATCGCCCCCGTCTTCGATATCCCGGCCCTGCCGATCCCCTCCGCTCAGGAGGCAGAGGCCATGATCCCGCCCCTCCGCCCCCGTCGAGCGAGGATCTTGAGGCTGCTGGTATCAAGGACGCTGCCGCCGAGGTCACCGAGGTCGCCCAGACCCCGGCCGACTTCGTGCCCGTTGAGGCCGCCGAGGCCGCCGTGGTCGCGGAGGCCACTGCTGTTGCCGAGGCCGCCGCGCAGGCGCACGCCGAGGAAGAGCCCGTACGCTCCGGGGACCACGACGGACAGACCATCAACAGTCTGCCCGACGACCTCTCCCAGGAGCTGCGCGCCGAGCTGCTCAACCAGGGGCTCGGTCCCCTGGAGCCGAGCCAGTCGGCGGAGGTCGTCGAGTCGCCCGAATCCGCGGCCGTGGATGCCGCAATGGTCGAGGTCGTGCAGCCCTCCGGCGGCGAGCCGGCGACTGCCGAGCTCGGTCGCGGGGACCACGACGGACAGACCATCAACGGTCTGCCCGAGGACCTGGTCGGCGAGCTCGTCTCCCTCGTGGGAACCGGGCCCTCCAGCCCGGCGTCCCCGGTCTCGGCGAGCTCTCCCAGCGAACCCGACGCCATCCGGATCGTGCTGTCGGCGGTGTGCCCCCAGGGCCACCCCAACCCCACGAACTACACCGTGTGCCGCGTCTGCGGAGCTGAGCTCAACCGTCCGGCCAAGTCGGTGGCCTGCCCCCCTCTGGGGCGCGTGGTCACCTCCGGCGGCGAGAGCATCGAGCTCAACCGTCCCCTCCTGGTGGGTCGCAACCCTGTGGCCGACGACATCGCCAGCGTCGCGGAGGTCCCCCTCCGTCCGCTGACTGTCGCCAGCCCCAACCAGCTCGTCTCCCGCAACCACATCCTCATCGACCTGGATGCGTGGAGCGTTCTGGCCCAGGACCTGGGCAACTGCAATGGCACCGTTCTCAACCGCCAGAACGAGGCGCCCGTGCGCCTGTCCTCGGCGAATCCGGTGCTCCTGCGCAGTGGAGACGTCCTCGACCTCGGCGATGGCCAGACCCTCGCCTTTGAGAACCTCCCCTGATGCTGGATCACAAGGGACCGCCTCCGGTCATCTCCGGGTTCACGTACCTGGAGAGACTCGGAGCGGGAGGCTACTCCACGGTCTACCTCTTCGAGCAGCACATGCCCCGCCGCGAGGTCGCGGTCAAGGTCATGAACGCTGACGTGGAGGACAAGACCGCCTCCCGCTTCGAGTCGGAGGCGAACCTCATGGCGCGGGTCTCCTCCCACCCGGCCATCCTGTCCATCTACGGCGCGGGCGTCTCCGCCGACGGCCACCCCTTCCTGGTCATGGAGTACTGCCCGCCGCCGCAGCTGGGCGCCATCTTGCGCCAGGGTCCCCTCAATGTCGCTGAGACCCTGTCCACGGCGATTCAGATCGCCGGAGCGGTGGAGACCGCTCACCGGGCCGGCATCGTCCACCGGGACATCAAGCCCGCCAACATCCTGTTCACCACCTACCGCCGTCCGGTGCTCTCCGACTTCGGCATCTCCGCCATGAGCGGCCCGGAGGGGGCCGAGGAGCTGCGGGGGATGAGCGTGCCCTGGGCTCCCCCCGAGCAGCTGGTGGGGATGCGCTCGGCCAACCCGGCCTCCGACATCTACTCCCTGGGCGCGACCACCTTCGCGATGCTCACGGGGCGCAGCCCCTTCGAGACCGACGGCATTCCGGACGTCTACGAGCTCTCCCGCCGTATCGTCAAGGACCCCCTGCCGCCGCTGGGGCGTCAGGACGCCCCGCCGTCATTGCACCGCGTGCTGTCGGTGGCGATGGACAAGAACCCGGACTCGCGCTACCCGACGGCGCTGGCCTTCGCCCGGGCGCTCCAGCAGGTCCAGGCCGAGCTCGACCTGCCCATCACGACGGTCGACCTGTTCCAGGAGCCGGACAAGGCCGCGAAGTCCGCCCGGCGCCCCAACCCCGACGAGGCCGATACCGCCACGAAGATGGGGGTCTTCAACCAGGTCGACGTCACCAGCGAGCACATCGCCATGCGGGTGGAGCCCGACAGCGAGGACAAGGGCTCGTCGTCGGACTCGGAGGCCGGTGAGTCGATCCGCCCCAACCGCATGCGGGCTGTACTGACCGGTCTGCTGGTCGTGGCCATGGTCGCCGCCGTCGTCGCCGCGATCGTCGTCTCCCAGAACCAGGACAAGCAGAAGAAGCCCAACAACCCCATTGCCACGATCGCCCCGCAGCCCGATGCGAACCCCCTGCAGGCCTCGGTGCCCATGGTGGGCGATATCGTCGGTGAGGCTCAGGGCGACGGCACGGTGAAGTTCAGCTGGGGTGAGCCGGAGACGAACTGGTCCGGCAGCTACCTCTACCGGGTCAAGCTGCCCGACGAGGAGACCGAGGTGGACTCCACCCGCACCAACGAGGTCACCGTCAACGCCCAGCCGGCGCGCACCTGCCTGGAGGTCACCGCGGTGCGCTCGGACGGTAAGGCCTCGCCGGCCAAGACCGCCTGCGTCGACACTCCCTGAGGTCACGCCCCGGAGGGGATCACGCCCGAGGCGTCGTTGAGTGAGCGCCGTCGAGACCCATAGCCACTGGGGCCCGCACTCCTGGACAGGAGTGCGGGCCCCAGCGCTTGAGGGAACCGGTACAGAGCTCAGACGACCTCCACCTTGAAGGCGATGCGGCCGAAGAAGATCGTGCTGCCCTCCAGGGCGGACAGCGCCTTGTCCGGTACGGCCTCGACGGTGCGCCCGTCGCGGTACTCCACCCGCGTCCCGTTGGTGGAGTGCAGGTCGGTGACCCACACCCCGTCCAGCAGCGGGAAGATCGCCGCGTGCGTCTTGGACACCGAGCGTGTGGGATCGTCGAGAGCCACGCGCTCCGCCCCGGGGTAGGCCGAGATGTTGTCGGGGTCGCGGCCCACCACCGTGGGCTCGTGGATGACGATCGGGTTGCCGCCCAGCAGCGGGACAAGACGCACCGACAGGGCCGGGGCGGCCGAGGAGGCCGACGGCAGCGACGGTGTGGCGGTCTGGGCGCTTGCGGCGGGAACCGGGGTGAGGGGGGCAGAGAGACGCCTGCAGCGGGGGCGGCGGAGGCAGGTGCGGCCGCCCCCGGCTTGCTGCCGGCACCGTGCCTGGACGTGCCGGTGTGAGGCTGCGCCGGCGCCTGGACGGAGGCGGAGCGCTCGTGACGAGTGGCGCCGGCCTCCGCGGCGGGGGCATCGCTGCGGGACTCACCGGGGACGGCGCGTTCATCCGCGGGCGAGGGGATACCCGGCCCCGAGAAGCGGTGCGAGGCGTGGGACCGGCGCGCGGAGCTCGCCTCGGAGGCGGCCGCGCTCGCCGCGCTGCCGGCAGAGGTCCGAGCGTGGCTGCGGTGACTGCGCACGGTCGGGTGTGTGTTCCCCTCGGAGGATGCCGGCACACCACCGGGAACGGTGGCCGGGTTGGTCAGGTCCATCGGGGACGCGTGCTGCGCAGGCGCCGAAACCGTCTTCGGCTGCTGCGGCAGGCCGTCGTCGGAGACGATGACTCCTTCCGGCAGGGAGTCCACCGTGGCGGCATCGACCGAGGTGGGAACCGAGGACCAGGGCACCGAGTCGATGAGGGCCTGCGTGTTGCGGTCCCCCCGAGGGCAGGATGCTGGAGGTGTCGAAGGTGTGCGCCACCTCCGGGACGGGGCCTGCTCCGGCAGCGAAGCGCTGCCGCTCGGTGGTGAAGAGGCTCTCGCGACGAGGAACGCCGGGCTGTGACACCGACTCTCGCTGATCCTCGGCAGGTGCAGCAGACGAGCCGGAGGTCTTCTTGCCGGTGTGACCGGGCTGAATCCTCCAGCGCTGGGCGTGGGCGTGTCGTGGTTCCATCGTTTGTGATGTTACGGGTTTTGTGGCTTTCGAGCGCGGGACTTGTGGTGTGGAAGTCGCATCGTGCGACGTGGAGGACTCTGATGCCTCGGAATCGGCAGCTGTTTTGGAGGATTCCGCTGAGGGCGTCGTCGCTTCGGACTGCTGCTGATCGGCTGGGTGCTGAGGTGAGGGCGGTGCGTGGGACGAGGGCTTCTCGGCCTCGTCACCCTGGCCGTCGGCGGCATCCGTGGACTGAGACGGCGCGTCCTCCACGACGTCGAGCGTAGCGGTTTCGGAATCCGTCTGCGAGGGCTGCTGCGATGGGGCGTCCTCCGAGTCCGATGTTGCGGCCGGTGGCTCCTCCGCGTCCGCCTCGGACGGCTCGTCGGATGGCTCCTCGACGTCCGCAGCCGGTTCATCGGCCGGTTCCTCGGCGTGCTCGTCAACCGCCTTGTCAGCTTCCTCGACCGCTTCCTCGGCCGCTTCCTCGGTCGGCTCAGGGTCGGCCGGCTGCGATGATGCGGCCGAGGCGGCGTCCTCCGCCTCCGGCTCGGTGGCCTCGGTGGGGGCGACCGGTGCCGGCTCCGTGTCCTGGTGGGCCGGGGAATGGCGTCCTCCGCGGCCTCGGGGGCGGTTGCGACGGTGTCCTCGTCGGCCGGCCCCGCCGAGGGCTTCGATGCTCCCACCACGGCCGGCCGGGGGCCGGCCTGGGCCGCGGCCATGGCAGCGGATGCCTGAGGATCCATGGGGGTGGCCGAAGCGACGGCGACGGCCTCGGCGTCGGCGTCCACGATGGCCGGACCGGCGTCCGCCGCCGACTTCGCGGAGGCGGACGATGACACGGTCGCCGCCTTGGTGGCCTTGACGCTGGCCTGAGGCGTGGCTGCGATCGTTGCGGCATCCGTGCTCGCGGCCTGGTCCGCGGCGGAGCCTCCTGAGACCACAGGCGCGTAGCCGTCGGATGAACCGGCCGTCAGGGCACGACCGGCATGGCGCGCGGGCCGGCCCGGCCGGGCTGGGCGGGGGCGACGGATCGAGGAGGAGACCGGATCCGACGTCGTCGGGTGCGCGTTCCTGCTGGAGGAGTCGGTGATGCCGGCCTCGGCGGCGCTCTGGGCGCCCGCGGTGGCGGCCTGCAGGGCCTCCTGTGCCGTCTCCTGGCCGGCCGTGGCGCGCATCGAGCCTGGACGGGGGCCGCGTTTCCTGGCCTTCTTGCCTCGTGCCGTCTTACCCGCCTTCTTCTCGGTCTTGCGCTCGGCCCGCTCGGAGGGCCGAGTGCGGGGGGCGGACTCGTCTGACTCCTCAGTGGCCTGAGTGGACGGTTCCGCGGTGGGTTCCTGGCCCGCGGCGCTGCGCTCGGCGGAAGAGGAGACAGACGCGCGCCTGGCGGCGTCCCAGGCCTCGCCGATGTCCTGGGCGGAGGACGCCTCGGGCTCCACCGGCGCCTCGGCCCCCGCGTCGGCCCGGGGGCCGAGGGAGGCGGGCACGGTGACCGGGCGGTGTGCCGACCCGGCCTCTGAGGGAACGGGTTGTGCGGGTCGCTTCGGCCTGCGGGCGTTGAGCAGCGCCATCCCGGAGAGCTTGTCGTGCCAGCCGCGCCCCTCGGGGTCGGCTGCCGCCGTGCGCATGAGCGCGATGGTGCCCAGGCCGAGCGTGGTGATGCTGATGGCCAGGATGAGATCGGCGTGGAGGAACGAGCCCAGTGGTGAGGGGGTCTGGTTGCGGGCCCCCAGCATGCGGATCCTGAGCAGGCGCCCTCCCAGGGACCAGCCGGTGGCGGCGATGGCCAGCCAGCGCGTTCCGACGACCAGACCGAAGGCGATGAGCCCGCTGGTCAGGGCCGGGCGGCCGCCCACCCGCCAGATGACGGCGGTCAGGCCCCCCACCAGGAGCGATCCGATGACGAGGTCGATGACCCCGGCAACGACACGTGCCCGCACCGGGGCCGGGGGGAGGCGGCGATGCGCAGCTGAGGGCGTGTGCGCGCCGGCCCGGGCCGCGTCGGGCTCCGGGCCCCGGGAGTCGGCCGTCTGCGCTCCGCCGTGCGGATCACCGGGGGTGCTCGGCGCCGTGCCGTACGGACTGACGACGTCGGTGCGCGGCGCGTCATCGGACGGACGGGAGGACGTCGGTCGGCCCGCAGCGGTCGAGGCGCTGCTACGGGCGTCAGCAGTGATCGTCATGACCGCAACCTCCTAGGTCGACGTGACCGCCTGTTGGCGGGATGGACGAGGGAGCGCGGGGACAAACGGGCCCATACCCGTCCCAGGCGCGAGCGGTCCGCCCCCATACAGCGGACGATCGCATCTGAGGATTCCCACAACTCCCCTAGAGCGTACGATGGCGGCTCCCCGGAGCTGAAGACCTGAGTGTCAACTGCTCCGGCGAATCGAGGCAGATCGACCTGCGGGAAGTGAGGAGCCAGCTGCGCGGCCGCCTCCCTCCGAGTGGCCCCCCACCCGGGGTAGCGCCCCAGGTCGCGAGCCCGGTCGAGGATCTCCTCCCAGGCTCCCAGGGCCTTGCCGACGCCGGTGCGTGCGCGCGGCGTCGGCGCCGCCAGGCCTTCCACCCCAGGACCGAGCCCACGATCATCGCGATCGCCAGGACGGAGCCTCCGACGGCGATGACCGCCGTCGGCAGACCGCCCTTGTCCTTGTCCTGGGGGTCGTCACGCTGCGGGTCCTCGTAGTTGGGAGGCAGCTGGGCCGGGTCCTCATTGGGCAGCGGGGGCTGGAGGACGTTGGGCTCGGGGTTGGAGACCTTCTGGGTGGTCTGCTGCTGGGGAACCTGGTCGCGGTCCGGCGTGACGTCGAAGGACACCCAGCCCAGCCCCTCGAAGGGGATCTCCACCCAGGCCTTGACGTCCTCGCCGGTGACGGTCTTGGCATCGCCGTCGGTGGCCGGGTCGAAGCCCATGACGACGCGGGCCGGGATGTTGAGCGAGCGGCACATGAGCATCATGAGCACCGAGTACTGCTCGTCGTCGCCGATGAGGGAGTCGGCCTCCACCATGGAGGCGATGCGGGCGGCCCCGTGCCCGGGCTGGGAGGGGCTCTTGGTGCCGTCGGAGTAGTAGCTCGTGCGCAGGCGCTGCTGGAGCGCCCGGACCTGCGCGATGGGGTTGGACTCGGCCCCGACGATCTCCTTGGCCAGGGAGGCCACCGACGACGGTACCTGCTCGACCGGTCCCAGCGAGGTCTGCGCCAGCGAGGCCTTGTTGAGGGCGGCCTCGGAGGGCGCGGTGTAGGGGGCGACCCGCTCGGTGAGAACGTCGCCAGAGGCCAGGCCGCTGGTGGCGATCCCGGTGGAGGAGAACTTGTCGTAGTACATGCCCTCGCGCAGGGCCGACTGACGCGGCCCGGAGGACTCGATGCGGATCGTCTCGGGCATGGTGGGCACCCAGGGGAAGCTGTAGTCCTCGATGGTCAGGGAGGAGGTCTGCTTGCGTCCGTCGAGCCGGTTGGCCGTCAGCTGGGTCTTGTCGCCGATGCGCTCGAAGCGCGACTGGCCGTTCTCGTTCTGACCGATGTGGGCCGACAGGCCGTCATAGGAGTCCAGGGCGGCGATGCGGATGCGTCCCCCCGAGGGCAGGTTGATGGGCTTCATGAGCCGGGTGTGGGCCTTGTCCGTCTCCAGGGTGCGCACCAGGGACAGGGGGCTGGCGTACTCGGTGACGTCCAGCGGCGGCTGGAACAGGTCGCGCACCACCGTCCGGGAGGCGGGGGCTGCCGGGGTGAGGACCATGGCGGCCAGGGAGGTGACCAGCAGCAGCACGGCGGCGATGACTGTTCCGCGCAGAGCCGCCCGACCCAGGTCCCCGGTGGAGCGGGCGCTCGTGGCGCCCGAGGTCGTCGAGAAGGAGCTCAGGTCCAGGGCCTCGACGACGTGGCTGCGCCGCTGACGCAGGGAGCCGCAGGTCCACAGGGCCAGGATCCCGACGACGAACAGGACGCCCAGCACGGTGGGACGCACGGTCTCCTGCCCGCCCCAGCCGATACCGACGGCGGGCAGGCAGGTCAGGGTCAGGCCGGCCAGGACCTCACGGCCCGCCAGGATGAGGCGGGTCGCCAGCGCCGAGACCACCAGCCCGGTCATCCAGGGCAGCACCGTCATGCCGCTGAAGGAGCTCAGCGGCATCGGCACGGTCAGGCGTCGCGCCACACGGTGATCGTGGAGCCCAGCACCGTCTTGATCGCCGCGGTCCCGGAGCCGACGTCGGTCAGCAGCCACGGGGCCACCAGGACGTGGACCAGAGCCAGGGCCGCCATGCTCGGCAGCACCGACAGGCGCAGGCGCGAGCAGAGCATGGAGGTCAGGGCTCCGATGAGCGCGCCGTAGCCGACGGCGAGGCAACCGACCACGGAGGCGAAGATCGGCAGGAAGGGGACCGCGCCGATGGCGAGGATCCCGGCCATGAGGACCAGCTCGAGGGCGGCGGCCGCCGGCGTGGGCGGCTTGGCGCCGCGCCGGGGAGGCAGGAAGCGGCGGGCGGAGAGCGCCGGCCGGGAGGGGCGCGACAGGAGCGGTCCGGCGCCGGTGATCGAGCGGGCCTGACGAGTCGTCTCGTTGCTGTAGAGGCTGCGCGTGCGCGACGACGTCGCCGTCGACCAGGAGGAGGGCGACCCGTCCGAGCCTCCGGAGGGCGCAGCGGTGACCTGCGAGGGGGCCTCGGCCGGAGAGGGCGCCCCGGCCGGCGAGGCGCCCGAGATCGGGGAGCCCGCGGTGCGGGGGGATGCGGTGGTGAGGGTTGTCGTGGGGGTCATAGTGCTCGCCTCAGGGCGGTGGGAAGCTGCTCAAGACGGTCCATGTCCACGACCGGCATCGTTCCGGCGTGGTGGCGCGACAGGCCGCGCTGGCCGGCGCGCAGGGCAACGGTCACCATGGGCAGCGGGGCGAAGCCGCGGGCCCGGGCCAGCACGGCGCGGTCGACCTGCTGGCCGGTGACGAGGACGACGATAGAGGCATCGGGGTGCGCCGTGCAGGCGTGTCGCACCAGGAGGTCGCAGCCGTAGTCGTCCTCACCGGTGCTCAGCAGGCAGGACGTGTCCAGCATCCGCAGGGCGGAGGAGGTGGGCAGGGCCCCGATCTGGGTGATGAAGCGGACCTCGCGCCCGTCCTGGATCGCGTCCATGGCCAGTGAGCAGGCGATGGACACCGCGGTCTCGAAGTCCTCCTCACCGGCGTAGTCGTCGTGGCGGGTGGACAGCAGGACGAGCAGGCTGGAGCGGCGGGTCTCCTCGAACTGACGCACCATGAGCCGGCCGGTGCGGGCCGTGGTGCGCCAGTGGACGTTGCGCCGGTCATCGCCGGGGACGTACTCGCGCAGGGCGTGGAAGGCGACGTCGGAGCTGGACAGGTCCTGGGTGACGGCGCCCTCGATGTCCCGCAGGACACCGTGCAGGACCGTGCCCAGGCGCACGGTGCGCGGGTGGATGTGGATGTGCTGCGGGGTGCTCAGGGAGCGCTCGCGCTGGAGCAGCCCCACCGGGTCGCGCTGGACCGCCAGGACCGGACCGACGGTGACGATGCCGCGGCGCTGCGTGGGCAGGACGAAGCCGCGCTCGTGGATGGCCCCGGGGGTCAGGGTGGGGACGACGAAGACGGCGCGCCCCGGCCCCACCGGCATCTCCATGCGCGAGGGCAGCAGCGGCCGGGTACGGGGGTTGGTGACGGTCAGGCGGATGAGGGCGTGGTCGCCCACGGTGACGCGGGACTCGAGCAGGTTGTGGTTGACCGAGTAGCCGCGGCGGGGGATGAGCCACAGCCAGGCGCTCACCGCGACGATGCCGACGGCGGCCGCGGCGCTCCACGCCTCCTGCCAGCCCATGACGGCCCCGGTCAGTCCGCAGGCCGCCAGCAGCACCAGGCTGCCCCATCCGATCGGGGTCACGGTGTGCAGCAGCCAGCGCAGCGGTCGCAGCGCCACCGCGGCCGCTGCGGCCAGTCGGGACTGCGAGGGCCTGGCGGTCAGGGCCTCGTTCGTGGAGGTCGACGACGCAGCCGATGCCGCGGGCTGCGCGGAGGCCGGCGCCCCCGAGGACGTGGGGGCTGCGGCGGAGGAGGCGGATGCGCCGGACCCGCCCGCCGAGCCCGGACGGGCCTGGCGGGCAGGTTTCTGCGACGTCGTCTGAGGCGTCATGCGGCTCAGTCGCGCGTCGTGGGGGCGGGGACCTGGGCCAGCGCGGCGGTGATGACGCCGGAGGCGGTGGCGCCGGTGAACTCGGCGTCGGGGTCCATGACCAGGCGGTGGGCCCACACGACCTCGGCGAGGTCCTTGACGTCGTCGGGCAGGACGTAGCTGCGGCCCTGGGAGGCCGCCCACACCCGGGCGGCCCGAGCCATGCCGATGGCGCCACGGGTGGACACGCCCATGCGGGTCTCGTCGGCTGCACGCGTGGCCTCCACCAGCGCCCCGATGTAGTCCAGCACCGAGTTCTCGATGTGGTTCTCCGCGGCCAGGTCGGCCATGGAGGCCACCACGGAGGAGGCCACGACCGCGGACAGGCTCTTGGAGCGGTCCGGGTGGGCCGAGCTCGACAGGATCCGGGTGAGCGCCTCCCGGTTGGGGTAGCCCACGGAGGTCTTCATCAGGAAGCGGTCGAGCTGGGCCTCGGGCAGGCGGTAGGTGCCGGCCTGCTCGATGGGGTTCTGGGTGGCGATGACCATGAAGGGGACGCTCGGTCGTGTGGCGCACGCCGTCGACCGTCACCTGGGACTCCTCCATGACCTCCAGGAGGGCCGACTGGGTCTTGGGGCTGGCCCGGTTGATCTCGTCGGCCAGGACGATGGAGGAGAAGATCGGGCCGGCGTGGAAGTCCCAGGTGCCGGTCTTCTGGTCGTAGATCGTCACGCCCGTGATGTCGCTGGGCAGCAGGTCGGGGGTGAACTGGATGCGCGAGTGCGTCCCCTGCACCGAGGCCGCCAGGGCCCGGGCCAGGGCGGTCTTGCCGGTGCCGGGGGCGTCTTCGAGCAGGAGGTGGCCCTCGGAGAGCATGGTGGTCAGGGCCAGCTTGATTACATCCTCCTTGTCGAGCAGCGCCTGACCGACGTTGTTGACAATGGTGGAGAAGGCGTCAGCGAACCATGTCGCGTTCTCGGGAGTCATCGGCATGGAATCAATGATCCTTCGGGTGGAGAGAGGTGGGTGTGTGACTTGTTGCGTACTGGGCATCGATCCGGTTAATGAACCGGTTATTGCTGGGTGCAGGTGATGGTCTGGTCCCAGTTCGGCGTCCTGTGGGGGAACTTGTGCCGGGCGTAGCCGTTCTTATCCAGGGCGATCTCCTCCTCGTTCCAGGCGGGCTGCCAGTTCCAGGTGTCCCAGTACCAGTAGCCGCAGGAGACGGTGCTGTTGGGGTTTCCGGTGATGTCGAAGACCATCTGGAAGCAGGTGCCCCAGGGGCCGAAGGGGTGACACCTCTGCGTGTAGTCCACGTAGAACCGCTGCTCGGTGCCGACCGGGTAGGCCTGCTTCTTGTCATCGTCATCATCGTCGTCATCGTTGTCGTGCTTGGACGGCCTGGTGACGGTGTCGCAGCCCCACTCGGAGGTGCCGGCGTTGGTCCTGGCCCGCACGCACCAGGTGAGTGACTCGCCGCGCTTGAGCTTGCCGTCATAGGTGTCACCGATCTCGACGTCCTCCACGGACTTGCCGCCGTCGTCGGTCTGCTCGTACTCGGCGCTGGCGCCGTTGTTGGCCCCGGGGCTCCAGGAGCAGGAGACCTTCTTCTGCTTCTTCCCGGTGAGCTCGCAGCTGACCGAGGGAGCCGACGGCGGACCGTAGGGCGCCACCGGCGAGGAGGCGACGACGTCGGAGTACTGCCCGCCGCCGTTGGCGCGGGCGTAGACGGTGTAGGCCTGCCCGTCGTTCAGTCCCCGGATGGTCGAGGAGCTGGTCCAGGTGACCTGGTCCACGGAGTACTCCACCGTCAGCTCGCCCACGCTCCAGCCGTTGCCGGCCCGGGGTGAGGAGCTCACGGACAGCTCGCCGCTGTTGCCGGTGGCCTTGACCGCGGGGGTCGACGGCGTCAGCGGGGTCGGCTTGTAGGTGTAGCTGGCCTGGCCCGAGGTCTTGGAGCCGTGACCGTTGTCGGCCTCGACCCAGAAGGTCCAGGTTCCGCGCGAGACCGAGACCGTGGTGGAGGTGGCCCCTCCCACGTTCTTGGAGTCGCTGGTGTGCCCGTTGGAGTAGTGCAGCGTGTAGCTCACGGGGCTGCCGTTGCCGTTGGCGGCCTGCCAGCCGATGGTGACCGTGTCCCCGTTGGGGGTGATGACGGGGGTCCCGGGGGTGCCGGGCTCGCCGTAGGGCGTCACCGAGTTGGACGGGGAGGACCACTCCGAGACCGTCCCCTGGCTGGACCTGGCGCGCACCTGAGCGGTGTAGGCGCGTCCCGGGGAGACGTCGAAGGAGGCCGAGCCCCCGGAGATGCCCGACTGCACGGTGCCGTCGGAAAGGCGCACGTCATAGGTCGCCGTGCCCCCGAAGGGGTCGTCCACCTCGGTCCAGGCGGCGGTGACCTTGCCCGAGCCGGCCGTCAGCGTGGGCGCAGCCGGGGTCTTGGCGGTGGCGTTGTGCTGGTAGGACACCGTCGTGGCCTCGGAGTCGCCGTACTTGTTGGTGGATACGACCTGGATGCTGTAGCTCTGACCGGGCGCCAGACCACTGATGAGGCAGTTCGAGGTCGAGCAGGACTGCTCGGAGCCGTTGACACTGACCTTGTAGCCGGTGATGGGGGAGCCGTTGGCGGAGCCGTCGGTCCAGGACACGCGCGCCGAGTCGGCGTCCACGGGGGTCACGCTCACCCCGGAGGGGGCTGCGGGCGCCACCCCACCGACCTGGACGGTGATGGTGCCGGTGACGGCCCGGGACTCCGAGCCGGTGGAGTCCAGCACCTTGTACTGCGCGGTGATGGTGCCGTGGAACCCGTTGTTGGGCGTGATCGTCACGGTCGTTCCCGAGGCGCTGATCGAGCCCTGGCCGGAGGTGATCGTCGGGGTGCCGGACAGGGTGATCGGCTTGTCCGGGAAGGGGTTGCTCACCGCCTTGGACACGTCGGTGCTGACCGCCTCGCCGTTGCGGGACTCCAGGTTGATCGGGGCGGTGGTCATGAGGGGCTTGTTGGAGGCACTGACCCGCACCGCAGGGAGGCGCTCACCGGCGGGTTGACGCCGTCGGAGACCGTGATCGGGATGGAGCCCGTGGTGCCCTCGGCGGTCTTGTCGGAGGCCTTGACCGACAGCGTCGAGCCGCTCAGGGAGATCTCGAATCCCGCGGGGGCGGGACCGGCCTGGAAGGAGAGCTTGTCACTCGGGTCGGGGTCGGTGGCCATGGCGGCCAGGTTGGCCGTCACGGCCCCCTCGCCGGGGGCACACCGTCATCTCGGTGGGGGTGAAGGTCGGCGGCCGGTTCGTCGAGGAGTCCACGATGATCGGCAGCGTGAGCGTCGAGCTCAGGGCGTCGGAGCCGGTGCCGTCGGCCACGGTGAAGGTCACCGAGGTCTGCCCGGTGAAGCCCGAGTCGGGGGTGAAGGACAGCGCCGACCCGCCCGAGGCGACCTTGGCGTCCTTGGTGCCCTTGGCCATGTGGATGGAGGAGGTGTCCGTGATGACGGGCTTGGTGCCCTCACGGGTGAGGATGTAGGAGGACAGGTTGATGTCGGTGGTCTTGTCCGCCAGCACCCGGGCGGGCACGGCCGAGGGGTTGATGCGGGGCCGCAGGGCCGAGCGGGCCGGCACCACGACGACGGCGTGGCCGGTCAGCCCGTCGGCGTCGGTGATCGTGTAGAGCACGAGCCGCTGGGTCTCGCCCACCGTCAGGCTCAGGGAGTCCTTGCCCACCTCGACGTCGGGGTCGGAGGAGGACAGCTTGAGGTCCCACGGCGAGCCGTCGGTGTCCTTGTCGTTGTCCAGGACCGGGACGGTGACCTTGCCGTTGGCGTCGACCTGGTCGACGGTGACGTAGTCGTCCACGCCCACCGGGTTGGCCAGGGGGCGTTGCTCGAGACCTGGACGGTGACGGTGCCGGTGTCGGTGCCGCCGCGTCCGTCGGAGACGGTGTAGGTGACCGAGTGGTTGCCCTCCTTCTCCGGCAGGTCGAGCACCAGGCGGCCGGCGCGGGTGGACACGCCCAGGGAGGGGTCGCTGGAGACCGGGTCGCCCTCCAGGGACAGGCTGTCGCCGTCGGTGTCCAGGTCGTTGGACAGCACGTCCACGGCCACGGTGCGCCCGGGCTTGGCCACGACCAGGTCGTCAGTGGCCACCGGGGCCACGTTGAGCGGTGAGGCCTGGGCCACGCCCACCCGGACCGTGCCGGTGGCCTGGGCCCCGAAACGGTCCTCGACGACGTAGGTGAAGGTGTCGGTGCCGGTGGCCCCTTCGGAGGGCGTGTAGGTCAGCCACGAGGAGTTGATCTCCACCGAGCCCAGGGAGGGGGCCTGGTTGAGGCCCACGAGGCTCACCGAGTCGCCGTCGGGGTCGATGCCGTCCAGCGGCACGGTGATATTCGTGGTCGAGCCGGCCAGGGTGCGGGCCTCCAGGTTGCGCGGTGAGGGCGCGGAGTTGTGCTCGGCGTCCTGGGCGCGCACCTCCACGGTGAGGACGCCCGAGGCGGTCTGGCCCTGGTCGTCCTTGGCCGTGTAGGCGTAGGAGGTGCGGCCGGGCCGGTTGCCGGCGCGGAAGCGCACGGTGTTCTCGCTGACCCAGGCGGTGCCCAGCTCGTCGCCCACCAGGCTGACCTGGGAGTCCACCGACAGGTTGAGACCGGCGGGGGAGGAGTCGTTGTCCAGGACGGAGGCGGTGACGACGTCGCCGGCTCGCACGACGGCGGTGTCGTTGGTGACCACCGGCGGCTGGGGCTGGGACTGGGTCACCGGGACGATGGCGACCTTCCCGGTGGCGCTGGAGGTGCCGTTGGTGACCGTGTACTCCACCGTCAGGTTGGCCGGCACGGTGCTGGCCGCGCTGATCTGCAGCAGGGAGTGGTCCACGACCGTGACGGTGACCCCGGAGTCCGGCGGGGTCTTGACCGACTGCAGGACCAGGATCCCCCCGGAGGGGTCGAAGTCGTTGGTGAGCGGGGCGATGGTCGTCGAGCCGCCGTTGCGCAGCAGGGCGGTGTCGTTCTCGACCTCGGGGGGCACGGTGGCGTCGGCCTTGGGCGTGACGTCCACGCGCACGATGCCCTGGGCCGTGTTGGCCCCGTCCATGACGTCGTAGGTGAGGTAGTAGGTCTGGGCCTGGGCGTTGGGCTCGGTGGAGAAGGTGAAGACACCGGCCTGCTGGTCGACGCTGATCGAGGTCCCGGCCGGGGCCTCCTGCACCGCGGCCAGGCGCAGGGTCCCCCGGAGGGAGGTGTCGTTGTCCAGGGGCGAGACGACGGCCTTGGAGCCGGCGACGACGCGCACGTGGTCGGCGTTGGCGATCGGCTAGCCGACTGGGCCGGCTGCACGTCGACCTTGACCACGCCGGAGGTGGTCTCCCGGCCGTCGGAGACGGTGACGGTCAGGTCGCGGGTGCCGGTGCCGGCGCCCAGCTCGCGCACCGTGACGGTGCCCTCGTTGGAGACCTTGGTGTCCAGGCCCTCGCCCTGGGCGGAGACCAGGTAGAGGTCGTCCCCGTCGGGGTCCAGCCAGTGGCCCAGCACGTCCAGGGAGCCGGAGGCCTTCTCGGCGACGGTCAGGGTGGGGGTGGTGATCTGCTTCGGGGCGCCGTTGACGTCCCAGCCGTGGACGTCAACGGTGGCGACGGCGGAGTCGCTCATCCCGCGGCCGTCGTCGGCCGTGTAGGGCACGGAGAAGCTGCCGGAGGCGTTGTCCGGAACGTCCATGCGCAGAGCCAGTCCGCCCTGGGCCTTGGTGGCCTTGAGCGAGCCTCCGTTGTCCTGGGGGGTGGCGGTGAGGACGTCGCCGTCGGGATCGGAGTCGTTGGCCAGCACCGGCAGGAGCGCGGAACGGCCCGGGCGCACGCCGAAGCTGTCGTCGACCGCCTTGGGGGGATGGTTCTCCTCGGTGCGCTCCGGCGGGGTCTGGGAGTCCGAGGTGTTGGCCGAGTCGTCCTTCTGATCGGCGTTGTCGTCGGTCTGGGCGGTCTTGTCCGTCCAGTCGTCGATGAGGACGAGGTCCTCGTTGGGCAGCCACACCGAGCCCGTGTCCAGGTCGTTGAGCACGATGGCGTCGCGGTTGACCCGGAAGACCGGGGCGGAGGAGGCGGCGAGCTTGTCGTCGTGGGCGGTGTCGGTGCCGCCGCCGAACAGTCCCGAGCAGCTGCGCACGAACTGGCCCGAGCCGGACCAGGCCGCGTAGACGCACTTGCCCAGGCGCACCGGCTGGGCGGGCACGCCCTCGGGGGCGGAGCCCTCCTTGGCCGACGGCGTCCTGGTGACCTTGCCCCCGTCCATGGGGGACGGAGATGAGCTCGTTGCGGGAGGCGACCAGGACCGAGTCGGCATCGGGGCCGGGCTGCTGGAGCACCAGGCCCGAGGTCCCCAGGCTGACGGACTTGCCCTCGGGCAGGTGGAGGATGCCGGTGCCGCGCTCCAGGACCACGGGCTGGTCGCCGACGGCGGTGATGGCCAGATCGGTGCCGGCGGTCAGCTTCAGGGAGGTGTTCGTGGCCTCCTTCCAGCCCTTGTCGCTGGTCTCCAGGGAGACCAGCGACTTGCTGGTGGCCGAGACGGCGTGGATGGCGCCGTCCTTGCCGATGGCGGCCACGACGTCGGGCATGCCGGTGACCACGGGGGCGGCCGCGGTCAGGGAGCCGGCCTCCTTGGTCTTGGCGGCGCGGATGGTGCCCTGGACCTTGTCGACCGCCATGACCCGGTCCCCGCCCTGGGCGATGGTCACGCCCTTGGTGAGCTGGGTGCGCCCGGAGAAGGCGACCTGGGAGGGGTCGACCGAGGAGACGGAGGCGTCGCCGGAGTCGGGGACCAGGACGTCCTCGGCGTTCTGGGTGACGTCGAAGGAGGACGAGGAGGTGCGGATCGCGCCGTCGACCTCGCGGGAGGGGTAGTTGAGGCGGGCCACCAGGTGCTTGGAGGTGGAGGTGACCCACACGCCGCCGTCATTGAGATGCAGGTCGGCCTGGGCCACGCCCTCGTGGAGCCAGGCGGCCGTTCCCAGGGCGGTGACGCAGACGACGGCGGCCAGCGTCGACAGGCGCTTGCGCAGCCGCACGCGCTGGGCGCGCGACTGGGGGATGCGGAAGGTCGCGGCCAGCCGGGAGGTGGTGGTGCCGGAGGTCAGGCCCGAGCCGACGTCCTGAACGTCGTCGGACCGGGAGGTCCCGGCTGCGCCGCCGGGGGCGCAGGGCGCCGGCGGCGCGGGCGAGCAGACCGGGACGGTCCGCGGTGGACGGTTCGGTCTGAGCGGTGCCGGAGTCGGATCGGTTGCTTCCGCCGTCACCGGCACCGGAGGTGGCTGCGGCGGAGTCGATGCCGCTCGACGGGGTGTCGGGCGTCTCGAAGTCGTTACGTGAAGTGGTCACTTGGCCCCTTGGGGACTACGGGATGCGACCTCCTGGACGAGGGTGCGGCGCAGCATCGTCGAGGAGGTGGTGGTGTAGGGGCAGGTAGATCACCGAGGCCCCGACCTCGGCCATCTCGGCCTCCAGACGGCGGCCCTTGTCGGTGCCCTCCCAGTCAGTGCCCTTGAACAGCACGTCGAAGGGGGAGCGCTTCCAGGCCAGGCGCTTGTCCTGGTCATAGTCGGGGACCACGGAGTCCACCATGCGCAGGGCGGCCACCATGGCCATGCGCTCGGCCAGGGGCACGATGGGACCGCGTCCCTTCATCCGCTCCAGCGACTCGTCGGTGGCGACCCCCGCGATGAGGCGGTCGCAGCGCTTGGCCGCCTCGGTGAGGATGTTGAGGTGCCCCACGTGCAGCATGTCGAAGCCGCCGGGGACGTAGCCGGTAATCATCAGTAGGCTCCCTTTCCGCCGATGACCGCGCGCAGCGTTCCGGCGAAGATCTTCGCGTCCAGGGCTCCGCCCCGGTTCTCCACGTAGTGACGGTCCAGGGCCACGGTCGAGGCCCAGGACAGGTCCGAGCGTCCGGAGATCTGCCACAGGCCGGTCAGCCCGGGCTTGACCAGGAGACGACGCAGCGCCTCGGCGTCGTACTTGGCGACCTCGACGGGAAGTGCGGGGCGGGGCCCCACCAGGCTCATGTCCCCGCGCACGACGTTGATGAGCTGGGGGAGCTCGTCGATCGACAGGCGGCGGATCCAGCGGCCCACGCGGGTGATGCGCGGGTCCTGACGGTCCTTGAACATGACCTCGTTGCCGGCGTCGCCGCCGGCCTTGACCACCGAGGCGCGGCGCGCGTCGGAGTCGATGTACATGGAGCGGAACTTCCACATGGTGAAGGGCTTGCCGTCCTGGCCCACGCGGGTCTGGGTGTAGAAGACCGGACCGGGGGAGTCGAGGCGGATGGCGAGCGCGGTGGCCGCCAGCAGCGGCGAGATGAGGGCCAGCCCGATGGCGCCGGCGAGCCGGTCGAACAGGGCCTTGCCCGCGGCACGCGTGCGGCGGGTCTTGACGGCGATGAGACCGGTCCAGCCGTGCGTGACGGTCAGGGCCCGCATGCGCCCGGGCACGACGTCCTGCAGCCCGGGGGCGACGACGAGGCGCACCTGGGTGCCCTCCAGGCCGCGCATGAGGGTGACCAGGTCCTCGGGGATGACCGAGCCGACCGTCATGACGGCGTCGATGCGCTCGGCGTGCAGGGTCTGGGCGATGTGCTGGGGGCTGCGCACGGGCTCAGCGGAGTGGAAGGCGCGGTCCTGCCCGGAGGACAGGTAGCCCACGATGAGGAAGCCGTCCATGGGGTGGCGGCGCAGCTGGGTGAGCATGGGCTGGGAGCCCGAGCCCATGACGATGAGGGTGCGACGCAGGGCGTGCCCCTCGAGGCGGCGGCGGCGCAGCCACCCGGCCTCGATGGAGCGTCCGGTGACGGCCAGGAGGAGCTGGGCCGCCAGAGTGGCCAGCAGGGTGGTCCGGGCGACTCCGGACAGGTCGGCCAGCAGCAGGGCCACCGGGACGCTCACGGCGGCCGCGGCGACGAAGCGGCCCGTACCGGGGCCGGCCTGCTCGACGGCGTCGATACCGAGCGCTCCCAGGAACCAGGCGATGAGCACCATCGTGATGCCCACGGTGGTCGCGGACCAGACCAGTGGCAGGTGGCCGCCCAGGAGGGCGAGCCAGAAGGGGACGGCGACGGCGAAGAGGTCGGACAGGACGAGCCAGATGACGAGGTCGTGGCGCGTGCGTGCCCAAGGACTGCGCGGAGCGGTGGGGGAGGTGGCGTCGGCTGCTGCTGTCGAGGGACGCCGGTGCTGCTCGCGCTGGGGCAGTGTCAGGGTCGAACTAGACAAGGTGGACTCCGCAGGGATGATCGTGGGTGGGCAATAACTGGTCGGCTAGTGCTGACGGGACGTCGTGAACAGCAGCGTTTTAGAATGCTACTAAGTCTTGCGGACGTTATTTGTGGGAAGTGGCCAAGATCGCAGGGGCAAGATGAGGAGTCGAGAGGTTTCTGAGATGTCTGTATGTTACAGGTGCGCAACGATATGGAGGTGTCAATGCGCCTCTGAGGGACCTTTCAGGGTTCTTCCAGCAGGCAGCGTTGTTGCAGGTCAGGACTGGTTTGCTGGGGTTGTGCCAAGGGGGTGGTTGGGGGGCCGTCTATGTCACAAGACGATAAACAAAAGATACCAGGTCACCGGCCTTGATGCGTCTACTCTCGTGCCTGTCTTCGGGTGTCTTTCCGATGCCGGATTGTGACCTTCCTACAACATCAGGAGTGCTACGTGACCCAGTCGAGTTCTTCGACGCCCTGGGTCGGCTTCCGAGCCGGCCGAGGCGCAGTCGACGGACGGCGCTGCCCCGACGGGTGCCGCTGAGTGTGGGCGACCTGCTGATAGCTCAGTCGCCGCAAGCCTCTCGGCGGTTGAGGTGAGTGATGGGGCGGCCGCGTCCCCGGGCTCTCGACGTTCTCCGCTGCGGCGGCTCGGCGGGGTCCTCAGGCGGGGGTCGTCGTCGGGCGCCAGCTGGTCGTCTGTGGGAACCACAGCCGTGGCCAAAGGTGGTGGTCATGGGGGTGTCCGGCGTCTTCGGGCTGGTCAACACCAGTCTCATCATCAGGCACTTCGGGGCCGACGCCTTCGCCCAGTACGGCCTGCTGGCCACCTTCCCCACCCTCATGCCCTTCACCGACCTGGGGATCGGCGCGGTCATCCTCAACACGGTGGCGAGCTCGACCGACCCGGCCCACGACTCGACCGTGCGGCGCACGATCACCACCGCCGTCCGCGTGCTGCTCGGCTCCGCCCTGGTCATCAGCACCGTCGGCATCGTCATCATGCTGCTGGGCGCCTGGCCCGGGCTGCTGGGGGGCAAGCTCATGGAGGGCGGCGGACTCACCGCCACCGTCTGCCTCATCATCTACGCCGCGGCCCTGCCGCTGTCCGTGGGGCAGCGGGTCATCATCGGCCTGGGGCGCTCAACCACCCAGGTCATCAGTCAGGGGGTCGTCTCCCCGGCCATGTCCTGCTTCCTGCTGCTGGCCATCGTCACCGGCCTGGGGCGCGGCAACGCCGTGTCCATCTACTCCTACATCGCCAACGCCCTGGTGTCGGTCATCTGCATCGTCGTCGCCTGGCGCGCCACCCGCCCCCTGTTCAGGGGGCCCTCAAGGATGTGCCGCGGCTGCGCAGCGTGCGCGGCGTGCGCATCGTCAACACCGCGGGCCCCCAGCTGCTGCAGTCCCTGGCCATCCCGATCGCCTTCCAGACCGACCAGCTCCTCCTGTCCCACCTGGGGCAGTCCCAGGCCCTGGCCGAGTACAGCCTGGCCAACAGGCTGTTCAACATGCTCACCCAGACCGTCATGGCGGCCGGCGTCGCCATGTGGCCCATGTTCGCCAGAGCCCGGGCCGACAAGCGCGTCGAGAGTCCCTTCAAACCGGCCATCGCCTTCAGTGGGGGCGGTTTCCTCCTGGCTCTGGCCCTCGTGGCCATCACTCCCTGGGCCGCCCGAGTCATGTCCCACGGCAAGATCGTCCTGCCGGCTGCGCTCGTGTGGGCCTTCGCCGCCTACGTCGCCGTCGAGGCCGGCAAGCAGCCGCTGGGCATGTACATGACCGACCCGCGCGGCCTGCAGTTCCAGGTCATCCCGGTGCTCATCCTGGTGCCGATGAACCTCGCCATCTCCTGGGTCCTCATTGGGCCCTTCGACGCCGCCGGGCCTATCCTGGGCTCGGTGATCTCGGTGGTCCTGTGCCAGATCCTCCCGTATGCCTGGTGGGTGCGCCGGGACGTGGCCAGACGTCGTCGAGACTGGCCCAGCAGTGAGCCCCTCCTTGTCGGCCGCCGGTGCTGAGCCGGCTCGCGCAGCCCGGGAGCCGACGCCGTGCCCCGACGCCCGACCGCTGCCCCACGTCCCCAACTCCCTCCTCTCGCCGTTCCTCATCTGTCCAACACCCGGCCCGGTTCCCCGGGCCCCGCTCAGGAGAAGCCTCGATGAGCTCCCCTGCTGGTTCCCCCACCATCGCCGAGAACATCAGGGCCCTGTCCCGGGCCCAGAAGTCCAAGGCCGGTGCCCCCCTCTACTCCCGCATCATCAACCGTCCCGCGGGGCGGGTTCTGGCCGCGATCGCCCACCGGCTGGGCGCGACCCCGGACCAGGTGACGGTCCTGTCGGCGCTGTGCACCTACAGCGGCATCGCCCTCATCGCCCTGTGGCGTCCCACAGTCGTGTCCGCCGTGGCGACCGCCCTGCTGCTCATGTTCGGATACGCCCTCGACGCCGCTGACGGACAGCTGGCGAGACTGCGCAACGGCGGATCCAAAGCCGGTGAATGGCTCGACCATGTCGCTGACGTTATTAAGCTCTCGACAATTCACGGGGCCATTGCGATCTCGCTGTTCCGTTTTGCAGAATTACCTCCCTCGGTCCTGCTTATTCCGCTGGCTTTCGGAGCGGTTCAGAAATATTCACTTCTTCAGTTACATCCTGACGTATCAGCTGCGTTATCACGGTGGGACTCCCTTGGCTAAGGACGAGTCCCGCCCGGGCATCCTCAAGTCGGTTCTGTCGGCTCCCACGGACTACGGGCTCATGTGCTTCGTGCTCATGACCCGCTTCGCGCCCACGGTCTTCCTGTGGGTGTACGGCATCATGCTCCTGGGCTACGCGGGCTACGTGGCGCTGGCCCTGCCCAAGTGGTACCGCGACCTGCGCAACGACCTCCAGTAGGCCCTTCGTCGTCGGCCCTCATCGGGCCTGGTGAGGCCGACCCGTGACGGGACTGCGGCGAACCGATCACCGGCACTCCCGCTGAGATCTCCATCTATTCCCCCTCATATCTGTTAAGGAATCTTATGGCTCTGCTAACCGGGCCGCAAGGCGCTACTGGTCTATACGGGACGCAAGGACGGGTTGGGCAACCGTGTGCGTGCGCTGCTGTCCGCCCAGGAGCTCGCTCGGGTCGAGGACCGCGATCTCTACTACGTGTGGAGCACCGATGAGTACTTCGGCCCCGGATGGATGAGCTGTGGCGATTCGAAGGGGGCAGTTCCGTATCGCGCCTGACCTCCCGGGCGCTCCTGCCCGTGGCCCTGGTACCGCCAGCCCAAGGGCGTTCGGATCACTTCCGATCTGCGCCGCCGCCACCTGTGGCAGATCCACTCCCACGGCCTGCCCGTCACCTGGGAGGACCCGGCCTGGAAGGGGAGCGCCGCGGAGGGGACGGCGCCCGCCGGGCCGCGCCCCTGGACCGAGCGGCTGCGCGAGCTCACCCCCGTCGACGAGATCGCCGATGAAGTCCACTCCCTCTACGACGCCCACCTGCGGGGACGCCCCTACGTCGGCATCCAGGTGCGCACCCACGCGGTCTCCCACGCCAAGACCATCGAGTCCTCACCGGTGGAGTGGTTCGCCAACCGGATGCGCCAGATCCGCGCCGACCACCCCGACGTCCCCTTCTTCCTGTCCTGCGACACCCCCGAGGCCCAGGAGCAGCTGGCCGGGGAGTTCGACGGCTGCGTCTTCCTGACAGACAAGGGCGGATACAACACCGTCAAGGGCGTGCGCTCGGGCCTGGTCGACCTCTACCTGCTGGCCAGCTCCCAGCACCTCATCGGGGCCTCCTTCTCCAGCTTCGTGGAGATGGCCGTCTTCCTGTGCAACGGCGTCGTCCCCTTCGAGCGGCCCGACCAGCCCCTCGACGGCGAGTTCAGCCTCTCCCTGGGGCTGGCCGAGGACCCGCTGCGCCCCGCCCAGCGCTGACGGCCCTCCGGTCGGTCAGCCGGCGGGACGCCTGCCGGCGGGTCGGGCAGGGAGGGTGCTCCCGCCCGACCCGGCGGACCAGGGGCCTCAGCGCCTGACGAGCTCGTCGACGATCCGCGTCATCGTGGCGCGATACCCGGCCACGGAGAAGCGCTCGGCGGCCTCGCGCTCACCCTGCTCGGCGAGCCGGGCCGCCAGGGTCCGGGTCGGCCGCCAGGGATCCCAGGGCATCAGCCAGGGCCTGAGCGTCGTCGGCGGGCACGAGCAGGCCGGTGGCCGAATCGGTGACGACCTCGGCCAGCCCCTGGACCCGGGAGGCCACCAGCGGCCGGGCCGCGTGCATCGCCTCGACCGCCGTGTTCCCGAAGGGCTCGGCCCGGGAGGGCACGACGACGGCGTCGGCGGCCTCCAGCACCGGCCAGGTGGGGTGCACGTAACCCAGCAGCTCGACGTGCCCCTCCAGGTCCTCCCGACCGGCGCGCTCACGCAGCTCGGCCTCGTACCACTCGTAACCGGGGAAGACCGAGCCGCACACGCTCAAGGAGGCATCCACCCCGAGCGGCGCAGCAGCCCGACGGCGTCGAGAGCCACGTCCACACCCTTGCGCGGGGACAGGCGCCCCACCATGGCGATCCGGAAGGAGTCCCCGGGCCGCCTGGGCGCAGGGGCTCCAGAGGCCGGTCGGGTCCGGCGACCCCGTTGTGGACCACCTCCGTGCGTGAGGCCAGTCGCGGCTGGGCGTCCAGGAGCGCGTCGCGGGCCGCCCCGGAGTTCGCCACGATCCGGGAGGCCGCCAGCAGTGGGGCGTTGAGCCCGGCGCGGATGATCCGGCGCTGGGTGTCCTCGGCCTCGTGCGTGGGCCAGCACCGGCACGCCGGCTGCGCTCGCGGCCACTGGCCACCAGGGGATGGTCACCGTGTTGCTGAGAACCACGTCGGCGCGGCTGGCACGGATGACCGACCGCAGGCGGGCGATCTCCGGGGCGGCCTGAGCGGAGAGCCTCGCCAGGCCGGTGGGGCTCAGCAGGGCCTTGCGCAGGACCGTGAAGGGCATGACGGCCACGCGGGCGCCGGCGTTGCGCAGCACCGCCACCAGGGGCCGTCCTGGGGCAGGGGCCACGAGGGACCTCGTGGCCGGTCTCGATGAGTCCGTGAATGGTCTCCACCAGCTGCCAGTCCGAGCCGTACAGGTCGGGGGAGGGATGGGCCACGAGGACTCGGGCGGCACTGCTGCGGGCGCTGGCCGCCCCGCCCCGGCTCACCAGCCCGCCTTCCCGGTGCGGCGTCCGGAGGGACGACGGCGGACCGGGCCCTCGAGCGCGAGGCGTCGGGCCAGGGCCTCGTAGCCGGAGGCCACCTCGTCCCAGTCGTGAGGGCCGCACGCTTGCGGGACTCCTCGCCGCGCGCGGTCTGGGCCTCGACGTCGGACTCGGCGGAGACGACCAGGGCGGCCACCTCGTCGGGCGTGGTCCAGTAGCGGCCGGCCTCGCCCAGGACCTCGCGGTTGAAGGGAGACGTCGAAGGCGTCCACCGCGGCCCCGGCGCCGATGGCGCGCAGGAGGAGGGTTCGTGCCGCCCACGGGTAGCCGTGGTAGTAGACCAGGGCGCCGGGTAGAGGGCGTCGAGCAGATCCTGGTCCCACAGGCCGCCGAGCAGGCGGACCCGGCCGTCGGCCAGGGGACTCGATGCGGGCGGTGTAGTCGTCGGCGTAGGGGGCCGAGCCGACGACGACCAGGGGCAGCGTCGCCCCGGAGCGCACGTAGCCCTCCACGATGACGTCGACGTGGTTCTCCACCTCGAAGCGGGCCACCACCAGGTGGAAGCCCTTGGGGTTCAGGTCCAGCTCGGCCAGGCGCGAGGTGTCGGCGCTGATGCGGGGCGCCCCGTAGGCGAGAAGGTCGGTGGGGGCGTTGAACTCCTCGGTGTAGTAGTCGGCGATGCCCTGGGCGTCGGCGATGAGTGCGTCGGAGTAGCGCACCGCCAGGGCCTCGGCGGCGCGGTAGTAGCGCTTGCCGGTGGGGCCCCACTTGCCGCGGCGCCACTCCAGACCGTCGACATGCGTGGCCACCGGAATGCGTGCGGCGCGCAGAGCCGGCAGGAAGGGGGAGTTGGCGGCGTTGAAGACGAAGGCCGCGTCCGGGTGGGTGCGGCGCAGCAGGTGGGCCACTGACAGGGCCGTGTGTGACAGGGTCTCCAGGCTGCGGTTCTTCACCGAGGGCAGCTCAACCAGTCGCATCCCCAGGTAGGTGTTGGCAGCGGGGTGTCCGGCTCGGGGTTGCGGCAGTAGACGAGGACCTGGTGGCCGCGGTCGGCCAGGCGCCGGCCGACCTCCTCGATGGCGGTCTCGAAACCTCCGTAGCGGGCGGGGACGCCTCGCGTCCCGATCATGGCGATACGGAGCCTGTCCGGGTTCACAGCAGTCAACGGAGTCCTTTCGAAGGGCGGCGGGGCCGCTCAGGGATGGGAACCAAAGGTCCTCTTCGATGCGACTGCCGGTCACGGTGACGGCGGAGGATCATCGACGAGGCGGATGGGGAGGCGGTGATGGTGGTGGTGATGGCGATGAGGCAACGGGCGAGGAGGCGGGCGGGCTTGGGCTCTTGCCCTTGAGATCGCAGGGGTTCCCGCGGAGCGCCTACGAGCTCGTGGTACCGCGCCTGCCCGGTACACCCGGTCAGCAGTCTAGGGGCAGGCGACCGCCGGCATGCGCCGAAGGGGCGTCACGTGAATACCTCCGGTGCCCTGGAGCGCGGGTTCGGGGTGCCGCGCTGGTGATGCGCCAGAACTATGGTGGAGGGATCGCGTTCGACTGGTCCACACCACCTGGGCAAGCGCTGAGCATTCCAGCCAAGAATCGGGTGTGGAACCGCGCGGCGGTTAATGAGAGTCTATCTGTGAGAAAGGTGGGTGGGGCGCACCCCCTCGCGCGAGGAGTGATTGATTGCACAACGGGACCTGGAAGAAAGGGTCCCGGAGTCGTTATCAAAGCGTTATCGCTGTAATACTCTCATGACCGGCGCCGGCCTCGCTGCGGTGAGGCCGCCCCGTCTGTCCGCGCCACTTACCCACGTTCCCTCACGTCTTAAGAACGGAGCACTCGTGCATCCTTTCCGTGCTGCCTCCAGTGTGGGGGCGGTCCTGACCGCCCTCCCCCTCGCCCTTGGTGCGCTCGTCGCCCCTACTGTTGCGCCCCCGGCCGCTGCCGCGGGGCAGGTCGCTCTCGCCTCCCCGCAGCCTCTGCCCACGGCTCAGATGGACGGCATCGTTCTGGACCAGGCGGTGGTGGGCAATACCGTCTACGTCGTCGGGGAGTTCAAGAACGCCCGCCCGGCAGGGGGCGGCCGCCGGCGAGAACGAGTCTCCTCGTTACAACGCCATGGCCTTCGACATCACGACCGGTGCGCTGCTGGACTGGGCGCCCAAGGTCAATGGCAAGATCAATGCGGTCGAGGCCTCGGCCGACGGCTCCACCATCTACCTCGGCGGCAACTTCACCTCCGTCAACGATGAGTCCGTCTACCGGGTGGCGGCTGTGGACGCTGCAGGCAAGCGCAAGCCGCTGGGGGCCTCGGCCAACGGTACGGTCATGGATCTGGAGCTGTCTCCCGACGGTTCCACCCTGTACCTGGGCGGTTCCTTCACCCAGATCAACTCCTCGGCGAGACAGCGCGCCGGCGCTGTGGATCTCAAGACGAACAAGGTCACCAGCTTCGCCCCCCAGGTCGACGACTCCCTGGTTCGTTCCATCACGGTGGCCGCTGACAACTCCGCTGTGGCGATCGGCGGCTCCTTCACCTCGGTGGACGGATCGTCCGACGCCTATGGAATCGCCGTTCTGGAGAAGGATGGTTCTCTGCGGCACACCAACATCTCCAGCGTCATCCGCAACGCGGGTTCGAACTCCGGCATCATGAGCCTCAAGTCGGACTCCCGAGGCCTTTACGGCACCGGATACTCCCAGGAGGGGACCTTCGAGGGGATGTTCCGCGCCAGCTGGACTACCGGGGACATCGACCTCATGGCCGACTGCCACGGCGACACCTATGACGTGCTGCCCACCAACGACGTCGTCTACATCGCCAGCCACACTCACGACTGCAGCAACATCGGTGGCTTCTCCGACGGGGAGCAGAGCGGTACCTACCATCACGCCGTCGGCTTCTCAAGCACGGCGACGGGCACCGTGCGCTCCAACACGGCTCGCGGCTACAGCGACTACTCGGGAATGCCCGCCCCCACGCAGTACAGCGGCTTCCTGCCCGGGTTCCAGATCGGCGAGTACAGCGGTCTGAGCCAGGCCGTGTGGACCGTTGAGGGCAACAGCCAGTACATCGTCTACGGCGGTGAGTTCCTCGCGGTCAACGGCACCAAGCAGCAGGGGCTCGTGCGCTTCGCCGCTAGTGGGGGCGACGCCAACGCCGCTGAGCCCGGTAACGAGGATGCTAACAACGGTAACAATGGCAACAACGGTAACAACGGCAACAACGACGACGGTGACAACGGCAAGGACAAGAAGGACAAGGACAAGAAGGACAAGAAGAAGAACAAGAAGAAGCAGGACGACTGGGACAACCAGGACGACTGGGACAACCAGGACGGCTGGGGCAACCAGGGCGGCTGGGGCAACAACCAGCGCGGCTGGGGCCAGGGCGGCTGGGACAACCAGGACGATGAGTGGTGATGATGGCCATGAGAACCGTTCGGTCTGCGGACCCGCACGGCGTATCTCCTGAATTCTCCGGTTCTATCGTCGGTGGTGGTGTGCTTCCCAACTCAGTGGCCGCTGAGGGCGTTGCAGCGCGCGACGGAGGTCGTACGCTTCGGCACGTGTCACGAACTCGAATGCTGATCCTCCCCGCTGTCCTGGTGCTGGGTCTGGGACTGGCCGCCTGCGGAGGCGGAAAGTCTCAGAGCACTGCCAGTCCCTCCGCCTCGGCCTCTGCCAGTGGCTCGGCCTCCGCTCAGGCCGCCCCCTCGAACGTCGCCACCCCGACGGTCCAGACCGCGAAGCCGACGGCGGCGCCTGCGTCCCCCTCGGAGGATGTCTCCACTCCGGACGCCTCCTCGATCGACCCCAAGGCCGTCGAGACCGGTGATCTGTCGAAGGATGAGTACCCCGAGGTGGGCCTGGACAAGTCCGTCCGCGTTGACGGGGACCTGGTGATCTCCCTGGGGCAGATGCAGGCGAAGGACTTCGCCAGCGGGCCCGGCGAGGTGGGAGGTGCTGGAGTCCTGGTTCCGGTGACGGTGACGAACAAGTCCAGCCAGGACCTGCCGCTGGCCAGCGTGCTGTCCACCACCGTCAACTACGGTGAGGGTGCTGGTACGCCCGCCAGCGAGATCGTCTCGGCCTCGGACGCGGTCCCTGCCACGCTCGCGGCCGGTCAGACGGTGACTGTTAATCGAGCCTTCGTCATTCCGGCGGAGGGGCGAGGAAACGTCAAGGTCGTCGTGGACCTGGGGGCGGGCCGTGGGGCCGCCACCTTCCGGGGGTCTGCCGGCTGATCCGGGGCGAGCCTTCCAGGGCTTGACCCCTCTTCGACGGGTCTGCTCCAGGCGCCGTCCGGTGCTCATGAAAGTGAGTGCCGGACGGCGCCTGGCGTGCGGGATGATCCGCTCGGGCGGCTCGGCTCTGGGGTCTGCGTCGTTGCTTCGCTGTGACATGAGACGAGCCGGCGCCGAAGACAACCTGAGTCGCGTCTATATAGAAGGTGGCTCCAATGTCGGGTACTTATGAGTGCTCCGCAGTCCTTGAAACGCTTGGAGTGTGGCGGGATTTGAACGAAGGGTCAGTGTCTGGCGGATTTGTTCTGCTCTGTGGTGTGCACCAAAACGGGGGCGCGCAAGTTGTCGACGGTGTACGATGAGCGCGCCCGTCGACCCGTGCCGGGCGCGGAATACCAGCCATTCGTAAGGTTGCGTGTCCGTGATCTGAGTATGTTCTGAATGGAATACCTGTGAAGCTCCCCCGCCGACTCCTGAGCGGCCTGCTGGCCGCGGCTCTCGTTCCCCTCGGTGCCGTCACGCTCGCTCCGGCCTCCCCTGCCGCCGCGGACCCGGCCCCTGCCCCAGCCGGCGCCGCCGGTACTCCCAACACCGTCTCCGCCGATGCCCCTGCCCACCGCCCAGATCAATGGCATTGTCTGGGGACCAGGTCGTGGTCGGCGACATCGTCTACGCCGTCGGGAAGTTCTCCGCGGTCAGGCCGGCAGGATCGCCGGCCGGCCAGAACGAGTCCCCGCGCGGCAACGCGATGGCCTACAACATCAACACCGGTGAGATCCTCAACTGGGCGCCCACCACCAACGGCACCATCAACTCCATCGCCGCCTCCGCCGACGGCCAGACCCTCTACCTGGGCGGGGAGTTCACCACGCTGAACAACCAGACCGCCTGGCGCGTCGGCGCGGTCAGGGCCTCCGACGGTCAGCGCGCCCCGCTGGGCGCCGCGGCCAACGGCAGCGTCAAGGCCCTGAGCGTCTCCCCCGACGGACAGACCCTCTACATCGGTGGCGCCTTCACCCAGATCAACTCCTCGGCCCGTCAGCGCGTCGCGGCGCTCAACCTGGGCAGCCAGCAGCTGACGAACTTCGCCCGAAGATCGACAACTACTACGTGCGCAGCATCGTCGAGGCCGTGGACGGCTCGGCCGTGGCCATCGGCGGCGCCTTCGAGTCCGTCGGTGGCAGCGACAAGCCCGGGTCACGGGATCGCCATCTTCGAGAAGGACGGCAGCCTGCGCAGAACAACGCCTCCAGCGTGGTTCGCGGCGCCGGCGCCGAGGCCTCCGTCATGAGCGTCAAGGCCGATGAGCACGGCCTGTACGCGGCGAGCTACTCCCGGCTGGGCACCTTCGAGGGCGTCATGCGCCTGAACTGGGTCACCGGCGACATCGACTACATGGCCGACTGCCACGGCGACTCCTATGACGTCCTGCCCGCCGGCGACGTCGTCTACGCCGCCAGCCACTCCCACGACTGCTCCAACATCGGTGGCTTCCCGGACGTCTCGTACCACTACCACAACGCGGTGGCCTATACGAACGCCGCCACCGGAACCGTGGAGGACAACCACGGCGCGGGCTACAAGAACTACGCCGGCCAGAACGCCACCACGAACCTCAACTTCTACCCCGACTTCACGCCGGGCAAGATCTCCGGCGCCATCCAGGCGACCTGGACCGTTGAGGGCAACGACAAGTACGTCGTCTACGGCGGCGAGTTCCTGGCCGTCAACGGCACCGCCCAGCAGGGACTGGTGCGCTTCGCCCGCCGCGACATCGCCCCGAACAAGCAGGGGCCCATGGACAAGGGCGGTGCCTTCAAGGTCTCCGGCACCTCGCCGCGCGCCGGGGTCGTCTCCCTGTCCTTCAAGGCCAACTGGGACCGGGACGACAAGACCCTGACCTACAACGTCTACCGTGACGCCATGAACGGTCAGCCGGTCACCAGTCAGACCGCGACCGCCGGCTTCTGGGAGCGCTCCGACCTGAGCGCCACCGATGTCGTCGAGCCCGGAAGCACGCACCGCTACCGGGTCCAGGTGACCGACCAGTGGGGGGGCCTCCACGGTCTCGGACTGGGTGACGGTCAAGGCCGCTGAGGGCCAGGGGCTGAGCAAGTACGGCGCCCGTGTCCTGGCCGACGGCGCCGCCCACTACTGGTCCTTCGACGAGACCAGCGGCGACAAGGCCGAGGACTTCGTGGCCCAGCGCAACCTGACGATTCGCGGCAAGGCCTACAAGCGCGGAGCCGGGTCCGTCCTGGGCTCGGGCGCCTCGCTCGGCCTGACCTCGGACAGCGCCAACAAGTCGCACGCCGCGACGCGCGTCGCCTCCCAGGCCCCCACCGCCTTCTCCATGGAGGCATGGGTCCGCACGACCTCGACCTCGGGCGGAGAGATCATGGGCTACGGCTCCTCCGCGGCCAACCAGTCGTGGAGCCGTGACCGCATGGTGTACATGCGCAATGACGGCACGCTCAGCTTCATGCTCTACCCGGGCAAAGCTGACCACCATCACCACTCCCAAGAGCTACAACGACGGGCAGTGGCACCACATCGTGGCCTCCTGAGCCCGACCGCCGGCGCCATGCTCTACGTGGACGGCAACCTCGCCGCCTTCGACGGCGCCATGACTGCGGGGCAGAGCTACTCCGGTTACTGGCGCATCGGCGGGGACGCCCTCAGCGGTGTCAACGGCCAGCCCTCCAACACCAACATCCAGGCCGACATCGACGAGGCCGCCGTCTACAGCACCCCGCTGTCGGCGCGCCAGATCGGCGAGCACTACACCGCCGCCACCGGCAAGCAGGTCGAGCCGGACAAGGGCGACGACAAGGGTAAGGACAACGCCGGTAAGGACAAGGGCGACGGCAAGGACAACGCCGGTAAGGACGAGGGCAAGCAGCCCGAGGGCAAGGCCCTGCTGGACGACTCCTTCGAGCGCAGTGTGAACGGCGGCTGGGGCAAGGCCCAGGCCGGCGGTGAGTGGAAGACCACCTGGAACGCCGCGGCATTCTCCGTCGACGGCACCAGCGGCCGCATCGCCATGGCCGGTCCGCGCTCCTCGGCCTCCATCATCTCCGACCCGGTCAAGTCGACCTCCACCGACGCCGTCGTGGACTTCTCCCTGGACGCGGTGCCCACCGGAAACGGAGCCTTCATCTCCTACGCCGCCCGCACCACCAAGGCCGGCCAGTACCAGGCCACGGTCCGCATCGGCAGCACCGGCAACCCGGTGGTCACGGTCTCGCGCGTGGTCAAGGGCAAGGAGACCTCCCTGGGCTCCTACGTGATGAAGCAGCCCTACACGGCCGGTCAGCCGCTCCACCTGCGCATGGTGGTTGACGGCGCGGAGTCGACCAACATCCAGACCAAGCTCTGGGCCGGAGATGCCGAGCCCGCCGAGTGGGGGATCGAGGCCGTCGACAACGACAAGACCCTCAACGAGGCCGGAACCGTGGGGCTGACCACCTACATGTCCGGCTCGGCCGGGCCGGAGACCGTCACCCTGTCGGTCGACAAGGTCACCATCAAGCAGCACTGACGCCGTCGAGGCGCAGCGCATACGGGGCGGGCCGGGAAGATCTGATCTTCCCGGCCCGCCCTATTCACTGCTGCCGCGAGGGGCGTCCAGAGACAACCACTCCCGACATGTCACACGCAGGCAACACGGGGCGTCCCTAGGATCATCCTTGTAGTGAGAACCCACTAGGAGGAACCATGCTCAGGGTAGCGATCAACGGATACGGCAACCTCGGCCGCGGTGTCGAGCAGGCCATCACCAAGAACGCGGACATGGAGGTCGCCGTCGTCTTCACCCGGCGTGACCCGGACAGCGTCACCACCAAGGGGGCGCCCGTCGCCCACGTCGACGACATGGCCGCCTGGGCCGACAAGGTCGATGTCTGCCTGAACTGCGGAGGCTCGGCCACCGACCTGATCGAGCAGACCCCGGCCGCCGCCACCCTGTTCAACACGGTCGACTCCTTCGACACCCACGCCCGCATCCCCGAGCACTTCGCCGCCGTCGACGCCGCCGCCAAGGCCTCAGGCCACGTCGCCCTGATCTCCGCCGGCTGGGACCCGGGCCTGTTCTCCATGCTGCGGGTCCTGGGCGAGGCCGTCCTGCCCGACGGCGCCACCACCACCTTCTGGGGGCCCGGTGTCTCCCAGGGGCACTCCGATGCCCTGCGCCGCATCGAGGGCGTCGTCGACGCCAAGCAGTACACCCGCCCGGTGGAGGCCACCGTCGCCGCCGTCAAGGCCGGCGACGACGTCGAGCTGACCACCCGCTCCATGCACACGCGCGACTGCTACGTGGTGGCCGAGGAGGGTGCCGACCGGGCCCGCATCGAGCGGGAGATCGTGGAGATGCCCAACTACTTCGCCGACTACGACACCACCGTCACCTTCATCACCGCCGAGGAGCTGGCCGCCGAGCACGCCGGGATCCCGCACGGCGGCTCCGTCATCCGCCGCGGGCACACCTCCGAGGGCGTGGCCGAGACCGTGAGCTTCGAGCTCCAGCTCGACTCCAACCCGGAGTTCACCGGCTCGGTCCTGGTCGCCACGGCGCGAGCGGTGGCCAGGCTGGCCGCCCGCGGTGAGACCGGTGCGCGCACCGTCTTCGACGTGACGCTCGCCGACCTGTCCCCGACGAGCCCTGAGGAGCTGCGCGCCCACTACCTGTGAGGCGGGCGGACAGCCCGAGGCGTCCCGCCGTCGGCACCGCGCCGGCGGCGGGACGCCTCGGCTTCGGCTGAGTCAGTCGCGGATGAGGGGGACGTCGACGTCGGGCAGCTCGCCGCGGCGGGCGGCACGCAGGAGCCTCATCCCGTCACGGGTGGCCTGCGCCGCTGTGATGAGCGGGCGGCGAGTGCTCAGGAGCTGGCGCCTGCCGCCGCGCAGGACGATCTCGCGGGCGGCCCGGCCCGCCGTGGCCACCCACCGGCGCTGCGTGGCCCGATCCAGGTGCAGCCCCGCGTACAGCAGCCGGTTGCGCACGTTGTAGTAGTAGTAGATGTCCGACTTGGCGCGGTCGGACTGGTCGTCCTCGGAGTGGGTGCCGCCCTCATCGTGGACGGCCACGGCGTCGCGCACCAGGGCCAGGCTGCCCCCGGCCGCCAGCACCCGGGCCGAGAAGTCCACGTCCTCCCAGTACAGGAAGTAGCGCGCGTCCAGGCCGCCGGCGGCCTCGAACAGGTCCGCCGACAGCGCCAGGCAGGCCCCCGAGAGCCACGGCTGGGTGCCGCCGGGAGGAATCGGGCGCGGTGAGCGGCGCGAGCGCATCGAGCCGTCGGCCAGGCACACGACGATCCCGTCGGAGACGATGCGGCCACTGGAGTCCTTGAGCACCGGCGCCACCAGGGCGAGCCGGTCCGCGTGCGCCCTGGCCGCCAGGCGGATGAGGTCGGCCCGGGCGATGACGGCGTCGGGATTGAGCAGGACCAGCAGGTCGGCGCCGAGCTCGCGGGCCCGGGCCGCCCCCAGGTTCATGCCGCCGCCGAAGCCGGTGTTCGTCTCCGGCAGGACCGCCTCCCAGCCCCGCGAGGAGGCCAGCGCCACCAGCTCTTCGCGGGCGGCGGGCGTGGAGTAGTTGTCGACGACGATGATGCGGGCCTCGGGGGAGTCCTCGGCCACGCGCGCCAGCGTGCGCTCCAGCAGCGCCGCCGAGTCGTAGCTGACGACGATGACCGCCGTGCGCGAGAGCAGCTCGCCGCCGGAGAGAGCCTGGAGGCCTCGGTGATCTCGACGGCCTGGGCGGGGACGCCGGTAGCGGGGCCGCTCGGATCGGCGGCCTCGGGGTCTCGGCGCCCTGGGCGGGGTCTGGGGTGGAGGTCATCGGAGCAGGAGCCTTCCGGGTGCGGGGCGACGTCGTGGCTCGGGTGCTCCCACCGTGGGGCGCACCCGCTTCGTGATAGTACCGTTAGACCCTGATATCAGGCCGCGATCCGCCGGCAGGCGGGAGGAAGGACGGGGCTGGACGTGCACCTGACCATCGCGATGCTCACCTACCGCCGCAACGACTACCTCGCGCAGGTGATCCCCGAGCTGCTGGCGCAGGCCGACGACGTCTGTGACGCGCAGACGACGGCGAGCGTGCTCATTGTGGACAACGACCCGCAGGCCGGGGCGAGGGCCGTCGTCGAGGCCGCCCGGGCGGCACTGGCTGGCGGGCAGCCGGAGGCGGCCGAGCCGCTGAGCAGGCAGTGCTGTCCGAGCCCTCCGGGTCGGCTGACTCGGACGCGGCGGCGACGTCGCGGCTGGTCTACGTTCACGAGCCCGAGCCGGGCATCGTGGCCGGCCGCAACCGGGCCCTGAGCCAGGCCCACGGCTCCGACGCCCTCGTCTTCATCGACGACGACGAGATCCCCTCACCGGGCTGGCTCAAGGCCCTCGTGAGCACCTGGCGCGCCCAGGGCTGCGCCGCCGTCACCGGCCCCACGCCGCCGACCTTCGAGGTCGACCCCTCGGCGTGGGTGGTCGCCTCAGGTGCCTTCGACTCCTGGGAGGCCGCCGACGGCGCCCAGGTCCGCAGCGCCGACACCGGCAACCTGCTCCTGGACCTGGCCGTCGTCGAGGACCTGGGGCTGCGCTTCGACCCGCGCTACGGGCTCACCGGCGGCGAGGACTCCCTGTTCACCCGCCAGCTCACCCGCGCCGGCGGCGTCATCCGCTTCGCGGCCGGGGCGGTGGTCACCAAGCGCGTGCCCGCGGCCCGCGCCCGGCGCACCTGGGTGCTGGAGCGCTCCCTGCGCTCGGGCTCGTCCTGGGCCCGGGTGCGCATCGACACGGCCGGGCCCGCCGACGGCGGTGCCTCCGGCAGGCTCGCGCGCCTCAGGCTGCGCCTGGGCTACGGCGCCAAGGGACTGGCCAAGGCCGGAATCGACGGGGCGCGCGCCGGCGTGGCCCGCATCCGCGGTGACGTGCCCGCCCAGGCCCGCTACGAGGTCTCCTCGCGCGGGGGACTGGGCATGGTCGTGGGCGCGCTGGGCGTCCACGTGCGCGAGTACGGACGCCCCCGGCGCCGGAGGAGCACAGCACGGGCCGGCAGGAGGAACGCATGAACCGGCTGACGATCGCCATCCCCACCTTTCGTCGCCCGCAGGACCTGAAACGGGCCGTTATCGGGGTCCTGGAGCAGGCCGGGGAACTGGTTGGCGGCTCGAGCGCCGAGGCTCGGGAACCCGAGGGCGATGCTGCGGGTGCGGCGGACGTGGACGGGGTAGCCGGGAGGGGCGTGAGCGACGTCGAGGTCCTCGTCATCGACAACGACGCCCAGGGCACTGGGCGCGAGGCCGCCCTCGCCGCAGCGGCCGACGCCGGGGTACCGGTGCGTTCCTCAGCGGAGGCGCCGGAGGAGCCCGGGGGCGTGGGCCTGCGCTACGTCGTCGAGGAGCGGCCCGGCGTGGCGGCGGTGCGCAACCGCGCCCTGGATGAGACCGGCGGGCGCGACCTGCTCGTCTTCATCGACGACGACGAGGAGCCCGAGCCCGGCTGGCTCGCCGCCCTCGTGGGGCTGTGGGCCTCGACCGGCTGCCAGGCGGTGGCCGGGCCCCGTCATCCCCGTCTACGAGGTTGAGCCCGAGGCGTGGGTGCGTCAGGGCGAGTTCTTCGTACGCAGAACCTGGCCCACCGGCACGGTCCGCCCGGTGGCGGCCTCCAACTGCCTGCTGCTGGACCTGGGGTTCGTGCGCCGGGCCGGGCTGCGCTTCGATGAGGGCCTTCGGCGCCACCGGGGGAGAGGACACGCTCTTCACCCGCCGGCTGAGCGCCGCCGGCGGAGTCATCCGCTGGTGCGATGAGGCCCGCGTGCGCGACCACGTGCCGGCCTCGCGCCTCACCCGCCCCTGGATCCTGCGGCGGCAGCGCTCCCACGCCGCCACCTCGGTGCGCGTGGAGCTGGCCCTGGCCGGCGGCGGGGCACAGCCGGCCATCCGGGCCCAGGGCCGCGGCCGGCGGCCTGGTGCGTATCGTCGTCGGCGGCCTGCGGACCGCCGGTGGAACCCTCATCAGCAGTCCTCAGCACGCGGCCAAGGGAGCCCGGCTGCTGGCCCGCGGCCGCGGCATCCTGGCGGCCAGCGTCGGAGGCGGCGTCCACCGCGAGTACGACCACTGAGGGCCCGGGCCCGAACTCAGCGCGGTGCTGGCTGAAGGGCCCACATCGGGCAGCACCAAAGGCTCGACCGCCGTTTCCCGGACGATCCGCTCCAGCCATCCTTCGAGCACCAACTCCTGGGCGACCTCGGCCGGGATGTGCACGGTGAGCGTCAGGCGGTATATGGCTCCAGTCTGGTCAACAAGCCGGGCATCGGACTTAATCGTCTTTGATGCTTGCTGTGGTTGAGGAAAAGGTCAAGGCAGATATCAACGCCGCAAAGCCAATACCAACTCCGCCGAGCACAAAAACGAAAGGCGTTGAAGTAAGATCGGCGACCACGCCTCCCAGGGCCAGGCCCGCCGTCATGCCGAGGCTGACAACCGTACCGATGACCGCATAGACCCTGCCGAGGAAGCGTCGATCGATCGTCAACTGTATCTGAGCTGCCAGCGCGCCGCTCAACAGCACCAGCGGGATGCCTTGAACGAAGAAGGCCACCGCAGCGACCCAGAAACTGGGCCAGATTCCCGGAACAGCAAGAGTCAGTGCGTAGACTCCAAGAGCCAGGACGGTCACCCAACGAACGCTCACTGTGTCGGGGGTTACTAGCAGTGCAAGTCCACCGAGCAATGCGCCGACGGACGTGATGGCTAGCAGAAGGCCGTAGGTGTCGCCGCCACCTTCCAGTGCCTCCATGACGTAAACGACGAGAATAGACTCCGGCATCCAACCGAAGAGGTTCCAGATCCCGAATACCGCCACAATGTTGCGCGCGAAAGGATTTCGCCAAGTCACAACAAGGCCGTCCCGCAATTCCTTCATGAAGGTGCGCGTGCGAGTCTCAATAGTTGCGGCCTTCGGTTGGTTGTTAACTTTCGCTGCGCACTCGTCCCACGCGTTCTCCTGCCTGCCCTCGTCGTGTTGTCCCTCGGCTGACGACTGGTCAGGCATCAGTAAGTGCGAGCGCTGAAGAGAGTGTAGTGCGAGCGCAATGATGAGCAATATTCCCGCACTCAAAGTGAATGGCGTTGTCGTGGACCATCCTACCAAGGTGGCGCCAACAAACGGCCCGATAGCTCCGTTGCCAAGCTCTTGCACCCACCGAATGGTGGCATTCGACTTCAGGTACTGGTTAGGTTCTGTGAGATCCGGGACAACCAGTACTGACGCTGCGTCATAGAATTCTTCTAATGTGCCGAATAAAAAGGCGAACGCACAGAGCAGCAGGATCGACCCGGCGCCAAGGTGGAGCGCCACAGCGAGCCCCGCTAGAATGAGTGCACGGGCTAGGTTGACCAGGTACAGGGTGCGCAACTTGCTCCATCGATCGAGCATGACGCCGATCGGTATGGAGAGGAACGCCTTAGGTAACGTTGCTACGGTGGCAACTAGTGCGACCTCCAGCGCCGAGTCGGCATATGCGGTGGTCAGCACGGCGAAGGCAGCGACTCGGATCCCGTCGACGATGTTCGACCCCAGAGACACTGCGGCGAGCCGCACAATCGGCCCGCGTACTAAGGTTCGTGCGCTCATGAGACTAATTCCTTGCGTATTCAAACACCTGGTACTGCCCGTCCATCCATACAGCGATAGAATTTGGTAGGTCCGGCATGTTCCGGACCGACGCATCGGCATCCTTGAGGTGTCCTCCTTGGAACAATAAAGCCGTGCGGATGTGGGATCAATCCCGGGCGTCGATAGGCGAGCTAGCGAATCTCCCGTGAAGGGGTGGCGACTACCTCGTCGTTCACTGTGCGCGGCATACATGTGCGCCACGGTGGCTGCGTCCACCGCGAGTACGATCACTGAGGGCTCGCGGTCGGGATCACGCCTGCTGGGCGGGCGCCACAGCGGAGCTGGAGAGCGTGTCCCGCGGTGGGGCGGCTGGCTCGTCGTCGATGCCCAGCTGGGCGGCCTCGCGCAGGGGAGGCTGCAGAACGGCGGCCCCCAGCACGATTGGCAGGTAGGCGGGCAGCACCGTCCAGGGCCCCACGAAGACGTTCTGCACCACGGTCAGGGCCGCGAAGAACAGCCAGGGCGTGGCCTTGAGACGTCCCAGGTCGCGCATCATCGCCGCCAGCGCCATTCCCGCGATGAGCAGCAGCAGCAGGCCGCCCGGGATCGAGGCCGCCGCCCACATGTCCATGAGGCCCGAGTGCAGCTCGATGCGGCCGCCGAACATGAAGTTCTCGACGTAACCGTTCTCCGGGTCGTAGCCCAGGGCGGCCATGCCTTGCTTTGGCCACCCACAGGTCCTCGAAACGGGGCTTGACGCCGGCGCCGTACCCCCAGGGGCGGTTCTGGAACAGCGCCCAGGAGGCCCCCAGCTCGGGGCGGGCGGACAGGAGCAGGCCCGCCGAGCTGGAGGACTGGGCGATGGTCCGGTTCTGGGCGTCCTCGCCCAGGGTCCCGGACTCCGAGGCCATGACCACCCCGACCATCGCCACGATCCCCACGACCGCCAGAACGAGGATCTGGGAGATCGCCAGGCGCCGGGGAGTGGGCACGTGCCATCGGGCCCAGGACGCCAGGGCCTGCCAGATGACCGTGCCCAGGATGATGGCCAGGAAGGCCAGGGTGGAGCGCGAGTCGGAGACGAGGAAGACGCCGCTGAGCACCAGCAGGGCCACGATCTGCACCAGCCGGCGCTGGTCGGCCACCAGGCTGAGGACCATGATCGTCACCGCCGCACCGATCCCGAACTTCCATGGGTTGGAGCTGGTCTGCAGCAGGGGCAGCGCGTCCAGGAACATGCCGAAGCCGACCGCCAGGGCCGCGCGTCTCGCGCCCAGCCGGCGGGCCCCCCACACGAAGACGGCCACCGCGCAGGGCACCGCCAGCAGGCTCAAGGTGGTGACCCGGCGGGCCCAGGCCTCGACGACGAAGCTGCTCTCGGCCAGCAGGGACATGATGTAGGCCGTGCCCGACGCCAGGATGGACAGCACGAGCAGCAGCGAGAAGCGGCGCGCCTTGCGCACGGCCGTCCAGGTGATGGGGACCGAGGCGAGTGCGACACAGTCCCCGACGCTCAGGGCTGCCGCCAGCTCGCGGCGCACACCCACGCAGACCAGCAGGACGACGGCGATCGCCATCTCCAGCCGCCGCCATGCCGTCCCCGGTTCGCGGCTCGATTCAGGATCGGCGTCCGACGGCGTCCGCGAGTCCTGGTGGGAGGTGCCCTGCGACCATGTCTGGGCCACGGCCGGTCAGGCGTCTTCCCGAGAGCGACGACGCCCGATGATGAGCAGCGGGTCCTCGACCTTGTCCTGCGGGTTCTTCTGACTCAGGAAGTACAGCAGGATCGCCATGATGGCGCCGGCGGCCAGCCCGATGGCGGTCCCGATCAGCGCGGTGGACATGGCCGACAGGCTCGAGGGGGAGGAGGGGGTCGTGGGGAGTCGACCACCTTGAGGGTCGCGGTGGTGTTTCCCGCCTGCCCGGAGCTGGACAGGTCGCGGGCCACCGAGTCCAGGGCGGTCAGCTCGGCCTCGGCGATCCTGTGGGCGCGCTCGGGATCCGTGCTGGTGGCTCGGATCTCCACCAGGGTGGTGCCGGTCTTGCTGGTCACCGAGACGGACTTGCGCAGCTCGTCCTGACTGATCCCCGTGTTCTTGGAGACCTCCGCGAAGGTGCTCTCCGAGGTCCCGATCTCCACCAGCGTCGGCATGATGGAGGTCAGGTAGTTGAAGGTGTTGGGGAGGTTGGCCTCACTGTTCTCCACACCCAGATTCGCATTGGCGGTGGAGGTGTACTGCGCCGGCGTCAACAGGCCGAAGACAGTGCCGATGATGGTGCCCAGCACAACGTGCATGACCACCAGGACTGCGTTCTTGCGCAGCGCGATGATGAGGGTTTCCGGGTCCATGGGTTCCGTTTCGGTGATTGCGGGAGCAACAGAATAGCGCGCCGTTTGGGGCGAGAGCCGGGCACGGGAAGTGACTCACCTCCTTCCCGGGCACTTCTCAGAACTCGTTGGGTCGTTGGGGTTTGAGGATTGCTGGCACTCGCAGGGCGATCGACCGGTCGGGTAGTGACCAATGCGACGAGCCCTCCGCCAGGCGCAGTGGGACCAACGACGATGCGGGGTGAGCGACTCCTCGGTGGCGCTCAGGGGGCGCCGGGGGACTCGGTGGCGCTGTGGCGGTGGACGGCGCTCTCGGTGCGCGAGTCGGCTCCCTGCCCCGAGGCGTCCTCGGAGCCGTTTGAGTTGTCTGCGGGGCCCGGAGTGGAGGGTGGGCTCGGCCTTCATGCCGCGCAGGCCGTTCCACGCGAGGTTGACCATGTGGGCGGCCACCTCCTCCTTGCTCATCGAGCGGTTCTCCAACCACCACTGAGCCGGCATGGCCACGATACCCACCAGCATCTGGGCGTACAACGGGGCCGTGCGCGGGTCGAGGTCGTGGGCGGCGAACTGCGAGGCGAGAATCCCGGAGACCTCGATGGCGACGTCGGCCAGCAGCGTGGAGTAGGTGCCGGCCGCGCGGTCCGAGCCCGCCGAGAGGATGCGGAAACCGTCGGGGGAGTCCTCGATGTAGGTCAGCAGGGCCAGGGCGGCCCGCTCGGCGACCCGTGAGGCCGAGCCGGAGGCGTCGGAACCTTCCTGTGCGTGCCGTTCGGCCTCCGGCGCCGCCTCGGCGTCCGCGGCCGGGTCCGCGATCGCCGAGGAGATCGCGGCTGAGATCGTCGTGATCTCCCGGTCGACGACGACGGCGTACAGGCCCTCCTTACCGCCGAAGTGCTCGTAGACCACCGGTTTGGACACCTGGGCGCGGGCCGCCACCTCCTCCACGCTTGTGGCGTCGAAGCTGCGCTCGGCGAACAGTCCGCGGGCCACAGCGATGAGCTGCTCGCGCCGCTCGCTGGCGCTCATGCGGGTGCGCTTGGCCGCCATGGCCCTAGCCCTTCTTGCTGTGGTCGGCCGGTCGGGTGTGACGACGGCGCTCGGACCACTGGGCGAAGCGCGCCGAGGCCAGGGCCCCGGTGCGGCGGGCCAGCCGGTGGCTGGGGGCCTCGATGTAGCGCTGGAACAACCAGGTCAGCGGCGCCGAGACCAACGGCGCCAGGACGAGCACCCACCACGGCGACATTGAGTGCGTCAGCAGCCGCAGCGAGACCACGACCGGCTCGTGCACCAGATAGAGGGAGAAGGACATGAGCCCCAGGTACTGCACGGTGCGCGAGCGCAGCAGGCCGCGCAGCGCCCCGGCCCGCACCACGAGGTAGACCAGGTAGGCCGCCGCCGCCAGGTGACCGCGTTGGCCAGACGCTGAGCCATGTGGCTCTCCATCCCCGGCCACCAGGCCAGGGTGATGAGCAGCAGGCACACCAGGGCCTGCGCCGTCGCCCAGGGGCGGGGACGCTCGGGGACCGGGGCGGGGTTGTGCCCCAGGCCCAGCCCATGACCGCGCCGACGGTGAAGACCGGCAGGTAGCTGCCCGAGCCGGGGCTGGCGGTGATGACGGGCACCGCCAGGGCCGCCACCACCGGCAGCCAGGAGATCCGCCAGCGGGCGCACAGGGCCACCCCGAGGATCATCAGGGGCAGCACGAAGGAGAAGATCGCCTCGGCGTGCAACGACCACAGGACGGTGTTGCGGTAGGCGTGCTTGGGGATGAGCAGGTACTCCATGAGCATCTGGCGCGCCCCGAGCCCCACGGGGTGGGTGACGGTCATCCAGTGCCCCAGCGCCGGATCCTCCGAGCGCGGCACGAGCAGCATCGCGATGACCGCGAAGGTGGTGGAGGCCGCCGCCGGCAGCCACAGGCGCACGAAGCGCCTCGGGGCGTAGTCGACCCAGTCGAAGCGCCGCCCCTGGGCGTGGCGGCGGGCCACCGGGTAGGTCAGGGCCACACCGGACAGGACGAAGAAGATGAGGACGGCCTCGTGGCCCGCCCACAGCAGGTGGAGGGGGCTCTGGGTGAGGATCCGGTTGAAGGTCCCCGGTGGGCACGGTGCCGGGCCGCGCCCCGACCTCCGCCAGCGCGGGGACGGTCTCCAGGGCGTGGTGGATGAGCACGACGACGGCGGCCAGCCCGCGCAGCCCGTCGAGCTCGATGAGTCGCACCGCTGCCGGCTTGCCGGAGGAGGGAGGGGGAGCGGAGGGGGAACTGGACATGCCCCCATCCTGCCCTGTCCTCCCAGCCGACCGCGAAGTCCGAGGAGTGTGGCATACGCCCCGCGCAGGTGGGAGACTCGGTGCCAGGTCCGGTCCTGGAGGCGACCGGGGCGCAACCGGGCGCGACCGGGGCGCGCTGAGCCGCCGCGAAGGTGCCGAGTGCGACCGGGACATGAGAGACTGTCCCGGCGTCTCGCCCCTCGCCGTCGGGCCCGGGTCGGGATGTGTCCTTCCGCCCTGGTGTAGCGGCAGCACGCAGGCCTTTGGAGCCTTGAGGCCCGGGTTCGAATCCTGGGGGCGGAGCGGCGTAGCATGAGCGGCGTTGGGGTTCCCTCGCTCTCACGCCCGACGGCGGTCACCCAATCGCCGGTGGGATACGCGCCAACCGTCCATCCGTACCTGATTTCAGAAACCGTTGGAGTCCGTCCCCGGCCTCCGCCCGGTCGCGGCCGGAGACGTCGGGAGCCCGGGCGCGAACCTGTGAGAAGAGGACACGTGACGCCAACCGCACCCGCCGCCGTCATCGTCATGGCCGCAGGCAAGGGAACTCGTATGCGATCGGTCACCCCCAAGGTCCTGCACCGGATCGGCGGTCGCAGCCTGCTGGACCACGCCGTCACCGCGGCCCGGGGGCTGGAGCCCCAGCACCTCGTCGTCGTTGTGCGTCACGAGCGCGACGCCGTCATCGCCCACCTCGCCGAGGTCGCCCCCGACGCCGTCCCGGCCGACCAGGACGAGGTGCCCGGCACCGGGCGGGCCGTCGCCTGCGGGCTGGCCGCCCTGCCCGAGGACCTGGATGGCCCCGTCGTCGTCACCAGCGGGGACGTCCCGCTGCTGGACACCGCCACCCTGAAGGAGCTCCTGGCTCAGCACCATGAGCGCGGGGATGCCGTCACCCTGCTGACCACCGAGCTCGAGGACCCCACCGGCTACGGGCGCGTCGTGCGCGAGGCCGACGGCACCGTCTCGGCCGTCGTCGAGCAGCGCGACGCCAGCGAGGCCCAGCGCGCCATCCGCGAGATCAACGCCGGCGTCTACGTCTTCGACGCCGCCCACCTGCGCACCGCCCTGGCGACCCTGGGCACGGACAACGACCAGGGCGAGGTCTACCTCACCGACGTCGTCGCCCACGCCCACCGGGCCGGGACGGTCCACCAGCGCGCTGGTCGCCACCGACCACTGGCTCGTCGAGGGCTGCAACGACCGCGCCCAGCTCGCCGAGCTCGGCGCCGAGCTCAACCGCCGCGTCCTGGCCGACTGGATGGCCCAGGGCGTCGGCGTCGTCGACCCGGCCTCCACCTGGGTGGACGTCACCGCCGAGCTCGCCCAGGACGTCACCCTCGAGCAGGGCGTCCTCGTGCGCGGAACCACCCGGATCGGCCAGGGCGCCCGCGTGGGCGCCTACGCGATCCTCACCGACGCCGTCATCCCGGCCGGCTGCGTCGTGGCCCCCTTCAGCCAGCTCGACGCCGACGCCGCCCAGGCCTGACGCATGAGCGCAGCGCAGCTTCGGCCCCGACCGGTCCGAGGGCCGTGCCGGGGCGTGCCGGCCGGGGCGATCACTGACCTTCACCTCCGTCTCCAACAGTCACATCGAGGGCCGCACCGGCCGTGAGAAGGGAACCACGTCATGACGGGCATCATTACCAAGGGTGAGAAACGGCTGGTCGTCGTCTCCGGACGCGCCCATCCCGAGCTCGCCCGGGACGTGGCCAGCGAGCTCGGCACCGAGGTGCTGTCCTCCACGGCCTACGACTTCGCCAACGGGGAGACCTACGTCCGCTTCAACGAGTCGGTGCGCGGCTGCGACGTGTTCGTCGTCCAGTCCCACGGCGACCGCGTCAACGACTGGCTCATGGAGCAGCTCATCATGGTTGACGCCCTCAAGCGCGCCTCCGCCAAGCGCATCACCGTGGTCGCCCCCTTCTTCCCCTACGCCCGTCAGGACAAGAAGCACCTGGGGCGCGAGCCCATCAGCGCCCGCCTCGTGGCCGACCTCTACAAGACCGCCGGCGCCGACCGCCTCATGAGCGTGGACCTGCACACCTCCCAGGAGCAGGGCTTCTTCGACGGCCCCTGGGACCACCTGTGGGCCCAGCCGGTGCTCGTGGACTACGTGCGCACCCGCGTCGACCCGGCCAACGCCGCCGTCGTCTCACCCGACGCCGGCCGCATCCGGGTGGCCGAGCGCTGGGCCAACCAGCTCGGCGGCACCCCGCTGGCCTTCGTCCACAAGACCCGCGACGTCACCCGCCCCAACGAGTCGGTGGCCAACCGCGTCGTCGGCGACGTCGAGGGACGCTCCTGCGTCCTGGTCGATGACATGATCGACACCGGCGGCACCATCGCCAAGGCCGTCCAGGTGCTCCTGGACTCCGGGGCCAAGGACGTCATCGTCGCCGCGACCCACGGGGGTGCTCTCCGGGCCGGCCGTGGACCGGCTCTCCACCTGCGGGGCCCGCGAGGTCATCGTCACCGACACCCTGCCGATCCCCGCCGGCAAGCGCTTCGAGCAGCTGACGGTTCTGCCGATCGCGCCGCTGCTGGCGCGCGCCATCAAGGCCGTCTTCGACGACGGCTCGGTGGCGGAGCTCTTCGACACCGTCGGCGTCGCCGGCGACTGAGGCCGTCGGGGCCGCTCCTCGCCGGACCCTCATGAGCCACCGCGCGCCGGCTCCGGCCGCCGCGCTCCCGCCCTCGCCGGGCCCCTTACCGGGCCCGGCGAGGGCATTTGTCATGGGGTGGGCTCCCCATGACGGCGAGTCGCCCTCGAGGTGTGCAGTAACCTTCAGATAACGATTTCGTTGCAAACCGACCTTGCGGTCACGTAGCGTGGCGCCGTCATCGAATTGTGTTCCTTTCGTTGCCTCTTCGTGTTCCGCATGGTCGGATGCGCTCCCCGAACTAACAAGCGCTACCAGTTACATTAATCGTTATCGCAGACATTCATCCGGTGACTCATGTGGGCCTCATCCGTCCCGGTACCAGCGATGATCTGTGATCCGCTTGCGCGTTGCTCGCCATATGTACCGGAGGTTTCCGTGCGTCGTCTCTCCACCATCCCCTCGTCTTGCCATCATCGTCTCCTCCTGCCGCTGCTGCTCGCCTCGATGGTTGTCCTGACCCCCGCCGCCCCGGTGGCCACGGCTCAGGAGGCCGATGCCGACGGGAGACGACCAGGGCGACGGCTCGGGCAACGTCGGTGACAACGAGGCCGCCGCTGCCGCTGGTACCGACCCCTCCGGCCAGTCCTCCCGGGAGCCCACCTACACGGCCGCACCCCTGCCCACGGTGCAGATCGACGGCGTCGCCTGGGGGCAGCTCGTCGTCGGCGACGTGGTCTACGTCGTCGGCAACTTCAACAACGCCCGCCCGGCCGGGGCCCGTGCCGGACAGCAAGAGGTCCCGCGCTCCAACATCCTGGCCTACGACCTCAACACCGGGAAAGCTCATCGAGGACTTCGCCCCCACCCTCAACGGCGCGGGACGAAGCCTGGCCCTCTCCGAGGACGGCAAGACCCTCTACGTCGCCGGGGAGTTCGACAAGGTCAACAACGAGTGGCACAGCCGTCTGGCCGCCTTCGACATCTCCCACGGGCACGGCACCCTCATCTCCTCCTTCCAGCCCGTGTTCAGCACCACCGTCAAGGACATCGCGGTGGCCGGAGACACCCTCTACGTCGGGGGCTACTTCACCACGGTGAACAAACAGAAGCGGAGCCGCCTGGCCGCCCTCAAGGCCTCCACCGGTGAGCTCCTGGACTGGACCGCCTCCGCCGAGGGCCCCAACGCCCAGGTCTACGCGATCGAGGTCTCCCCGGACCATTCCAAGGTCGTCATCGGCGGATCCTTCTCCACCGTTAACGGCTCGAGCAAGCCCGGATACGGGATGGCGCTTCTGAGCGCCTCCACCGGTGAGGTGCTGCCCATGCCGGTCAACGACACCGTGCGCACGGCCGGCGAGAAGGCCGCCATCTTCGACATCGCCGTCGACGAGGACGGTTTCTACGGCACCGCCTACTCCGCCGTCGGACGCCTCGACGAGGCCAACCTCGAAGGCAGCTTCAAGGCCGACTGGAACGGCAACCTCATCTGGCTCGAGCCCTGCCACGGGGACACCTACGGGATCGCCCCCACCAAGGACACCGTCTACACGGTGGGGCACGCCCACTCCTGCGAGACCATCTACGGGTTCCCCAACATGCCTGAGGTACGCAAGGACGGTCAGCACCCTCTGTACGTGCGGGCCATGGCCTTCACAAACAGCCCCGACATCACCATCCGCCACCAGGGGGTGGCCGACGGGTACCAGGACTGGTCGACCTCGGGTCTCAAGAGCCCCACGATCATCGGCTGGTACCCGGACCTGGAGGCGGGGAAGTTCACGAAGACGTCCCAGGCCGCCTACAAGGTCGACGTCACCGACTCCTACGTCCTCATGGTGGGTGAGTTCATCGAGGCCGACGGCAAGGGTCCAGCAGGGGATCGTGCGCTACCCCAAGCGTGCGGGCCAGCCCACGCTGCCCCCCGAGGGCAAGGCCGAGACCCTGGCCGCCAAGGCGGAGGTGACGACCTCGGGCTCAGTGAAGGGTGGGGTTCAACGCCACCTGGGACCGCGACGACCCGACCCTGACCTACAGCCTCTACCGGGATGACGAAACCACGCCGGTGGCCACCGAGAAGATCAGCGACACCCGCTGGGCCCTCAAGAGCCACAGCCTGGAGGACACCACCTGCTCGCCCGGCGATCACACCTACCGCCTGGTGGTCTCCGACCCCAGCGGCAACACCATCACCGCCCAGATCCCGAGTCTCACGGTCCCCTAAGACGGCGCAGAACAACAAGGAGAAGGGCAAGAAGGCGCAGCCCGCCGCTGAGGCGAAGGACGCCGCCAAGAACGCGGACCAGGGACGGCAACCAGCAGGCCGCCGACGAGGACCAGGCAGCCGATGAGGAGGACGACAACTGAGCGCTCGGGCCCGGGCGGGTCCTGGCCTGGGAACCCTGCCTGGTCCGGTGCAGACATGAAGGGCGGGTCCGATGCTTGAGCATCGGACCCGCCCTGACGACTGGTGCCGGCAGCCGGCTCACCAGGAGCGGCGCGTTGATGCCCTGCGGCGACCGGGCCGAGGCCGCAGAGGCAGCCGAGGCGGAGGCTGAGTGCCGCGCCGCTGAGGAGGCCGAGGACGCCGAGGCCATCTGCTGGCCGGGCTGGATCGACGGCGGCGGAGGCGGCGGCGGGGCGTCCGGCGGATCAGGACTGCGGTGGCGTCCACCCGCTGACGCCGACACCGGCGTGAGATGGCGGGTCTGCTCGATGGAGGACTCCTCGGACAGCGGCGTCACGAGAGTCAGCCGCGGCTTGGACATCCGCCGGCGTCGAGCCAGGGTCTGCCGGCGCGAGGGCGCCTGCTGACGCATCGACGTCGAAGGGGCGGTGGAGGGGCTGGTCTCGGAGGCCGAGTCCTGCGTGCGTGCCGCGACGCGCGAGACCTCGGCGGCAGCTGCGGGGCTCGGGGGCCGAGGAGGTCGGCTGGGCCCGGCGTCGGCCCGTCGTCGTCGGCAGGGCGGAGGCGTCCTGCCAGCCTGCCGATGACACCGAGCGGTCCGCCGACGGGCGAGGTGATGCGCCGTCGGACGGGCGTGCTCGGCGCGGAGCTCGACGTCGGCGCTGAGACGCGCCGGCGCCCGGTGGCCGGCGTGGCGGAGGCGGGGAGCCGGCGGACGAGGTGACGGGTGCCGGGGCCGACGTCGGAGCCGGAGGGTACTGGTAGGAGGGCCCCTGCCGAGGGGGCGGAGGAGGCCGGGGAGGCTGAGGAGCCTGAGACGGTCTGTCCGGTGGGCAGGGCGGTGCTGCGCCGAGTGGGGCCGTCGGGTGCGCCCGGGAAACGGTGGCTCCCGGACGTCGGGGCGGCTGTGTAGGGCTGCACAGCGATCGACGGGGAGGCCGGCACCGTCAGGTCGGCGGGGGTGGGCAGCGGGGAGGCAGTGGCGCGTGCCGGTAGGGAGGCGCTGGCCTCGGAGGCCGACTGGGATGAGACGGTCCCGGCCGAGATGGTCTCGGCCGAGGCGCCCTGGGCGCGGGCAGGTCGGCCTGCTGGCGCTGCATGGCGGAGGTGATGCCGGAGGTGAAGCTGTGCCGGGGTCCAGGGGCGGAGGGCTGGACGGAGGGCTGTGCCGAGGACTGAGCGGAGACCGAGGCCGCCGAGGGCTGACGACAGCGGCGCCGCGCTCATGGAGACGGGGCTGGGGAGTGCGGGTGACGACGCGGTCGGGCACCGGGGAGGCCGGGGGACGGCATCGGTGCTGGGGGCGTGGGCACCGGCTCCTGGGCGTAGGGGCACTGGCTGGGCTGGCCGGGTACGCGGAGTCGGAGAACGCGGGCATCGCGGTCGTCTGCTGCGGGCGACTGCGGGGTCGGGAAGGCCGGGGCCGGTGCGGATGAGGCCGTCGGCTGAGAGGCCGGTGCCGGGGTCGACGTCGAGCCCGGCAGCATGGGCGCGGAGCCGGGAGACGGCATCGAGGCGGGGGCCGCCTGCGGGGCCATGGCGCCGGGGAGCCTGGATGCCGGAGGCCTCAGGGGAGGCCGGGACCGGAGACTGGGGCCGGGAGCTGCTGATACTGGTAGGGCGGCTGCGCCTGCACCTGAGGCTGCGCGGGCTGCTGGCTCGGTCGCAGCAGGTCCGAGGTCTTCTGCCTCAGGGCGCTCAGCGTGGCCGCCGTGCGCCCGGGACGGATCTCGGCGCCCACTGTCGGCGCCATGGCCGCTGTCGCGGCGGTGACGGAACATCGCGTAGGAGACGGAGGCCAGAAGACCCAGCAGCAGCCCGGAGATCGCCGCGGCTCGGGCGCCGGGACGCTCCATGGTGGTGTTGGCCGTGGTGGCGGGCGAGGTGGTGCTCGTCGTCATGCCCAGGGCCTGCTTGCCCAGCAGCTCACCGGAGGAGAGCTCCTTGTTGAGCGAGTCGGCCGTCGCCTGGGCCATGTCGACAGCCTCCTGCTTGCTGCCGGCCTTGGCGGTGATGGACAGGACCAGGGTCTCGGGCGGGTTGGTGACCGTCAGCGCGTCCGACAGGTCGGTGGTCTCCATGTTCAGGTTGGCTGCCGCCGGATCGAGGACCTTCGGGCTCGTGGAGAGCTCCACGAGGGTCGGCATGAGGTCCTTGGCCTGGGTGGAGAAGGACGGGGTCTCCTTGGACTTGGGCTGGATGCCCAGGGTCGTGGTGGCCACTGCGACCGGCTTCGTCGCCAGGGCCACTCCCAGCCCGGCCAGGATGCATACGAGCAGGATGACGAGGCAGGCGACTAGGTTCCTGCGGATGGCGTGAAGGATCTGCGACGGCTGCACGCTGCTCCTCATCTGGTCTGGGGAAGATCTGGATCTGGTCGGTTCCGGCGGCCCGTCGGGCACCGTGGGCCGTATGGCCCGGCGGATGCTGAAAGGCTACGGCCCAACCCTAACTGTAAGATCACGCTCAGGTCTCGGTGACTGTAGTAGCCTTCGCTGCGCCCCCGGCCACGCCTGGAATCCTCAGACGTGGGGGAGCGGGTGATGTGGTGAGTCTTTCACTGGAATCGTGTGATGGCGAGGGGTCCTGAGGACCCCCGTCCCCACAGTGAAGAAGGCGTCGGGGTCGGCCCAGTCGGGACGACGTCGACGGATTTCTTCCGGTCGGTCCTGACCTTGGTCAGGATCGGCGAGGCCCTCCCAGCATCTTCCCGGGCATTTCTCACAGCGGTCCTGTGGGGCGGCTCGGGCCCGCACCGGCCGGCCGCCGACAAGCCACCTATCGACCACCTACCGACCACCGACTCGACCGCCGTGACATCACCGCGGTCATGACAGAACAAGGGAGGAACGATGTCCTTCGTCAGGACCCTGTTCATCGTCCTCCCCATGGTGGCCGCCGCCCTGGCGGTCCTCATCTTTGTGGCCGACCGCATCCACCGCCGCCCCATCGCCGGGGCCGCACTGGTCATGGGCGCCATCGGTTTCGTGCCGGTGTGGGTGATGATCCCCTTCGAGCCCAATGTGCCTCCGGCCACCCTGGCCTGCTTCCTGGTGATCCTCGCCCTCCTGCCCGGCTTCTCGTGGCGGCTGACCAGCGGTGACTTCATGGTCGCCACCGCCTGGTGCCTGGTGGGCCTGTCCGTCGCCGCGGGCTCGCCGCTCAACTACGTCCTGTCCGACGTCGTCTTCGGCGCCCTGCCCGCCTACCTCGCCGGACGGCTGCTCGTGGAGCGGCTCGGGCTGCGGCGCATGGCGGAGGTCCTGGCGGTCGTGTGGATCGTGGTGGCCGTGCTGGCGCTGTTCGAGGCCGTCACCACCATCAACCCCTTCAGCTACATCACCATCGACAACAACCTCTACGAGGAGTGGGCCCCGCCCCTGGCTCGGGGCAGTTTCACCCGCGTCGAGGGGGCCTTCGGCCACCCCATCGCCCTAGGAGTGTGCCTGGCGGCCGGGATCCCGCTCATCCTGGCCACGCGGTGGAGGCCCGGCTACCGGATCGCGGCCGGCGCCCTCGTCCTGGGGGCGACCATCCCGACCTTCTCCCGCTCGGCGATCGCCTGCGCCGTCATCGCCGTCATCCTCAGCCTCATGCAGGTGCACATCAACATCCCCGCCCTGTGGCGGATGAGCTTCCTCATGGTGCTGGTCGGCGTGGGCAGCGTGCTGCTGCCCTACGTCCTGGGCGTCTTCGACTCGGCCGGCCGCGAGCAGGAGGACTCGGCCGGCTACCGCGGCGACATCCTCGTCCTGGTGCGTCAGCTCAGCCGCTGGGACTGTCCTCGGTCTACCAGAAGTCAGGGGACTCGGTGGCCTGGGGCGGCTACAGCTCCATCGACAACGACCTGCTGCTGACCGCGCTGCGCTTCGGCTGGATCCCCGTGGTGCTCATCATGGTGGGGCTGCTGGTCTACGGCTTCAGGGCCGTCGTCCAGCGCTCCAACCCCGCGCAGATCGCCCTGCTCAGCCTCATTCCGGCCTCACGGCACGGTCGCCTTCATCACCCAGATCGGCACCGTTGTGGCTCATCGCCGGCATGGCCGCCTCGGCGCAGGTCTCCGTCCTGCTGGAGAGCCGCAACAACACCGCGGGCGGGGGCGTGGGCGTCGTCGCCGGGCACGCCAACCCCTGGAACCAGATCCGCAGCGGGGACTGGGTCCGCCGGGCCTTCACCGGCCGACCGGTCCGGCCCGCCAGTGGTGCTGAGGCGGGGAGTCACTAGACTCGCGGCCGTGCTCCTGACTGCGCTCCTGCCTCCGCTGCTCGCCGACGCCGACATCGCCCGCACCGTCCGCGCCGCCTCCTCCCGCTCGCGCACCGACCGCAGCCTCGTCGTCGCCCCGGGCGCCCGCCCCGCCGTCCTGGCCGCCATGGCCCTGGGCGAGGAGGGCGTCCAGAGGGTCGCCGGCGGCGACGCGCCGGCGACCGGCTCCGCCGAGGTCTCCGGCACGCCCCTGCTCGTCGTCACCGCCACCGGCCGCGAGGCCGAGGAGACCGCCCTGGCCCTGCGCAGCTACCTGCCGGCCGACGACGTCGCCGTCATGCCCGCCTGGGAGACCCTGCCCCACGAGCGCCTCTCGCCGCGCGCCGACACCGTCGCCCAGCGCCTGTCCGTCCTGCGCCGCCTGGCCCACCCCGAGGAGGGCGGGGCGATCCGCGTCCTCATCGTCCCCGTGCGCGCCCTGCTGGCCCCCGTCATCGCCGGGCTCGGCGAGCTCGAGCCCGTCCAGCTGGCCCCCGGCCTGACCGTCGGCCTGGAGGAGACCGCCCGCCGCCTGGAGGCCGCCGCCTACACGCGCGTCGACATGGTCGAGTCCCGCGGCGAGTACGCCGTGCGCGGCGGCATCCTCGACGTCTTCCCGCCCTCCGAGCCCCGGCCGGTGCGCGTGGACTTCTTCGGCGACGAGATCGACGAGGTCTCCTCCTTCGCCGTCGCCGACCAGCGCACCATTGAGACGCTGGGCGCCGTCACCGCCACCGCCTGCCGAGAGCTGGTCCTCACCGACGCGGTGCGCGAGCGCGCCGCCGCCCTGGTCGACGCCGTCCCCGGTGCCGCCGACATGCTGGAGAAGATCAGTCAGGGCATCGCCGTGGAGGGCATGGAGTCCCTCGCCCCGGTCCTGGTCGAGAAGATGGTCCCGCTGCTGGACCTCGTCGGCGACCGGCTCACGGTGCTGCTGGAGCCCGAGCGGGTGCGCAAGCGCGCCGAGGACCTGACCGCCACCACCACCGAGTTCCTCGCCGCCGCCTGGACCTCGGCGGCCTCCGGCGGCACGGTTCCCGTCGACCTGTCCGCCGCCGCCTTCGCCCACCTGGCCGAGGCCCGGGCCCTGGCCCTGTCCTCCAACCGAGGCTGGTGGTCCTTCACCGCCCTGGCCGCCGGCCCCGAGACCACCCGCCTGGACCTCAGCGACCCCCACATCTACCGCGGCGAGCTCGAGCGGGCCGTGGCCGACCTGGGCCGGCTGGCCCGCCAGGGCTGGACCGTCGTCGTGGCCACCGACGGGCCCGGACCCGGCCGGCGCATGGCCCAGCTCCTGGGCGACGGCGACGTCCCCGCCCGCATCGTCGACCAGCTCTCGGAGGTCGGCGAGCTCGGCCGCGACGGCGACTGGGCCCCCGACCCGGCCGCTGTCGCCGATGAGCGACGCCGATGGGCTCGGCCGGCGCCCCGACGGCGGGCCCCGGCGACGGCGTCGTGCGCGTCACCCAGGCCAGCGCCGGCCACGGCTTCCTCGCCGAGGGCCTGCGCCTGGCCCTCATCGCCGAGTCCGACCTCACCGGGCGGGCCGGCGCCGGCCCCCGCGAGCGCCGCAGCCTGCCGGCCCGCCGCGCCCGCCGCTCCGTGGACCCCCTGTCCCTGCACGCCGGGGACCTCGTGGTCCACGCCCAGCACGGGGTGGGGCGCTTCATCGAGCTGAGCCGGCGCACCGTGGGCGGGGCCCGCTCCTCGGCCACCCGCGAGTACCTCGTCATCGAGTACGCCCCCTCCAAGCGCGGCCAGCCCGGCGACCGACTCCTGGTGCCGACCGACGCCCTGGACCAGGTCACCAAGTACGTCGGCGGCGACAGCCCCGCCCTGAGCAAGATGGGCGGCGCCGACTGGGCCAAGACCAAGTCCAAGGCCCGCAAGGCCGTGCGCGAGATCGCCGGCGAGCTCGTGCGCCTCTACGCCGCCCGCGCCGCCACCACCGGTCACGCCTTCAGCCCCGACACCCCCTGGCAGACCGAGCTGGAGGAGGCCTTCCCCTACACCGAGACCCCCGACCAGCTCTCCACCATCGACGAGGTCAAGGCCGACATGGAGAAGGCCCAGCCGATGGACCGCCTCGTGTGCGGCGACGTCGGCTACGGCAAGACCGAGATCGCCGTGCGCGCCGCCTTCAAGGCCGTCCAGGACGGCAAGCAGGTCGCGGTCCTGGTGCCCACGACGCTGCTGGTGAGCCAGCACGCCGAGACCTTCACCGAGCGTTACGCCGGCTTCCCGGTGACCGTGGGGGCCCTGTCCCGCTTCCAGGACGCCGCCGAGTCCGCCAAGGTGCTCGAGGGCCTGGAGAAGGGGAGTGTCGACGTCGTCGTCGGCACCCACCGCCTCATCACCGGCCAGGTGAAGTTCAAGGACCTGGGCCTGGTCATCATCGATGAGGAGCAGCGCTTCGGGGTGGAGCACAAGGAGACCCTCAAGGCGCTGCGCACCAACGTGGACGTCCTGTCCATGTCCGCCACCCCGATCCCGCGGACCCTGGAGATGGCGGTCACCGGCCTGCGCGAGATGTCCACCCTGGCGACCCCGCCCGAGGACCGCCACCCGATCCTGACCTACGTGGGCGCCTACGAGACCAAGCAGGGTCTCCGCCGCGATCCGCCGCGAGCTGCTGCGCGAAGGGGCAGGTGTTCTTCGTCCACAACCGGGTCGAGGACATTGACGCCACCGCCGCGCGCCTGGCCGAGCTGGTGCCCGAGGCGCGCGTGGCCACCGCCCACGGGCAGATGAACGAGCACCAGCTCGAGGCCGTCATCGACTCCTTCTGGCGCAAGGAGACCGACGTGCTCGTGTGCACCACGATCGTGGAGACCGGGCTGGACGTGTCCAACGCCAACACCCTCATCGTGGACCGTGCCGACCGCATGGGCCTGTCCCAGCTCCACCAGCTGCGCGGGCGCGTGGGGCGCGGCCGGGAGCGGGCCTACGCCTACTTCCTCTACCCCTCGGACAAGCCGCTGACCGAGACGGCCCTGGAGCGCCTGCGCACCATCGCCACCAACACCGACCTGGGGGCCGGGATGCAGGTGGCCATGAAGGACCTGGAGATCCGCGGCTCGGGCAACCTGCTCGGCGGCGAGCAGTCCGGGCACATCGCCGGGGTCGGCTTCGATTTGTACGTGCGCATGGTCTCCGAGGCCGTGGCCGCCTACAAGAAGGCCCTGGCCCGCTCCGGGAAGGCCGGGGCCGACGTGACCGGCTTCGAGGAGGGCGACGAGGAGGACGTCGAGCTGCGCATCGAGCTGCCCGTGGACGCCACCGTCCCCGAGGACTACATCCCCCACGAGCGCCTGCGCCTGGAGGCGTACACCAAGTTCGCGGCGGCGCGCTCGGGGGAGCAGGTCGACGACGTCCTGGAGGAGCTGGCCGACCGCTACGGGCCCGTGCCCGAGGCGACCGCCCGCCTGGCGGCGCTGGCGCGGCTGCGGGCCCTGGCCGCCGAGCTGGGGGTGCGCGAGATCGTCGCCCAGGGGCAAGTCGGTGCGCTTCGCCCCGGTGGACCTGCCCGAGTCGGCGCGCATGAAGGTCACCCGCCTCTACCCGGGGACCGTGCTGAAGCCCGCCACGCGCACCATCGTGGTGCCCGCGCCGGGCACCAACCGCATGGGCGGGGCGGCCCTGTCCGGCGAGGAGGTCGTGCGGTGGGCCGAGGTGCTCCTGCGCGCCGTCGTCCAGGGCGACACCTCCTACGAGACCGAGGCCACCACCTACCGCAAAGCGCCGCTGACGCACGTGCTAATGACAAGGGGAGTGATCGCCTCAACCGGTGATCCGGCCGTCCTGCATGGTCAGGACCCGGTCACAGGCCTCAGCCACCCGTGGATCGTGCGTGGCGATGATGAGGCTGCCGCCGTGACGGGTGCTCTGGGAGATGAGCAGCGACGTGACCTCCAGGGCGGTGGCGGAGTCCAGCGACGCCGTGGGCTCGTCGGCCAGGATGCAGCGCGGCCGGTTGACCAGGGCTCGCGCGACGGCCACACGCTGACGCTCCCCGCCCGAGAGCCGCGGGGGTGTGGTCGCCTCGGCCCAGCCGATCCCGACGTCGGCCAGGGCCTGTCTGGCCCGCTCGTGCCTGACCCTGCGCCTGGTGCGGGGCCTGCTGTACTCAGGGAAGAGACGTTCGCCAGCACGCTCAGATGGTCGATGACCGCGCCGCTCTGAGGGATGAGGCCCAGTAAGCGGTTACGGGTCCGGGCTCGCCCATCCGGGCTGGAGGGAGCAGGGGACGCCGCCAACGAGGACGCTTCCGGAGGTCGGTGGGATCGTCAGTGCCAGTACGCCCTAGCAGGGGTTGACTTGCCGCACCGGAGGGCCCCATCACCGCTACCGACTCGGATCGGCCGATGGCAAGTGACACCGAGTCGAGTGCGTGGACCGGCTGACCGCCACGGTGGTAATCGACGCTGACCTCGATCAGCTCCAAGGCCCCCGTCATCGGACTGTCCCGGATCGCGCGAACTCGAATCGCACACGGCGGACTGTCGTCATGAGAAAGACCAGGTAGATGATGATGAGGGTGCTCCCGGCTGCCGCTGCGGCGCCCCTCAACAGAGTGCTGGCCGCCAAGGCCAGAAGCGTCAGAGCCGGAAGCACCAGCATGGTGACGGCCAGGAAGGCCGCCAGGCGTATGGTGAGCTGAGTCGACGTCGCGCCATAGAGATGACGCAGCAGTAGGTCGGCTCGTTCGCGTCGCAGCACCGACCGAATGGAGGCGCTGTAGGCGATGGAGACCAGGGCAGTCAGCCCCAGCAAGCCGACGCCGTGCATGGCAGCCCACACCACCAGCTTGCGGAAGCGCTCGGGCTGATCGGCGGCCAACCGGTGCGGAACCAGGGCCAGCCGATCCTGCCTGGCAGCCGTGATGAACTGCTCGGTGTCGTCGTCGGTGGCGGAGAGCAGAACCGTGCGCCACACGGCCTCCTCCTGCTCGGTGCTATCCAGGTGATCCAGGCTCGAGGGCGGCAGCGCGATCAGCACCGATCTGTCCAGGTCGATCCCCACCGCAGCGGGGTCGAAGAGCGAGGCCGACGACGGCGTTCGGCCTGCCACCGGCACGCTGCGACCTCCGACGTGCAGCGGTCCGTCCACAGGATGGGGGACCTGACCCCCAACCATGGCGCAGGGCGCTGGCGAGCAGAGCCTGGCTCCGGTCATGGCGTTTTGAGCGGCCTGCCCGACGACGATCACCACTGGATTGCCTCCGGCGAAGGAGGGGTCGTCGACCTCCACGTTGCCGAGGATCATCGTGTAAGCGGAGCCTGAGGCGATGCGATCACCCAGGTCCTCCATCAAACCAGTACTCGGATCGTTGTCCAGATCCCCGAGGTAGTAGGGCGTGAAGGTGGTGGCGTCGAGCTCGCGCAGACGCTGGGCCGCCATGACCACTGACGACTGGGTCATCACCTCGGCCAGTGTCATGGTGAGGATGACGCTGACCAGCGTGAACATGAGAGCGATACCCGCGGCGCTCCCACGGTGGCGCCATGCGGCGCCCACAGCGCCCGCGATCTCGGTGTGGATCATGCTCGGACACCTCTGAGCTCGAGATGCAACCAGATGGCAAAGGTGATCCGGCGTGCCATCCACAGCACGGCTCCGCCCACCACCGCCCCCACGGCCAGAACCTCCAGCTCCGGCAGTGCGGGAGGAGCCTGAGCCACCAACGCCGTCGCAGCGCCTGCTCCCAACGCTCCGACTGCGGTCCCGCGATGACCCGAAGCGAGCTCCCGGCCACAGCGCTCGCGGACCAGTGCCGCCTCGGTGGCGCCGATCAGGCGACGCAGCCGGATCTCTCCGCGTTGCTCAGGCGGTGACGAGTGCCAGGGACATGACGGCGCAGACGATCCCCAGAGCGGCGAACAGTGCGGCCATGGCCACTGTTGAGTCGCGCACCAGTGACACCAGTGCCGGTTGCCGCCGGGTGCTCTCGACTGTCAGCCCGGACTCCTCCAGCACCGAGCCGACACGTGCGATCAAGGCCGGGTCCGTGGTCCCCAGGAGCAGCTGCCCAGTGCCCAACGGCGCGTTACCAAAGCGGCTCTACAAACTGAAGACTGCTGGTCGACGGCGTGACCCCCGGGACGCTCACGGTGCCGAGTACGGTGCGTCCGGCAGGTGCCAGCGGAGCCTGTCCACGTGCCCTCCACACAGTGCTCGAATAGGTCCCGCGGATCACAAAGAGACCGTGGCGCGAATCGGTATTCAGTGGGCCGGCCCAGTCGATGCGCTGTTTGGGATCGAGGACCACGAGGATGGGGTCACCATCGCCTTGGGAGGTCTTCACCGTACTGACGCCCTCCTCAGTGAGAAGTGCCTGCAGTCGCCGGGCGGCCGTGAGCTGCTGTTCCTCGGTTGCGGAGCGAGCCGAGCTGGACAGCGTGAGGGTCGTCGTCGGCCCGGGCATGCCGTAGGTAGCGGTTGACCGAGTCTGCCCCCACCACAGCACCGCCAGAGCCAGAAAGGCAACCAGCATCCCGTAGGCGACTGACAGTGCCCCGTCTGCCAATCTGCCGGCGTGAGGGAGGAATCTGTCCCTGCGCTCGCCAGTCGGTGAGCGGACAGGCTGCGATCCTCACAGCCGGTGACTCTGGTGGGTGGGCTGATGAGCGAGTACCTCCTTGACGGCCGCCCCGCATGCTGACGGGCAGGTGGCAGACGTGGGATGAGAGCGCGGCCGGTCAGTCGTTCTGTCTCCCGTATCTCACCTATATCTACGGTGCCGTGCCGATCCCGCCCGCGCAACCGCTGGTCACTGCACGAGGGCCGGGGGCTACTGGGGGAGGGATGGGTCTACTCCACGTAGGCTGGGGCCGTCGTGCAGTACGCACAACCCTCATACAGTGAGATCCCTCCCTCGTGGAGTAGACCGACCTTCGTGCAGCACGTGTGCGGGATGTCCGGAACCACGCCGGTGGGCGGCGGCGGATCGGCTGCGTGCGTCGTCGCGGGCGGAACGGTAGGGTCAGGGCAGAAATGTTGTGACACCATGTCGCCCTCCGGCGTCGTCCCCTTCAAGGAGCAGACCGTGACCCGAAGCCTTGCCGCACGCACGCGTCCTCGCCGCCAGCGCTGCACTCCTCCTCGCCGTCAGGGGCGCTCGCCGGCTGCTCCGACCACCCCGGTCAGGTGGCCGACATGCACTACACCGGCCTGGACGGGGCCCGCCACTCCGTGGTCGTCAGTGAGAAGGACGTCGACGTCGTCGTCAAGGAACTGGACTCCGCACTCGGCCGGGAAAGCCTGGAGCGTCAGGGCGTGAACCGGCCTCAGATCGCAGGGACTCCTCGTTCAGGCCCCCGCCATGGTGGAGGTCGGCCAGGCCCACGGGTGACCGTCACTGACGCGCAGACCGTGCAGTGGTCCAGGAGCGCCTGGGCTTCGAGCCCCGCCAGGCGGCAACGATCACCTATCTGCGGGCGATTGTCCTGTCGGGCAAGTACCAGGAGCTCTCGCTCAGCAGGGGCAGCAGGGGCAGGCCGTGATCAGCGAGCTGCAGAAGCTCTACGGCACGCTCGACGGCGACGTCTCCCCGCGCTACTCCAACAAGGCTCAGACCTGGTTGACCCAGACTGATCCCCGTCTGGAAGCGGGCAACAACCCCTTCGGAGGCGGTCTGCAGCAAGCCCCTCAGCAGGATGGTGGCCAGCAGCAGGCGCCCCAGCAACAGCAGGGTGGAGGCCAGCAGCAGGCCCCGCAGCAACAGCAGCAGCCTCAGCAACAGGCTCCTCAGCAGGGCGGCCAGCAGCCCGCCGACTCCGGCCAGACCGACGGGCAGGGCCAGACCGGTCAGGCCGACGGTGCTGCGGGCGAGGCCGGCCAGGGCGCCGAGCAGTCCGAGACCAGCGGCCAGTAGGGCCGTACAGGGCCCCCAGGACGACGGCGGAACCCAGGGACCGCCGTCGTCCAGTGTTTCTCGCCGGGCGTGAACACTGTGCAATCCTCAGGACCATGGCCCTCGTGGTGGGGAGTCGGCCCGCTAGGGCTGATCCTGCATTCGGCAGTCGCGCGCGAGCGTGCCCGACGCCGACGACCGCATCACGATCCCTCAGCAAGGGCACCAAGTGGCCCTCATCGAGAACGTTCACGCCCGCGAGATCCTCGACTCCCGTGGCAACCCGACCCTCGAGGTCGAGATCCTCCTGGAGGACGGTGCTTCCGCTCGCGCCGCCGTCCCCTCAGGGCGCCTCCACCGGTGCCTTCGAGGCCGTTGAGTGCGCGCGACGGCGACAAGGGCCGCTACGGCGGCAAGGGCGTGGAGAGGCCGTCGACAACGTCAACGACATCATCGCCCCCGAGATCATCGGCTTCGACGCCGCCGACCAGCGCGGCCTCGACCAGGCTCATGATCGAGCTCGACGGCACCCCAGCAAGGGCAAAGGCTCGGCGCCAACGCCATCCTCGGCGTCTCCTGGCCGCCGCCCAGGCCTCCGCCGAGTCCGCCGGCCTGGACCTGTTCCAGTACGTCGGCGGTCCCAACGCCCACGTCCTGCCCGTGCCCATGATGAACATCCTCAGCGGTGGTTCCCACGCCGACTCCAACGTGGACATCCAGGAGTTCATGATCGCCCCATCAGCGCCCCCACCTTCCGTGAGGCCCTGCGCATGGGTGCCGGGGTCTACCACGCCCTCAAGGCGGTCGTGAAGGAGCGCGGCCTGTCCACCGGCCTGGGCGACGAGGGCGGCTTCGCCCTAACCTCGACTCCAACCGCGAGGGCCCTCGAGAGCTCATCGTCGAGGCCATCGAGAAGGCCGGCTACAAGCCCGGCAGGACGTGGCCCTGGCCATGGACGTCGCCTCCTCGAGGTTCTTCGACGAGAGACCAAGACCTACCAGTTCGAGGGCGAGGCCCGCGACAACGCCTTCATGGTCGACTACTACGAGAAGCTCATCACCGACTTCCCGATCGTCTCCATCGAGACCCGCTCTCCGAGGACGAGTGGGACGACTGGAAAGCCCTGACCGACAAGATCGGCGACCGGGTCCAGGCTCGTCGGTGACGACTTCTTCGTCACCAACCCCGAGCGCCTCGCCAGGGCATCCAGGCTCGGCGCCGCCAACGCCCTGCTGGTCAAGGTCAACCAGATCGGCTCCCTGACCGAGACCCTCGAGGCCGTGGAGATGGCCCACCGCGCCGGCTACAAGTCCATGACCTCCCACCGCTCCGGTGAGACCGAGGACGTCACCATCGCCGACCTGGCCGTAGCCACCAACTCCGGCCAGATCAAGACCGGCGCCCCGCCCGCGGCGAGCGCGTCAACAAGTACAACCAGGGCTCCTGCGCATCGAGGAGGCCCTCGGCGACGCCGCGGTCTACGCCGGCGCCGGCGCCTTCCCCCGCTTCCAGGCCTGAGCCTGACGGCGACCTGCCGACGTCGAGCCGCTGACTGACGCGACGCCTCAGCCGCGCCTCGACGACGACGCACCCCACCGCTTCGGGGCAGACGGGTTCTCCGCCTGCCCCGAAGCGTCGTCTATGGAGCAGCGCCGAAGCGCGCCGGGAGGAACGGGCCATGACCGAAGCGTGAGCAACGCGCCCGGTGGGTGCGTCCTCGTGCGGCCCGGGGTGAGGCAGGATGCCGGTATGACTCACGCCGCCCCTCCTCCAGCCAGTCCGGGACGCGCCCGCGTCGCCGGCGGCGCCAGCCCCGCCAGGTACCGGCCGAGCGGGCGGCATCAGCGGGCGGATCCGGGGCCGGATCGTCCCGCTCCCGGTCCCAGGGGCCTGCCGACGGCGGTGCCCGAGCGGACCCTGCCGCCCCGGGTCGTCATCCTGGCGGTCGTGTGCCTGCTGGCCTTCGTCGTCATCTTCACCTCCCTGCGCGCCTACCTGTCCCAGCAGGCCCAGTACGACGCCGTCGTCGACAGGATCAAGGAGGCCTCCGACACCTCCACCACCCTGGAGAACGAGTTGGCCCAGTGGAAGGACGACACCTACGTGCGCTCCCAGGTCCGTGAGCGCCTCGGCTACGTCATGCCCGGCGACACCAGCTACGTCGTCGTCGGCGCCGACTCCATGAAGGAGACCGAAGCCAGTGGTGGGGCCACCCCGGGCTCCCAGGACGCCCCCTGGTACAAGGAGATCCGGGACTCCTCGCGGGCCGCCGGCCAGGCCGAGAGCACCGCCCCGGCAGGAGCGAAGGACGGGGCGGACGGCAAGACCCTCAACCCCGCCCAGAAGGATCTGCCGACCGGAGAGCCCAGCCAGGCACCCACCGATCCGCCCAAGACCACGCCGAAACCGGCCGCCACCCGCAGACGAAGGGAGACCCCGTGAGCCCCACGCCCCAGACGCAGGAGCCGGTGTCGTCAGCCGACCTCGAGGCCCTGGCCGAGCAGGCTGGGGAGAGTGCCGCGCGGAGTCGTCGCCATCGCGGCCCGCTGCGTGTGCGGTCGCCCCACCGTGGTACGCACCGCCCCGCGTCTCGACGACGGAACCCCCTTCCCAACCAGCTACTACCTCACCCACCCGGCCGCCGTGAAGGGCTGCTCCACCCTGGAGCCGAGCACCTCATGGAGACCTTCAACGCGGACCTGGCTGCCGACGCCGAGCTGGCCGCCGCCTACGCCTCCGCCCACGCCGACTACCTGGCCCGCCGCGCCGAGCTCGGGCAGGTGCCTGAGATCGAGGGGGTCTCCGCCGGCGGTATGCCCACGCGCGTCAAGTGCCTCCACGCCCTGCTCGGGCACACCCTGGCCGCCGGCGCCGGCGTCAACCCCATCGGTGACCGCACGCTGGAGGCCCTGCGCGAGCGCGAACTGTGGGATCCTGAGCGCTGCTCCTGCTGAGCGGCAGGGACGCCCTGCTCCTTCCCTTCCCGACCGAGCCCAGGAGGCCGCCGCTATGACCCGCGTCGCCGCAATCGACTGCGGCACCAACACCATCCGCCTCCTCATCGCCGAGGCCGACCGCGACGACTTCGGGCGCCCTGCCTGGAGGTGCTGCGCCGCCGCAACGAGATCGTGCGCCTGGGCCAGGGCGTGGACCGCACCGGCCTGCTCGACCCCGAGGCCCTGGAGCGCACCCTGGCCGCCGTGGCCTCTTACGCCGCCGACTGCACCGAGCTGGGCGTCGCCCCCGAAGGTGACGTGCGGCGCTTCGTGGCCACGTCCGCTACCCGCGACGCCCGCAACCGTGAGGACTTCGTGGCCGGGGTCAGGCGCCTGCTGGGCATTGAGCCCGAGGTCGTCAGCGGCCAGGAGGAGGCCCGCCTGTCCTTCACCGGCTCGCTCCTGGGTGCCGGTGCAGACGAGGGCACGCCGGGGGCTGGGGAGCGCGCGCTCGCGCCGCGGCTCGTCGTCGATCTCGGTGGCGGCTCCACCGAGTCGGTCCTGGGTGTGGATGAGCCCAGTGCCGCCATCAGCCTGGACACCGGCAGCGTGCGTATCACCGAGCGATTCCTGGCGGGCGGCGTCACCCCCGAGGTCGAGGCTGCCGCTCGGGCCGAGGTGCGTGGCCTGCTCGATGAGGCCGAGCGGGTCGTCGACCTGTCCGCCCCGGGGCGGCTGGTCGGCCTGGCCGGCACCATCACCACCGTCACCGCCCACGCCCTGGATCTTCAGTCCTTCGACCCGCAGGCCCTGAACGGTGCCGAGTGAGCCCGCAGGCGGTCCTGGCCTCCTGCGAGGCGATCATCCACTCCACGCCCGAGCAGCGCGCCTCCTGGGGTTACCTGGCCCCGGCCGCCGCGACGTCATCGCCGCGGGCGCCCCTCGTGTGGAGCGAGGTCGTCACCCGCGTCGTGGAACGGACGGCCGCCGCCGGGCGCCCGCTGAAGCGGGTCACCACCAGCCTCTACGACATCCTCGACGGCATCGCCCTGTCGCTCGTGCCCGAGCCGGAGCCGACCGAAGGGACCCCGGCGTGAGCGCGACGTCGCTGACCTGGGACGGGCGCAGCATCCCCGGCCCCGGCGGCCTGCCCGCGGTGGCCGTCTCCCTGACCGGGCCGAGCCTCGCCCAGGCGCGGACCCAGGCCCGCAGCGCCATCGACGCCGGCGCCGACGTCCTCGGGCTGCGCGTCGACCTGCTTGAGGAGGCCGGCGCCCTGGCCGCCCCCGACCCGCTGGACGCGGCTACGGCCGCCGCCCAGGTCCTGGAGTGCCTGCGGGGACTGAGGGAGGCCATCGACACCACCGTCGGCGCTGCTGCCGGTTCCCCGGTGCTGCTCACCTGCCGCACCGCCGCCGAGGGGGGACGGGCCCGTCTGGACGACGCCTCCTACGGCGCCCTTCTGCGCTCCGTCCTCGAGGGGCTCGCCGACTGGGCGCCCGAGCGCCGCCCGGTCGCCATCGACGTCGAGGTCCAGCGCGGCTGCCTGCCTCAGGTCTGTACGCAGGCCCACGGACTGGGTGTCGACGTCGTCGCCTCCTTCCACGACTTCGAGGCCACCCCCGCCGATGAGGCCCTCGAGGAGGTCCTGGCCCGCATGGCCCGTGAGGGTGCGGACCTGGCCAAAATCGCCGTGTGGCCCACGAGTGCCGACGACGTCGCCCGCCTCCTGCGCGTGTGCGCGCGGGCCACGGCAGGCGCGGGGGAGCGCAGCGGCCTGGGTGTGCCCGTGGCGGCCATGTCCATGAGGGGCGCTCGGGGCGGTCAGCCGTGTGGCGCCGGCCTTCAGGTCGGCGCTGACCTTCGCCGTCGTCCCCGACGAGCAGGGACAGGCGGGCCTCCGCACCCGGCCAGCTGCCGATCCAGGACGTGCGCCGCTGCCCTGGAGCTGCTGCGGGTCTGACCGATGTCCGTGCCCGCGCGTTCGTAGGGTAGGTCGCGCTGTCGAGGGGTAAGGGTACTGTGTTGTCTCATGACTTCTGAGAGTTTCGGATGTCATGACATCTGAGACACTGGTGGGGTGGGTTGCCTGGGGTTATGGGTAACTCGATTTCGCCGTCTCGGCGTGAGCAGGTCATAGGTTTTTGACTCCAGGACCAGTGGGATGAGCGTGGAGGTTCTGCGCTCAGGTGGGTATCTCGCGGGCGTCGTTCTACCGGATACGCCGACGCGCTGAGCACGAGGGCCTGGCTGCCGCGCTGACGCCGCGTTCACGGGCCCCGCGCCACCCGGCGCGGGTGTGGGACCAGGGCACTGATGAGCGCATCGCTCAGGGTTCGTGCCGACCTGCTCGCCGCCGGCCGGGAGGCGGGTCCGGCCTCGGTGTGGTGGGTGATGAGCCAGGGCGCCAGCGTTCCGGCTCCCTCGCGCGCGACGATCGCCCGCAGCCTGCGCAGAGCCGGGCCTGGTGGTCCCCGCCCCGCGCAAGCGGCCCAGGACGTCGTACAAGCGCTTCACCCGCAGCGCGGCCAACGAGTGTGGCAGATCGACGGCTTCCAGTGGCGCCTGGAGGACCGTCTGGTGACCGTCTACCAGGTCGTTGACGACTGCTCGCGGGTCATCACCGCGCTGAGGGCCCTGCTGGGGCGGTGAGAGCGTGGCAGGCGCCCGCATGGTCCTGAGAGGCCTTCGCCACCTGGGGGCGCCCGGCAGCGATCCTGTCGGACAACGCGTTGGCGTTCAACACCAGCCGCATCACTGGCCCGGGAGCCACCGAGTGGCTGGCATCCTGGGGTGCGTCCCATCAGCGGGCGGGTGGGCCATCCTCAGACCCAGGGGCAGGTCGAGCGCTCCCACCAGCCGGCAGCCGCCTGGCTGCGCGCCCACCCGGCCAGCACCGCTGAGGGAGGCTCAACGCCGAGCTGGACCGCTTCACCAGCTACTACAACACCGAGCGCCAGCACCAGGGCCACGGCGTCGCACTGACCCCGCTGAGGGTATGGGCTCAGACCCCCAGGGCGCTGGCCAGCCCAGCCCCCATCGACCTGGAGCGCCTCCCAGCCGGCGGCGGCCTCATCAGCCTGCCCGACCCCGCCGATCCCGACCAGGCCGTGGACCGCGCCCGACGCACCGTGATGTCCAACGGGTGCGTGTCCTACAAGGACCGTGCACTGTCACTGGGCCAGACCATGCGAGGCGTCGAGGTCACCCTGATCGAGTACACCACGCGCCTGGACCTCTACGACCCCGACGGACGTCGCTTCGTGTCCCTGCCCTGGCTCCCAACCCACCCAGAGGCAGCAAGGCAACCGCTCCACCATCGACACCAAGAAACCGCCCTACAGACTCATCCCGCTCCCACCCCGACGCCCCTGAACGTCTCACAGGTCATAACCCCCACCGACGTCTCAGAAGTCATGACACCCAAACGTCTCAGAAGTCATGACACCCAAATGTCTCAGAAGTGAGGAGACAGCACAGAGGGGTAAGGGTACGATCCCGGCACCTACGGTACGAACGCGTGGACCACGGCGGGTTCCGGGCCGTTGTCCTGGGGATGATCCCAGTTCCTCACCCGTGGAGTGCCCACATGGCTGGATATGGGGACAAGTGCCCGCCTCCGGCCGCCGTGAGCACGGGCCACCGGCTGCACGGCGCGAGTAGTCTTCGCTGCACCCGCGGTGTCTTGCGACGGGCCTGGTCGCAGGCGGGAGCGAAGGAGGCGGGCATGTCCGAGTACGGGCGGCGCGACGTCGTCGGCATGGGGCTCGCCGGTGGAACGGCACTGGCGCTGGGCGGGTGCGCCCCAGCGCAGCTGGACCAGTCGCGGCCGGGGGTGACGCCGACGTCGGATGGTCGTTTCGCGAGCTTTACCGAGTACGTCCCCGTGACGCTGGAGATCCGTACCGATCTGGGACGCCTCGAAAGACGCATGCCGGGCGTCACCATCTCCTCGGCCCACTGGGTCATGCAGTACCAGCAGGAGCAACGCGAGGTCCTGCCTCCGCAGGACCGCCCGATATGGATACACGGGGTGATGACTCTCGATCCCGCCGGCAGCCAGGCCCTCGCCGAGGCCTCAACCGGAAAAGCCGATCCGCTCCCCGGTATCTACCCCGACCTGCGCCAGTACGTCCCCGAGGGCAAGGTCTTCACCACGGTCCCGAAGGAGAAGGCCGATGCGATCCTCGACATCGAGCACATGATGGAGGATGACCCGAGTCGTTTTAATTCTCCCCACTTTGAGACAGAGCAGGTTGCCATCTGCGCTGACGCCAACCTCCTGATCTTCACCGCGACGGAATGGCATACGTGACGGGGCTGAGCTGCTGCAGGCCCGCGGCCCGCGCGGTCGTGGGGTAGGTCGCGAGGTCGTGCCTTCAACCCTCGACCGTGCGACCTAAGGATCGACCGCGCGAGCCGGGCCGGCCTTGCGGGGCTCATTGCCTGCGCCTGGCCCTGCCGGCCTGCCGGCCTGCCAGCCCGCCAGCCCGCCAGCCCTGCCAGGTGGGGCGCCTCACCGGCTGTGCGGCTGTTCGCCCGCCTCACCCATGCCGTAGTCTTGCCCACGTTGCCCCGGCGAGGGGACGCGCCAACACGGCGCGCATCCGTGATCGACGTGGTGGTACCTGGCGGTACTGCGCGTCGTCGCGCCCAGCCGGACCACCATCAGCCGCGGGGCACCGGGCCCCGCCTCATCCGCAAGGAGAGCCACATGGCCAACAACGCCATCACCCTCAAGGCCCAGGACCGCACCGAGTTCGGCAAGGGCTCGGCCCGCCAGGCCCGTCGCGCCGGCCAGGTTCCCGCCGTCGTCTACGGCCACGGCACCGAGCCCCGCCACCTCCTGCTCGAGGAGCACGCCACCCGCCTGGCCCTGCGCAGCAACGACAACGCCCTGGTCGAGCTGGACATCGCCGGCGGCGAGACCCTCCTGGCCCTGGCCAAGGACGTGCAGCGTCACCCCATCCGCCCCGGCGTGCAGCACGTTGACTTCCTCCTGGTGGACCGCAACGAGCGTGTCGACGTCGAGGTCCCGGTCACCGTCATCGGTGAGGCCGCCCCCGGCACCATCCACATGATCGAGGCCGCCACCGTCTTGGTCTCCGCCCCGGCCGTCTCCGTGCCCGAGGCCATCGAGGTCGATGTCACCGGCGTCGCCGCCGGCACCGTCCTGACCCTTGCCGACATCACCCTGCCCAAGGGCGTCGAGGCCGTCGCCGACGCCGAGACCGCCGTGGTCAACGTGGCCAACGAGCACGCCGTCGCCTCCGAGGTCCCCGAGGAGGCCCCCGCTGAGGGCGACGCCGAGGCCGAGGCCGAGTGAATCGCGCGTGACTGACATGTCCCAGCCATGACGACGCGCCGGCAGGCGCCTCCCGCACCACCCGTGCCGCCCGCGCCGGGCTTACCCCGGGGTGGGGCGCATGAGTGAGGCCTGGCTCGTCGTCGGGCTGGGGAACCCCGGGACCCGGTACGCCCGCAACCGCCACAACGTCGGCTACATGGTGCTTGACGTCCTGGCCGAGCGCACCGGGTCCCGGTTCTCCCAGCACAAGAAGGCTCGCGCCCGCGTGGCCGAGGGCAGGCTGGGCATGATGCCCGGCGGAGCCCCCGGCCCCCGCGTCATCCTGGCCGAGCCCTCGGTGCTCATGAACCTCTCCGGCGGCCCCGTGGCCGGGCTCGTCTCCTATTACGGGATCGACCCGCCAGCCGCCTGCTCGTCATCCACGACGAGCTCGACCTGCCCGCCCACGAGCTGCGCCTCAAGCGCGGCGGCGGCGAAAGACGGTCACAACGGCCTGCGCTCCATCAGCAAGTCCGTCTCCACCAAGGGACTACGCGCGCCTGCGCGTCGGCATCGGCCGCCCGCCGGGCCGCCAGGACCCCTCCGACTTCGTCCTGTCCGACTTCCCCGGCCGTGAGCGCGCCGACCTCGGCGTCACCCTGGAGCAGGCCGCCGACGCCGTCGAGCAGGTCGTCACTCTCGGTTTCGACGACGCCCAGCAGCGTCTCCACGCCCCCCGCTGACGGTGGTCCCTCAGGCCATGAGGCCGGTCTCGTAGGCGACGACGACGGCCTGGACCCGGTCGCGCACATCGAGCTGGCGAGCACGTTGCCCACGTGGGTTTTGACGGTGGTGGCCGAGACGACCAGGTGCGCGGCGATCTCCGCGTTCGACATGCCCTGACTCATGAGCACGAGGATCTCCTTCTCGCGCGGGGTCAGTGACTCGATCCGCGGGTCGCAGGAGGACTGCTCCGGCGCATCCGAGCTCGGCAGGGAGGCGGCGAACATCTCCAGCATCCGCTGGGTGATGCGCGGCGAGACGACCGCCTCCCCTGAGGCCACGGTGCGGATCGCCTCAGCGAGCTCGGTGGGCCGGGTGTCCTTGAGCAGGAAACCGGAGGCTCCGGCGCGCAGCCCGGCGAAGGCGTACTCGTCCAGGTCGAAGGTGGTCAGGATGAGTACGCGCGTGCCCGGGCACTCCTGGGCGATGCGCTCGGTGGCCTCGATGCCGTTCATGCCCGGCATGCGCACGTCCATGAGGATGACGTCGGGGTGCAGGGCCCTGGCCTGGGCCAGGGCGGAGGTGCCGTCGGAGGCCTCGCCGACGACGGTGATGTCCTCCTCGGCCTCCAGCACCATGCGGAAGCCCATGCGCATGAGCGCCTGGTCGTCGGCGAGCACGACGCTGACCGGGCCGCGGACCTCGCCGGGGTGCTCCGACCCGACGGGCTGGAGAGGGTCGCCGCTCACAGGGGCGTCTGCCATGAGAAAGTCCCTTCGTCATGCTCGTCCCAGCGCAGGACCGCGCGGACTCGCCAACCCGTGGGAGTCGGGCCGGCCTGTACGGTCCCACCATAGACCGATGCGCGTTCACGCATGCCGATCAGCCCCTTGCCGGATCCGTGCATCGGGCGCGTGCCGGGGGCGGCCTCGTTGTCCACGGTGAGGACGACGGTGCCGATGTGCCGCTCGACGTCGACGCTGACGGCCGGCGTCGTGGGCGCGTAGCGCAGCACGTTGGTCAGGGCCTCCTGGGCGATGCGGAACACGGTGAGCTGGAGGGCCTTGTCCTCCGGGAGCGCCGCGCCCACCCACCGGTAGGTGACCGGCACTCCTGCTGCCTCGAAGCGTTTGACGAGCTCGGTGATGTCGGCCTGCTCGGGGGAGGGGCCAGGGGCAGGTCACCGCGGGAGCGGTCGCCCGCACCGTTGGTGGCCTGCTGGCGCAGGTTGGCGATGGGGGCGCTGGGCTCGACCGGCGTCACCGTCCCCAGGGGGGCGAACTCGGGCACCGGCAGGTCGCGGACCTCGTGCTGGTGGGCCGACGACGAGGAGCCCTCTGAGGGGCTGAGGGCTCCGGGGACTGCGCACTCCTGCCCGTCAGGTTCCAGCAGGGGGCGGCCGGCGGGGTCGGGCTGGTCGGAGAGTGGCGCTGCGCTGTCAACGCCGGCTGAGGAGGCAGATCCCGATGAGGCCTGTGAGGCGGTGGCCTGCCCCGCGGCGACTGAGGGGTCCTCTCGCAGGACCCCCACCAGGCGACGGGTGTCGGCCAGGGCACTGCGTCCGGCCTCGGCCAGGGTCTCCATGGCCTGCTTGGCCGTGGCCGGGTTGCGCTCCACGGTGGCGGCGGCGCCGTCGGCCATGGTGATCATGACGGCCAGGGAATGGGCGACGACGTCGTGCATCTCCCGGGCGATGCGACTGCGCTCCTCAGCGGCCGCCAGCAGCGCCGCCTGCTCACTGGCCAGAGCCATGCGGGTCGAGCGCAGCTCCATGGCCTTGAGCCGCAGGCGGGCGGAGCGGGCGTTGAAGCCGACCAGGATGCCGACCAGGATGAAGAGAACGAGGATGACGGTGGTGCGCAGGAGCTCCCCAACCGTCATGCTAGGAGTCGTCAGGCTGAGGTCCGCCGTGAGAACCGCCAGGGAGATGGCCCCCGCGGTCCATGCAGCGGCCGGCCTGCGGTGCGAGGCGATGGTGCCCAGGGCGAAGGGGAGTGACATCAGCCCCATACCACTGACACCGAGGGTCGCGTACAGCTGCTGCTCCGTCGTGAAGTGGAAGAACCGCAGGACTGCGAACTGATAGACCTCCGGGATCAGGAGGATGGCGGCCCAGCTCCACACGGGGCAGCGCCGACGAAGTGCCAGCGCAATTCCCAACAGCGCGATCGCGATCAAGGCCAGGGGCAGGATGGGGTAGGTCTTCACCGGGCTACTCGGCCGCAGGAGAAAAGCGATACCCGTGACGAGGGTGTAGACGATGACGCCGGCGGCGATGGAGATGTCGACGATCATCGGGTGGCGGTGGTACCACGAGCGGATCGTGCGCAGCAGTCCCCGTGGCTCGGGCGCGAGCTCCAGGTCGTCCTCATCGGGCATGGTGGTGCTGCGGCCGGGCTGAGGGGGTGGCAGCTGGCTGGACATAGGAATCAGTGTGTCATTCCAAGGGGTCGTGATCGACGCTGACGTGTGCGGTTGAGGGACCCGCTTGCGACGATGAGGGCTCTTCCTCCTGGTCGGAGGCGGGGATCGCCGGGCCGGGGAGGGCGTCGCGGGCAGGGGAACGGATGAGGGTCCGTAGAAGTGCGGGGTCGGTCAGGGGCGCGGGGGCTGACATGGGTATCACCTCCGGGCTGCCGGCGGGGAGTGTCCCGCTCAGGCGTCGCGTCGGGAGAAGACGAACCAGGCGGCGATGAGCGGGACGAGCGCCCAGGCGGCGAAGACCGCGATGGCCTGGCCGTGGGTGAGGAACTGAGCACCCTGCCCGCCCCACTCGGTGGTGCGCTGGAACGGGTCGGAGACGGCCTGGGCGACGGTGCTGGGCAGGCAGCCGATGATCTTGAAGAGCCCAATCCCACTTGCTGGCCGCGAGCTGGAGGGGAGCGGTGATGATGAACAGGAGGAGACGATCACGGTGACAGTGCCGGCGGTGGAGCGCAGCGGAAGCCGAGCCCCAGAGCCATGAGGGGCGATGACGGCGAAGACCAGGCCCGAGCCCCAGATGTGACCGGCGTAGTGCGAGTCGGTGAGGGAACCGGCGTGCTCGCCGATGAAGAGCTGGAGATCGCCCAGGAAAGGAACACGGACAGGCTTCCCAGGAGGAAGGAGACGACGGCCAGACCACTGCCTTGGCCAGCAGGAGCTGCCCGCGCCTGGGGACGGCGGCCAGGGAGGAGCGGATCTGACCGGAGGAGTACTCCCCGGTGATGATGAGGGCTCCCAGGACCGCGACCACGACCTGCCCGAACGTCAGACCGGAGGTAATGAAGTCCTTGGCCACGTCCTGGTACTGCTCGGAGCGTCCGAAGGCGGCGGTGAGGCCGGCGCCGAACAGAACGGTCAGGGGTGATGGTGATGAAGGAGGTGATCCAGGACGAGCGCAGGGACCAGAACTTGATCCACTCCGCGCGCACGGAACGCAGGAGGGTCTGGCGGCCCTGAATGTGTGGGCCGGCTGGGTGTGATGCGGAGCCTGCGGGGGCTGTCCTGACGGCGGTGCGCGCTGGGGCGGGGCCTGCAGGAGCGGCGGAGGCGTGTGCTGGAATGTGGCTACTCATGGCTGGACCTTCTGGAGTGAGACGAATGGAGCGGTTGATGGCGAGCGCGGCGCGCTGAGGGCTCAGGCCTCAGCCCCGGGCAGAGGCCCGCGGCACGGCCTGTTGCACGGCCTGCTGCACCTGGTTCTGGGAGGTGGGATCGGCGCGGTACTCCACGGAGTCGCTGGTCAGAGTCATGTAGGCCTCTTCGAGGCTGGCGTGGATGGTGGTGAGCTCGTGCAGGACGATGCCGCCCTGGGCGGCCAGCTCGCCGATGGTGGCGGCGGTGGTCGCGGTGGTCTCCAGGACGTTGGGGGCCACGGGCCGGGCGGCCAGGTTGCGGGAGGCCATGAGCTCGGCGAGCTCGGTGGCCTGAGGGGAGGCCACGCGCACTCGGTCGGTGGTGGCTGAGGCGATGACGTCGTCGACCGGTCCGGCCGTGAGGATCCGGCCCTCGGCCGATGACCAGGAGGTGGTCGGCGGTCTGGGCCATCTCGCTCATGAGGTGGGAGGAGATGAACACGGTGCGGCCCTCGCCGGCCAGGCGGCGGCAGGTCTCACGCACCCACTTGACGCCCTCGGGGTCCAGGCCGTTGACGGGCTCGTCGAACAGGAGCACACCGGGGTCGCCCAGCAGGGCCGCCGCGATGCCCAGGCGCTGGCCCATGCCCAGGGAGAAGCCCTTGACGCGCTTCTTGGCCACCGAGGTCAGGCCAGTGATGTCGAGGACCTCATCGACCCGCTTGGCGGGGATGCCGTTGGAGGCGGCCAGGCTGGCGCAGGTGGTTGCGGGCGCTGCGCGAGCCGTGCAGGCCCTTGGCGTCCAGCAGGGCGCCGACCTCGCACAGGGGGGCCGACAGCTGCCGGTAGGGGCGCCCGTTGATGGTGACCTTGCCGCTGGTGGGCTTGTCCAGGCCCATGATCATGCGCATCGTGGTGGACTTGCCCGCCCCGTTGGGACCCAGGAAGCCGGTGACGGTGCCGGGTTCGACGGTGAAGGAGATGTTGTCCACCGCGGTCTTCTTGCCGTAGCGCTTGGGTGAGATTGACTGCCTCGATCATGATGTTCTCTCTTCCACGTGGGCCTCTGGCCAGGGGGTGGATGGATCTCCGTGGTTCCTCCAGGGGCTGCTCCCACGGAGCAACCGGATAGCTCCAGCCTAGGAATGCGCCGTCGTCGGCGAATCGGCCGAGTGACGAACCCGGGTTCGGCCGGGGTGGGTCCGTCAGGGGAGGAGGGTCCTCCTGGAGGATGAGAACCGATCGGTCGATGTGACGCCGTAGGGCGTCGAGGAGACGGCGGCACTTGGTGCGCGAGTGGGGATCTCTCCCCACATGGCTACGTTGTGAGGGAAATAGGTTCCCCTGACCGGGCGGGGGCTGCGTATAATGCGCAGTTTCCGGTGCCGGTCCGTGGCGGCCGGACCGGACTGCGAGCGGCGGCCTCTCGGGCCGACGGTCCCAGCCCCCTCAGAGGATGAGAGGAACATGTCCAACCCCTTCTTCAGCCGAAGCACCGCCTTCAAGGAAGGCGGCCATGCGCCCGGGACCGCCCCGGCCCAGACGCCCAACGGCTACCCCACCATGCCCGGCTACCAGGCCGGTCAGTACGGCCAGCAGGCAACCGGCTACGGCCAGCAGGCAACCGGCTACGGCCAGCAGTACGGCCAGTACGGCAACCAGTATGGTCAGCAGGTGGCCGGCTACGGCCAGGTGACTCCCGAGCAGATGGCCGGCCTGGAGACCCAGTACCAGGCGCCGTCGGCCACCAACGCGGACATGCGCCGCATGACCTACGACGACGTCATCATCCGCACTGCCGGCATGTTCGCCGTCATCCTGGCCATGGGCGCCCTGACCTGGAGCCTGGTGACCAATGAGGCGACTTTCGGTATGGGCGCCGCGGCGGTGCTCGCCGGCGTCATCGGCAGCATCGTCCTCGGTCTGGTCAACAGCTTCAAGCGGGAGCCCTCCCCGGCCCTCATCCTGGCCTACGCGGCCTTCGAGGGACTGATGCTGGGTGGCGTCTCCGGCGTCATGGAGGCCCGCTACGAGGGATCGTCGTCCAGGCCGTGCTCGCGACGCTGGCCACCTTCGGCGCCATGCTCGCGGCCTACTCCTACGGCGGCTTCCGGGTCCAGGGCAGGTTCCGTCGAGTGGTGGTCGTGGCCACCTTCGGCTACATGATCTTCAGCCTCATCAACTTCGTCCTCATGGTGACCGGCGCCACCACCGGTGCCTGGGGCCTGCGCTCCCTGACCATCATGGGGATTCCGCTGGGAGTCCCGCTGGGAATTCTTGCGGTCATCCTGGCCTCCTTCTTCCTGGCGATCGACTTCGAGTCCATTGAGAACAGGGGTCCGCAACGGGCTGCCCCGGCGCTACGCCTGGGCGGGGCCTTCGGCCTGGTCGTCACCCTCGTGTGGCTCTACGTGGAGTTCCTCCGCCTGCTGAGCTACTTCCGCGACTGAGCGCACGGCGCGGGGCCGGGCCGGGTTCGTCCGGTCCGGTCTGCCGCCACCACCTCGGCTGGGGCCGGGACGCATGTGATGCGTTCCGGCCCCAGCTGTGTATGCGCGGGGTCCGCGCCCCTTCTCTCTGCCACCCCGGCTGCTGTCCCCCTCGGTCACCGGGTTCGCGCTGGGCCGAGGCCCGCTGAGGCGTCGAACCGGGGGCCTCACGTAGGCTCGCCGCATGATCAACACCAACATGCCCTCCGTCGAGGGCGCCAAGGGCACGAAGCCCACGCTCACCTTCCCCGGGACCGAGGCCCCCGAGGGGCTCCAGGTCCAGGTGCTCGACGCCGGCGACGGCCAGGTGGTCGAGGCCGGCGACACGATCGTGGCCAACTACCTGGGCCAGATCTGGGGCGGCGACGTCTTCGACAACTCCTACGACCGCGGCCAGCCGCTGAACTTCCAGGTCGGCGTCGGCATGGTCATCCGCGGCTGGGACGACGGCCTCGTGGGCCAGCGCGTCGGCTCGCGCCTGCTGCTGTCCATCCCCTCCGAGCTCGGCTACGGCGACCGCGGCGTCCCGCAGGCCGGCATCCGCGGCGGCGACACCCTCGTCTTCGTCACGGAGATCCTTGGCGTCATGTGAGCCGGGCCCACTGAGCTGCTGACCGCGCGTTCGCACGGTAGGTGCCCAGGAC
>BNJU01000752.1_pt1 | contig 101260 bp, 111 predicted proteins | sample 8539281 | NCBI WGS metagenome assembly BNJU01 (sample SAMD00202456, study PRJDB9452) | human saliva metagenome | isolation source: human saliva | place: Japan | reverse complement strand
AAGCACAGCCTCAACAGCCCTATGCCACTTAGCCTTAGCACGCTGTCTCTCCTCATCTTCAATCGCTGAATAGAATTCCTTGTCAATATCTTTAATCTCGATGATATCCTCAATCGACTTGTAATATCCGGACGCAAGCCCGGCCAGATATGCAGCTCCAAGTGAAGTCGACTCAATTGACTTATGACGAACTATATGGATATCTGAGATATCTGCCTGATTCTGCATTAGGAAGTTATTGAGTGAGGCGCCACCATCCACCTTGAGGTCGGTGATCTTTCTTCCAAGATCCTTTTCCATCGCCTTGATTAAATCATCACTCTGAAAAGCAATTGACTCAAGTGTCGCCCTAACTATGTGCTCTTTCTTGGTAGACCTCTTTATACCGAGGATTGCCCCTCTAGCATCTGGCTCCCAGTAAGGTGCTCCAAGCCCTGTAAATGCAGGTACGACGACAACTCCATCACTATCTGGCACTTTGCTCGCGAAGTTTTCCGAGATACTCGATTTCTTAATCATCTGCAGGTTATCGCGTAGCCACTGAATAGCAGCACCACACACGAATACGGAGCCTTCAAGCGCATACTTAACCTCCCCATTTAGCCCCCAAGCGATAGTCGTAAGGAGGCCGCTGCTGCTATATACAGGCTTATTTCCAGTGTTTAGAAGCAGGAAGTTTCCTGTTCCATATGTGCTCTTAATCTCGCCTTCGTTAAAGCAAGCCTCACCAAAGAGTGCAGCCTGCTGATCTCCTGCAGCTCCAGTGATAGGTAGCTTGCCGCCAAATAATTCGAAAATAGTCTCACCAAAGTCACCTGCACATGGCACAGGCTTCGGAAGCATCGCACGCGGTATATCTAGGATAGATAGGATCTCATCATCCCAGTCAAGCGTATTTATATTGAACATCATTGTTCTTGCTGCATTTGAATAGTCTGTGAGATGCTTAGCGCCACCAGTCATCTTCCAGATAAGCCAAGTTTCAACCGTTCCGAACAGCAGCTCGCCACGATCTGCCTTTTCCCTCGCTCCATCTACGTGGTCGAGAATCCACTTTAGCTTAGTCGCACTAAAATAAGCATCTACGATAAGACCTGTCTTCTCCCTAATCACGTCAGAATAGCCTTTATCTCTAAGCCATTCAGCGGTGTCTGCAGTTCTTCTGCATTGCCACACAATCGCATTATAAATCGGTCTGCCCGTCTCTTTATCCCACACAATTGTGGTTTCACGCTGATTTGTTATGCCAATGCAGTCGATATCCCTGTAAGTAAGACTAGCCTTGAGCAGCGCCTCCTGAGCAACTGCCATCTGCGTAGAATATATCTCCATCGCATCGTGCTCAACCCATCCGTCATGAGGGAAAATCTGCTTAAACTCCCTCTGTCCAACGCTTATCACCTTTCCTGCCCTATCGTAGATTATGCACCTCGCACTCGTCGTACCTTCGTCGAGTGTCATGATGTATTCGCCCATCACAGCCTCCTATCTATGCTATACAAATAGCGCCATAATACTGTTGCTTATATCTATGCCTTCGTCCGTAAGCCTCATGCCATCTTCACCAATTACGATTTTTCCTTCTCTCTCATATTCGCGAGCTTCTTCAAAGACATCACTGTAATATTCCCAGAATTTCTCGTAACTACCGAGCACATCCTCGTATCTAATTCCTTCTACCTTCCTAAGCCCTGTAAAAACCGCCTCCGCCACGTTGTCATGCTCCGAGTTCTCGTGTACTTCAGCGAAAGGAGCAACCCCTTTGCCAGTGAGGTTAAAATATTCATCGAGAGAGCAGACATTCATAACCCTGCTGTTATCGATGAACGATGATGCTCCGAGACCAAGCCCTAGATATGGAGCCATCTCCCAGTACTTGAGATTGTGTCTAGATTCATAGCCACGCTTAGCGAAGTTAGAAATCTCATAGTGCTCATATCCCTTCTCTTTGAGGAGCTTAGTTCCAGCGTGATACATAGCTCTATCGATTTCATCAGTAATTTCAGTAAGCTTTCCCGTTTCAAACTCCTTGAAGAAGGCTGTACCTTCCTCAAGCTGCAAACTATAGAAGGATATGTGTTCAGGCTCTAGGCTCGTAACAGCTTCTATATCTATAAGCGTAGTCTCCAAGCTGCTACCTGGCACTGCAAACATGAGATCGAGATTGATATTATCAAATCCTGCTTCTCTAGCATTCTGCACATCTCTTATCACATCCCCGAGCTGTATGAATCCTTCCAAGACGCCTTAGTATATCGTCATCCATACTCTGAACACCCATAGATAGGCGGTTTACTCCGGCATCACAGTATCCCTTTAGGCTTTCCATGGATAGTGTAGCAGGATTCGATTCAAGCGTAATCTCCGCTTCACTATCTATATCAAAATTCAGCTTTAGCTCATCGATGATTCTAGCAACCTGTGCACTCGTCAGCATCGATGGAGTTCCACCGCCAAAGAAGATGGTATCGAAGACTCCATGTGCATGGTCACTCATAAGCCTTGCTCTGATGCGAATCTCTTCGCACAGCGCCTTCACGTAGCGTTCTCTCAGGGCTTCATCCGAAGCTCCAGATAGAAACGCACAGTAGTTGCATTTCCTTACGCAGAACGGAATATGAACGTATATACCATGGTTCTTACTTGTCGTCATCGAACTTTAGAACCTCTGTGAATGCCTCCTGAGGCACCTCAACTCTTCCGAACTGCCTCATGCGCTTCTTACCTTCCTTCTGCTTCTCGAGCAGCTTCTTCTTACGCGAGATGTCTCCTCCGTAGCACTTCGCAATTACGTCCTTACGGTAAGCTCTTACGGTCTCACGCGCAATTACCTTCTGCCCGATAGCTGCCTGAATTGGGACTTCAAACTGGTGCATAGTAATTAACTTCTTGAGCTTTGCACAGATCGTACGCCCCTTTGCATATGCTTCCTCTTCAGGCACGATGGTGCTGAAGGCGTCGATAAGTTCCTTGTTGAGCAGAATATCTAGCTTCACGAGCTTCGCAGTTCTGTATTCCTTAAATTCATAGTCTAGCGAAGCATATCCCTTAGTCTTGGATTTGAGCGCATCAAAGAAATCATAGATTACCTCGTTGAGAGGAATCTCGTAGTGTAGCTGAACTCTCGTCTCCGTGAGATACTCCATGTGCACCATGTTCCCACGTCTGCTCTGGCACAGCGTCATGATAGTTCCGACGTAGTCCTTAGGCGTCATGATTTCAGCCGAAACGATTGGCTCTTCTATCCTCTGTATGTCAGCTGGATCAGGCAGATTTGAAGGGTTCTGAACCATGATTTCTGAACCGTCCTTCATTACTACCTTATAGATAACGCTTGGCAGCGTGGTGACAACGTTGAGATCGAATTCCCTTTCAAGCCTTTCGATGATCACGTCCATATGAAGCAGTCCGAGGAATCCGCAGCGATATCCGAATCCGAGCGCAGCGGAATTTTCAGATTCAAAATTGAACGCCGCATCGTTTACCTGCAGCTTCTCTAGTGCGTCCTTTACATTCTCATATTTCTCACCTTCTGCTGGATATACTCCGCAGTACACCATTGACTGCGCTTTCTTATATCCCTTGAGTGGATGTTCTGTCGGCGATTTAGTCAGAGTAATTGTATCTCCGACTCTGGCATCGGCAACCTGCTTGATGCTGGCACAGATGTAGCCTACCTCTCCTGCCTTTAGCTCCTTAGAGGGAACCATGCTCGGTATACAGTAGCCTACCTCAGTTACCTCGTAGTCCTTGCCGGTGTTCATCATGCGGATGAAATCACCTTTCTTTGACTCTGCCGTCAAAGATTCTCGTATATATAACGACGCCCTTATAGCTATCATAGTACGAGTCGAAGATTAGACCCTTGAGTCGTTCATCGGGATCACCCTCTGGTGGTGGAATAACTTCAACGAGCTTCTCGAGCATCTCGTCTATGCCGAGACCTGTTTTGGCAGAAATCTGCGGCGCCTCTTCCGCATCAATTCCAATAATTTCTTCGATTTCAGCCTTTGCCTCTTCAGGTCTTGCACTGTCCAAATCCATCTTGTTGAGAACTGGAAGTATCTCGAGGTCTTCATCAAGAGCTAGATATACGTTGCCGAGCGTCTGCGCCTCTACACCCTGAGTGGCATCCACTACCAGTACGGCACCATCGCAAGCAGCCAAAGAACGCGATACCTCATAGTTGAAGTCCACGTGTCCAGGAGTGTCGATCAGGTTTAGTACGTACTCCTCTCCATCCTTCGCCTTGTATGAGAGCCTCGTCGTCTGTAGCTTTATGGTAATGCCTCGCTCTCTCTCGATATCCATATTGTCGAGGAACTGCTCTTTCATATCCCTCGATGCGACGAGTCCAGTCTTCTCAATCAGCCTGTCAGCAGAGTCGACTTACCGTGGTCGATGTGAGCGATGATGCTGAAATTTCTAATCTTCTTTAAGTAATCCATATCCGTCCTTATCTCAATTTATATTAATTCCTATTTACCTTCATCCGTCTCTGCAATAGAGGCTATGAGCTCCTTGCAAGCGAGCATATTCGCATACCCTGCCACAGCCAGTTCAAGCGCCAGCTTCGTAGCAGTTTCTTTGTCTTTGCAGCCTTTAATTTTATCCGCTACTCGCAAGTATTCATCATCTATAGTCCTGCAGTACTCATCATAGAAATGCTCTACATCCATGTGCTCCATTTCTGAACCGAGCAAAAGACCAGCTTCCTTGACACTCATGACCTGCTTGAACAAGCAAATGGCTGTTAGATACCCTATATGCTCACGGTCGTACTTCTTGCCATGCGCTCTCGGAAGGAGCGAACTCTTCATGTAGTTGTTAATCATGGCTGGCGTGAGAGTTTCCTCACCTTCACACTCAAGCCCTATGTGCTGCCTCTTCATGTATCCGATGACTTGGTCCATATATAGGTCGATATCCGGAATCTTATCCCAGCTCTCAGGCCTGGAATTCTCAAGTCTTGAGACGAGCTCGTTAATTCGTTCTGACATGTAAACACCTCTCTTAAATTTATACATTCTATTATACTTAATCACATGCACAAATAACAGCTTTCATTCAGAAAATCTTCATGTTGATGTATTGCAATTTCTATAATTGTTTAATATAATATCTAATACTATATAAAGGCGTAATGCTTATCATATTATTCAGGCGTATCTAGACAATGATATCGCTATTGGCATTGTAATCACATGGAGGTGACCAAAGTGACAGATATATGCGTATTGGGAGATTCTATCTCTAAGGGAATAGTTTTTGACGATTTAAAAGATAGGTATGCAGTGCTAAACGACAACTTTATCTCCCTACTGCAGAGGGAGTTCGGCACTAAGATAAAGAACTTTGCATCATTTGGAGCGACTATTACGAAAGGGCTAAGGATATTTGAGGAGCGCTACTCGAGTATTAAGTCACATAAATACACTTTAATCGAATTTGGCGGAAACGATTGCAACTTCAACTGGGAGCAGATCTCAGTTACTCCTAACTCGGAACATCTAGCCAAGACTCCGCTATCCGAGTTTAAAGCTACATACGAAGATATAATCGAGAAGACGATGTACGCTGGTAGTCGCCCTATCCTGCTCACATTACCGCCACTTGAGAGGAACAGATTCTTCGAATGGGTATCGAGGGATCTTAACAAGGACAATATCATGAAGTACATGGGCGGAAGCACTATATTTATAGAGAGATGGCATAGTTCATACAACGAGATGATCCTCGAACTAGCAGATGAATACGGTATCCAGGTCTTCGATATCAGAAAACCATTTCTAGAGCTCGGAGACTATAGCGACTACATATGTATAGACGGTATGCATCCTAATGCTGCGGGGCATAAGCTTATTGCAAAGTACCTTCGAGAAGAGCTGGCAGCTCTCGAGTAACTTGGCGTGTACGCATTAATAAACCATACACGCATCTTGAAATTTCAGACTCATTAGGATATAATGGCTAGGCGAATTATTACTATTTAAAAGAAAAGTGGGGTAAATTAAATGGCAAACATTAAATCCGCAAAGAAGAGAATCAGAACTATCGAGAAGAAGACTGCTCGTAACATCAGAGTTAAGAACCATGTTAGCGAAGCTGAGAAGGCTTTCCTAGCTGCTGTTAAGGCTGGTGACGTTGCAGAGGCAGAGAAGGCATTTAAGCACGCTGAAAAGAAGTTTATGCAGGCTGCTGCTAAGGGTACTTTCCACAAGAATACCGCTTCGAGAACAGTTTCGAGACTCGCAAAGAGACTTAACAATCTCAAGGAGAGTAAGTAAAACTCACCCGTCCCCACAGCACATAGACGTGCAGCGTATAAGTTAAAAATACGCTAGAACGAAGGAGTGTCTCCCTTCGTTCTTTTTTTATTCTCGTTAGACTCAATGAATCAGCCGATTAAACAAAAATGGATGCCACCATCTTACATAGGTAACATCCATATTGACATTGTTTCTATTTAGCTGAGTGCTGCTTAGCAATCCGCTTTGGTCTGTACATAACATCGTGGATGTTGGTTACAGTTGCAAAAGCATCTGGATCTACTTCCCGAAGGTGCTTCATCAGCTTTGCGTACTCATTTCTATTTACGATTACGTTTATCTCGTCAAACTTGTCTCCAGTAAAACCACCTGATGCTTCGTATCTAGTAACTCCACTGTGAAGTTCATTGATAATGTACTCGCATATCTCATCGTTCTTCTTAGATAATATGCATACCTTCAGTTTAGTGGTCATGCCGAATACATAGTGGTCTATGATAATTCCAGTTACGTAAGTACCCAGAATACTGAGGACTCCCGTCTTCGGGTCGTAGATGAATATTGCAGGCGCTGATATAAATAATCCGACTACCGATGTCGCAACACCAAAATCTATGTTCAGATACTTGTTAGCCATCTTGTAGAGAACATCTAATCCCCCAGATGATGCGTTTCGCACGACCATGAGTGCTATTCCAAGGTCGCAGAGAAATAAGTAGCAAATCATATCTAAGAACTGATCATTCATCACCCCATGATAGTTTCGGAGTATAGTGTCCGAGAATCATCATAACCACAGGTAGTCCGACAGAAGGATATATCGACTTGATTGTAAACTCACGTCCCACGAAGAACCACGATATGATGAGGAGTACTAAGTTCAAGATGAGTATTAGCACAGCTTTTGATAAAGGCACGAATTTACCAATTAGGATAGCGACACCAGAGACGCTGGCAATCGCAAGGTTGCTCGGCACCATAAAGAAATACGTCGCTACGCCACAAATTATCGTACCAATCGTGATTAAAATAAAATCTATAATACCGGTTTTACTAATCTTCATCTCTATTACTCTCTAACTCCAATATATGAAATCTCTACTCATCGATATCTTCATCATAGATTCGTTTAATTCTATTTCTCACGAATTCCATGAATAGTCCGAGGTGCGGCTCAATCCACTTCTCTCTCCTATATACGATCTGAGAGTACATTCTACACTTGAAATCTTTCTCAACATCGAGGGCAACCACTCTTCCCTGCTCTAGCGCTCTAACTATTGATGATCTAGGGATGAACGATACTGAGTTGCTACTTGCAACGATCTCACTTATCGCAATGATTGAACTGACCTCCATAATTGGGTCATAATCTATACCGTTGTCCTTGCAGTAATCGTCGAGGAATCTAGGATAGCTTACCTCTTGATCAGAGGTGATAAATCCACTCTTTACAACCTCTCTAATCGGAATATCCTTTTGCCCTGCAAGCGGATTATCCGGCGAAGCGATAAAAATCATATCTTCTGGATGATCGACTACAGTGTTGCAGTCCTTATAGACCATCTTTCTATCGATAAATAGCGCAAAGTCTATCTCATTCTGCTTAAGCTTTTCATATAGATTATCGAAGTAATCCGATGTCTTGAGCATAAGCTTAATATGAGGATAAGTCTCGCTAAACTCACGTAGGAGCGTAGGAAAATAAGCATTCGCCATAGATGAGGTTGTACCTATTCTAATGGTTCCACGAATCTCGTCGTCCTGCTGCATAAACTTGCGAGCCTGCTCATTGGCTTTAAGAATTTGCTGCGCATAAGGAAGAAACCGCTCTCCACTTGATGTGAGCTGAATTCCCCTTTCCCATTCTATCAAACAGTTTCGTGCCAAGTTCATCCTCAAGCTGTTTAATCTGCACCGTTACAGCAGCCTGTGAATAACCTAGTACATTTGCGGTGCGCGAGAAGCTACCAAGCTCCGCCGCTTTAATAAAAGTTACTATAGTCTTAGCTTCCATGAGAATATTCCCTCTACAAAAAGGTGTAGGCGAGACAAAAGTCCCACCCATCACCGTAAAATCTAAATATTGATTTGTAACCGAAGCTCGCTTGAATTACTTGTAAGACTCAATCATAGCCTTGAAATGCAGGCAGCGATCTCTTAATCATATCATTGCTTACGCAGTACGAAAGTCTGAAGTATCCTGGGCAAGCAAATCCGTCTCCAGGAACTACGAGTAGGTTGTAATCTAGCTTAGCCTTCTCAGAATATGCGACAGCATCACCGTTTGGAGCTTTTACAAATAGGTAGAAAGCGCCATCTGGCTTAGCACACTCATATCCATACTCTGTTAGTGAGTTGTAGAGAAGGTTTCTGTTCTCTTCATAAGCTGCAAGGTCTGGCATCTCGCCAACACACTCTCCGATAACCTTCTGAGTGAGTGTTGGAGGGCAAACTGAACCGATTTCACGAGCTGCACCTGAAACTGTGTCATATACAGCTTTAGCATCTGCACACTTTTCAGGAACGTATACATATCCGATTCTCTCTCCTGGTAGAGAAAGTGACTTCGACCATGAATAGCACACGATGGTGTTGTCGTATACGTTAGGGATAAATGTAACCTTAACTCCATCGTATACGAGCTCTCTGTATGGCTCGTCAGCAACGATGTAAATAGGGTGTCCATACTCCTTGCTCTTTCTTTCAAGAAGCTCAGCGATTTTCGTAAGAGTCTCCTCTGTGTAAACAACGCCTGAAGGGTTGTTAGGAGAGTTGATTACTACTGCGACCGAGTGTTCATTTATTGTCTTCTCGAGTGCATCCATATCAATCTGGAAGTGAACAGTATCAGCTGGAACTACCGCTAGCTTAGCACCTGCACATGTAAAGAATACATTGTACTCAGGGAAGAATGGTGCGATAGCGATGAATTCATCTTCTGGGGAAGTTGTCAGTGCGTGAGCAACAGATACTAGAGCAGGAGCGCATCCACAAGTCATAAATAGCTCACTTGCCTTTGCATTGCAGTTAAATCTAGCATTGAGGTTGTCAGCAATTGCCTGACGCACGTTCTCAAATCCAGGAGCCATTGAATATCCGTGAAGCTGAATAGAGTCAGTAGTATCAATGAGCTTCTTAATTGTCTCGTTAACCTTAGCAGGTGCTGGGATGCTTGGATTACCAAGAGAGTAATCAAACACATTCTCCTTACCAACTACTTTTGCCTGCTGCAGACCGTACGCAAAAAGCTCTCTGATTACGGATGGGGCAGTCCCGAGTCCATGATATTTTTCGTTAACCATAAATTAACTCCTTTCTAATTCGATTAGCCATATGCGATTAATATCGTATTTATAATTGTATTATATCACATGCAATTATACATGATAGACTCAGCGGGTATAATTAAAAATAAACACATACTTTAATTATTGTGATATTTGCCCCTTCCGTCTGTAACTGTTACAATTACTGTAAGACAATATATTACCTTTTAGTTTATTAGGTTTATGTGATTTAGTTCACCATAAAATAATATATCATATTGTAATTTTTTTATAAATTTTGGAGTGAGAGATGAAATTATCCAGACTTGGAGAACTTATATGTAAATATCAAGCACGCGGAACCGTACTCATAATTACGGACACTAACGTTGCCCCACTCTACTTGAACGAGGCTATTTCGAGTATCGAATCCTGTGGACTAGCTTGTGATAGCTACACTATCCCCTCTGGGGAGGAATCAAAGTCTTTTGAAACTTATATCAAAATTATTGAATACGCATCTCTTATTTCACTCACGAGAACAGACGGAATAGTTGCACTCGGAGGTGGCATGGTTGGGGATATAGCTGGCTTTGTAGCCGCAACGTATATGCGGGGAATCAATTTCTACCAAGTTCCAACAACCCTTCTTGCTGCCGTAGACTCATCGGTAGGAGGAAAATCGGCAATTAATACTTGTTTTGGCAAGAACTTAGTCGGCGCTTTTCACAAGGCAAAATTCGTACTTCAAGACACGGCGCTACTCGCTTCCGAAGATGACTACGTCTTGATGGATGGTTACGCAGAAATTATCAAAACTGCCTGTATATCTAGAAGTGATGATTTATTCGAGAAACTTGAGTCGGGGTAACTTCGACATACAAGAGATAATTGACGACTGTGTTGCAGTTAAAACCTACTATGTCGAAAAAGATGAAAATGATTCTGGAATTAGGCATATGCTGAACTACGGTCATACGCTTGCACATGCGCTCGAGAAGCTGAGCAGCTATGAGATTGGACACGGTCATGCTGTTGCAAAAGGAATTGCATTCACAGCAAGTCTCTCATATGACTTAGGCTGGTGCAGTATCGAATGCAGGGACCGTATACATGCTTTGCTTGAAAAATTTGGATATGATCTATCTATTGATTTTCCAGCTTGTGATATAGCAAATGCTATGGCGGGCGATAAAAAAAGGGCTGGTGATGCCATTAAGTTTATAGTCAGCAGCGATATAGGCCAGTCCAAGATTAAACTCATAACGCTAGCGCAGATTGGAGAAATACTTGCCACCTATAGTGAGATATGTCCTGAAAGTGCGGCTATATCACACCGCGGTGCACCTCTATTTGCACCTACGAGATCGGTATCTGCTCCACCTTCTAAGTCTTATCTGCACAGAGAGATTATAGCGGCTATGCTGTCGGGTAGTGACTTATGTCTGGATGCTAAAGAACTTTCGGATGATATCATTGCGACATATGAGGCGGTTAAACAAATTTCAACACATGCTTGCTGCACCAAACCTGAATGTACAGGACCTAACAGCGATTTTACTGAAGGTTTCCCTAGGCTATCAATCGACTGTAAAGAGAGCGGTTCGACACTTCGCTTCCTGCTCCCTGTTGTCACAGCTCTGGGATTAGATGCTGAATTCACACTATCTGGAAGCCTTAAAGGACGCCCTATTGAGCAGTTAATAATTCAACTGGAAAATCATGGATCTAAGATTATAAAAGACGATGCTGGGAATATATCAGTTACATATGCATCAGGCTACAGAGGTTTATCATCAGGCGAATTCACATTCACTAATCCAGAATCATCGCAATATATAAGCGGGTTACTGTTCGCATTACCAATTTTAGATGGCGATAGTACAATCGATGTGTACGGCAAATTTGAATCATCTGATTACGTGATGATTACCCTCGACGTACTTGAAAAATATGGTGTCAAAATCGAATACACTCATGATGAAACTCACTGGAGCTTTAAGATCTGCGGGAATCAAAGGTATAAATTCAAGCTCATACCACCTGAAGGCGATTGGTCAAATGCAGCATTTCTACTCGCACTCGGTGCGCTAGGTAAAGCCCCTCTTAGAATACAAAACCTACCACTCCCCTCGAAGCAGGGCGATGCGAAAATCCTCGATTTATTAAAAGCATTTGGTGTAACCTTAAATTGCTACGAAGATATTGTAGATAGTCTATCAGGTACAGTAGATGTATCCCATGCAGGAAACTAACAGCTATCCCTAATATCGATGCTTCAGAATTCCCTGACCTCGTTCCTATTATCTCTCTAGTTGCATCAATATCTAATGGCACGACGGTAATATATAATGCCGAGAGGCTGAGATACAAGGAGAGCGACCGACTTGCCAGCACATGCCATGTCCTAAAAACACTCGGTGCAAATATAACAGAAACGGAAGATAAACTGATATTAGTAGGAACGAAAGCGTTACATGGCGCTTATGAAGGTGATGGATATGGTGATCATCGAATCATTATGATGCTTGCAGCTTCATCACTTGTGACTGCTGGTACTGTCAAAATTCACGAGGCTTCAGCAGCTTCAAAATCTTTTCCTAACTTCTTCGAAGTTCTTAATAAACTTGGATTAGATGGTAATATAGAACTTGTATGATGCTCATTCTATGCGATAGGAGGATATATGTCTGTCTATAAAGGTCAAACACTCACATTATCAATATTCGGCGCATCCCACGGCCCATCGATTGGAATGACTCTATCTGGAATTCCTTCAGAAGCTAATATCAATCTTGATGTCCTGCATGAGTTTATGGCACGAAGGGCTCCTGGAAATAGTCTCCTTTCTACTAGCCGCAAAGAACCTGATATCCCTGAGTTCGTGAGCGGTCTAAGATCTGGAAGTTCTGGAAATTCAAGAAACCTTACTACAGATGGATCCGAGATAAGGACGATAATCTACAATAGAGATGTAAAGTCCTCAGATTATTCAAAGATAGCGAATACACCTAGACCTGGGCACGCCGATTACACAGCACACATAAAGTACGGTGGATCGGAGGACTCACGAGGTGGCGGAGCATTCTCTGGACGCATGACTGCACCGCTATGCATAGCGGGTGGAATTTGCAAGCAGCTACTTGAAGAGAGAGGAATTTATATAAATGCTTCAATCCACGATATTCATGGAAATGCAGAAGATCCTCTATCCGAGATAAAAAAAGCTCAAGTGCTTAGGGATTCTGTAGGTGGAACGATTTCATGCACCATCAGTGGATTAGATGCTGGATACGGCGGACCTTTATTCGACGGACTTGAAGGCAGAATTGCAGAAATAGTATATGCGATACCTGCGGTCAAGGGCATCGAATTTGGTGCTGGCTTTGAATCGACTCGCATGTACGGAAGTGAAAATAACGATGAATTTTACTACGATAAGAATGGCACGGTGTGCACCCGAACAAATAACTGTGGCGGCATACTGGGCGGAATAAGCGACGGTATGGATATAGAGTTCCGCGTGGCAATAAAACCGACACCCTCTATTGCAAGGCCGCAGAAGACCATAGTATACGATAGTACAGAGGAGGCTGTAATCGAAGTTCAAGGCAGGCATGATCCATGTATAGTGCCGAGGGCCGTCCCTTGCGTGGAGGCTGCCGCTGCAGTTGTGATAGCTGATCTAGTTTTGACAGAAAAGACCTGTTTCATCTGCAGCTTCTAAAAAAACAAAGGGACTGACGACGGCATCACCTACTTCAGCTAGCAGCTTCAGTCTCGTTTCCGAAGACCTCTCACATCTTAGATCATCGATTGATGAGATAGATTTGCAATTACTCGATTTAATTGAAAGAAGGCTGAAAATCGCTGAATCAGTTGCCGCATACAAGAAAGAAAATAATCTTGGAATAATTGATTCAAATAGAGAGGCATCATTACTGAAGAGGATACAGTCCCTTTCCAGCGATGACCTAGCAGATTTAAATGTAGATATATTTAAGGCAATTATCAGAGCAAGCTGTAAACATCAGGAAAAAAAGTTCTTAAAAATAGTTACATACTTGATGCTTTGTTAAATATACAGATGGCTCTAGTCAGCTTTCCCGCTCGAATTCAAGCGTTAATACAGAATTGTTAATCTATAATATTGTGATATTAAAGGGAAAAGGATGAGTCCTAAGACTCATCCTTTAGTTTCTTTCGCGCTGCCCTTAGCACCTGCTCAGTATAACGCCTATCCACGTTATCTACTCCATTTTCTATAGCATCGACCATAGTACTAGCTGCTGCCGACGATGCACTATCGGTAGCCCCTGATATAAGCACTTTTTTTGAAATTGCCATGAGAAACTTATCCAGTCCCTTGACTTCGCTCGGCACATATCTGCCTGGGCAAAAATATAGGAGCGTGTTCTGCATGTTTATTCCGTCTTTGAAGTTGATCTCACATATCTGCTGATAGTTCTGTGGATTGTACTCGGAAATTCCCGTTACAAAAATTATCAGCTTTTCAGCACAATCCGCAATCTGCTTTCTGAACTTGTCAAATCCAACTATTCCACTCCCCCTTAACCAGCTACCGAAAATCACGACATCGAACTGTCCAAGAGAACCATAGTCAAGATTCTCTAGAGATACCGATGTGCATCCTAACTCATCTGCAATCCACTCTGCATACTGCTTAGTCGAGCCACGTTTTGAATTGTATATTACTATTGCTTTTTTGCTCAAAACTATTCCTCACAAATCTATTTTTAGTGCTTTACGTTCTCTTTTCCGAGGAGCTGCTCTAGCTCAATCAGTAAATTTTCATCGATATCTACACCATTTGCCGATTTAAGTGGCTTTTGCCCTGGCAAATATATTAGCATATCCGTGTCTCCTCTGTGTGCTGATACAGCTCCCAGTATTCTCTGCTGAATTTCATCATTTCCGAGCATATCAGACAGTTCTTGACTGACTCTCAACTTGAGATACTGCTTTTCACGTAACGGTTCGGTCTTCACTTTACTTTGCGAATAGTTTCTCGTGCTAGTGCGATTATAATCATTTCTACCCTGGTCTTTGAACTCACTGATTCGCTCTATTTCAGTCACTTTATTTACTAAGATCTCTGGATCCGAGTCCTCTTTAAAGCTAAGCGTGCCTTTGATAGCGACGATAGCATCGTTTTCTAACACGTATTTTGCCTTCGCATAATCTCTAGGGAATACAATCGCAGTTATTACACCGTAATAATCTTCGATAGTAAGTCTAGCCATCTCCTGGTTAGACTTTGTTATCATGCGGCGTAAATCCCCGACCATACCTGCCATTATAACTGTGTCACCGTCATTAAAGCGATTACTTCCAGATGATCTCTCTTCTATGAACTCAGACTCATTCTCACCATCACCGCTGAGATTGGAATCAAATATTTCTGCGGTATTCGCAGTTATATTCTCATCTATCAAATCACGATACTTGTCGAGTGGATGTCCAGACAGGTATACACCCATCATCTCCTTCTCCATGGAGAGAAGATGTGCTTTATCGAAATTCTGTATATTAGGAAGCTCTGGTGCAGTCTTGACGTCTTCCATGATATCGGAATCGAGCTGGAACAGAGAAATCTGATCCTTAGAAATCCTGCGAGCACTACTCTGGGCTGCTCCGACGGCATCGTCACTTATAGCGAGAAGCGCGGCTCTATTTTGCGTAAATTCATCCATCGCGCCAGCCTTGATAAGGCACTCTATAGCCTTTTTATTCAGCTCTGATGGTTCAATAGACTTGATAAAATCGTATAGATTATCTATGTCACGACCTCTTCTTCCTTCGACTATCGCATCAACTATACTGCTTCCAACGTTCTTAATAGCTAATAGTCCAAATCTGATCTTGCCATCCTTGGCTATAAACTTTCTCCTGCTATGCAGGACTGAAGGAGGCAGCACTTCGATTCCAAGCTCTTTGCAGTTCCTGATGTACGCCGCGATGTGCCGAGGCTCTCCCATCACACTTGACATAAGAGCCGCCATAAATTCTACAGGATAATGTGCCTTGAGGTAAGCGGTCTCATAAGATACAACAGCATAAGCTGCTGCATGAGATTTGTTAAAAGCATACTCGGCAAAGCTAACCATATCGTCAAATATAGCCTCTGCTGCCCTCTCAGGTATACCGTTTGCCACACAGCCAGCAATTGCCGGTGTTCCGTCGGAATCGTCCTTGCCGTGAATAAAGTATTTCTTCTCCTCCAGCATGACACTCATCTTCTTTTTGGACATAGCACGACGCACGAGGTCAGATCTACCAAATGAATATCCTCCAAGTTCACGTACAATCTGCATTACTTGTTCTTGATAAACCATGCATCCATAAGTCACGTTAAGAATTGGCTCCAAGTGAGGATCAACATACTTGACTTTCTCTGGATTCTTTTTATTTTCTATATACTTTGGGATTGAGTCCATCGGACCCGGTCTATAAAGCGAAATCCCGGCTACTATATCTTCAAAGCAAGATGGGTTTAGGTTCTTCATAAACTCGGTCATACCAGCACTTTCAAGCTGGAATATTCCCTGTGTGTTGCCCTTTGAAATCATCTCATACACAGCTGGATCATCGTAATCCATCTTGCTGAAATCAATCTCTACACCATGATTCTCCTTGATTAACTGAATAGCTTCATTAATCATGGTAAGGTTTCTAAGTCCAAGGAAATCCATCTTCAGAAGCCCCAGCTCCTCAATCGTCGTCATGTTAAACTGAGTAGCCAGCCCCTTATCCGACATATATAGAGGAACATATTCATCGAGAGGCATCTTGCTGATCACAATTCCTGCGGCATGCGTCGAGGAATGGCGTGGCATACCCTCAACTGCCATCGACATATCGAGGATATTTTTTACAAGAGGCTCAGTTTCGTATCTCGCCCTGAGATCGCGATTGATATCGAGAGCCTTGCTGATAGTCATACCTAGTTCTGCCGGAATCGCTTTCGCAATTGAATCAGCCTCCGCATAGCTCGCATTGAGCGCCCTACCTACATCACGCACGGCAGCCTTCGCCTTAAGCGTTCCAAAAGTGATAATCTGCGACACCTTGTCTTTTCCATACTTTTGAACAACATAGTCGATGACCTCCTGTCTTCTATCGATGCAGAAGTCAACGTCTATATCGGGCATGCTTACTCGCTCAGGATTTAAGAATCTCTCAAAGATTAGATTATACTTAATAGGTTCTATCTCGGTGATTGCCAGCTGTATGCCACTATGCTTCCCGCCGCTGAGCCTCTGCCAGGTCCAACAGGGATATCATTGCTCTTGGCATAATGAATAAAGTCCCATACGATTAGAAAGTACTCGACATACCCCATCTTCTCGATCACCTCGAGCTCACTCTCTAGCCTGGTACGATATATGGATTCATCATGAAGAGCTTCGCTACCATATCTTCTCTCAAGACCATCGTAACAAAGGTTCCTGAGATAATCCTTGTTAGTCATTCCCTCTGGTGGTATGAATTCTGGCAGGTGATATTCGCCGAACTCAAACTCTACATTGCAGCGCTCCGCAATTTTGTGTGAATTTTCTATAGCTTCAGGGTGCTCTGGAAAAAGTTCCATCATCTCAGACTCGCTCTTGAGATAAAATTCATCGTTCGCAAATCTCATTCGATTTTCATCGTCAACCGTTGATCCTGTCTGAATTGCAAGAAGCACATCGTGTGCCTTAGCATCGCTCCTCTTTATATAATGTGCATCATTAGTAGCAACCAGAGGCGCACCGATCTCCTCTGCGAGTTTAACGAGTCCCAGCGTAGCCGGCTTATCATCATCTAGAAAATGGTTTTGTATCTCCAAATAGAAATTGTCTTTCCAAATATATCGCGTAACTCAAGCGCCTCTGCCTTCGCACCAGAGTAATCACCATTTAATATCTTTCTTGGAATTGCACCAGCTAGACAAGCGGAAAGGCAAATTATTCCCTCGCTATGCTCGCGCAGCAACTCCTTATCTACTCTAGGCTTAAAATAAAATCCTTCTGTAAATGCAGCTGACACGATTTTAGTTAGGTTTTTATATCCCGTCATGTTCTCCGCCAGCAGTATGAGGTGATTCATATTCCTATCACGATCAGGGTCCTTATCAAAGCGAGTTCTCGGAGCAACATAAACTTCACAGCCGATAATTGGCTTAATGCCTGATTTTTTGCAGGATTTATAAAAGTCGATAATACCGAACATAACACCATGATCGGTTATAGCCAAGGAGTCCATTCCTAAACTCTTCACATATTCTGGCGCTTTGTTAATCTTGGACATTCCGTCTAGCAAACTGTATTCTGAGTGAACATGTAAGTGTGTAAATGCCATCTCTACCTCTTTACTAATAAATATATTAATTAATAAATAATATATTAAAAATAATTTTTCTTTCAGTCAGTAAATTGTATCACAAGAACCCGAAAAATAGCTAAATATCAATATCTTCATAATAATAACATATTATCTCTATATTATTGACAAACATATATCAAACCCATATAATGAACTCAAGAACAGACGATCGGGAGTCTGTAGGAATTATCTTTTTTACATCGTTTTTTAAACGTATGGAGGTTATTATGTTATATGCACTAAAAGGTCTATGCGTGATCGGAATGGTTCTCTGTATTGCGCTAACACTACTAAAGGTAAAAGCTAACCTAGCAACAGAAGAAGGTAAGGCTGAATGGGCTGAGCAGAAGAAATTTGCACCTTGGAACGCTATGGTCGGCGTTGTTGCTAACTTCTTCGACACACTAGGAATCGGTTCATATGCTACATCTTGCGCACTCTTTAAGATTAGAGGATCTATCAAGGACATTTATATCCCTGGAACTCTAAACGTTGGAGATACTCTCCCTGTACTTCTAGAGGCATTCCTATTCTTCGGATTTGTTGATGTTGATACTCTAACACTTGTATCCATGCTTGTCGCAGCTGTACTAGGTGCATTCGTAGGAGCTGGATTCGTTACAAAGTGGGATCAGCACAAGGTTCGTATCGGAATGTGCGTTGGTCTACTTATCCTAGGAACTGTAATGGCTTGCAAGACTGCTAATATTGGACCTTTCGGACTAGTTGGAACTGCAACTGCTCTTCACGGAGCTAAGCTGGTAATCGCTGTAGTTGTTAACTTCTTCCTAGGCGCACTTATGAATATCGGTGTAGGTCTATATGCTCCTTGCTTAGCACTTATCTCCGTTCTCGGAATGAACGTTGGAGCTGCATTCCCAATCATGATGGGATCTTGCGCATACCTAATGGCATTTGGTAATGGACCTAAGTTCATCAAGGAAAACAGATTCGACATGGTTTGCACACTTTGCCAGATGGTAGGTGGTGTAGTTGGTGTTTGCATCGCATACTTCCTAGTAAAGAATCTGCCAATAGATGTACTTCTTAAGATTGTTATCGTAGTTGTATACTTCACAGCATTCATGTTTGGTAAGGATGCTCTTGCTGATAGAAAGAAAGCTTAATTGGTAAGCACAATAAGAAATCGCAAAAGGTCTCCAGATGGAGACCTTTTCTTTTTTTACATGTTTATATTTAGCATCTGCTATCTTTAGATTCTATCATCTTTCAGCTTCGTACTCACTGAATTACAGCACTTCTATATCTAATAATTCCTGTATCACAGAACCTTTTATATCTACGCTCCCCTAAATTCACGCACCTTCTCAAGGATAGGGAGAATTGCCTCATGATTAATTCCGTCATAGCCATTTTCAAATCTTTCCTTTGCATCTTGAACTTGATCATCATGCACTGGAACAAATATCTTTTCTCCCATAGCTTTCAGTGCAATCTTATCTGCACTCTTGCAATCTTTTGAATCATATTTTCCTGGAAGCATATAAAAACAATCGTCCGGCAAATGTTTACAGCCATTAAGCCCTTTTACAAAGGTCCTATACTCATCTGTCGGCTCAATAACACCAGTTGCAAATACGATAAGATTATTATTATCTATACCAAAATTTGATAGGTTTGCGCGAAGCATACTAAATCGTGTTATCTCACCACCTCTAATCCAGCTGCCAAATATTATATTTTTATACATCGAAGCATATCCTAGCTTAGCGCGTGAATATTTCATCACATCGCAGTCCAGTGCTTCTGCTATCCATTCTGCATACTTCTCTGTGGCACCATTGCTAGAATTATAGATTAGTATAGTATCGGAACCCTCTGATTGGGATGCACGTCTCTTTGCCGCCTGTCTATTTGGATTTCTCATATGACTCATGTCTTGCGATATAGCCAATTACATATTATTGGCTCACGCTTTATCTCCTTCTCCTTATATTAGTCTTATAAATATTCTGTTACTAATCAAATGTATCGCGCTTTTTATTAGTACTTCATAACTATAAAACAAGGGATGTCGGAATTGTCCGTCATCCCTTGTTGCTATTATATCATATTAGTGATACCAACTTTTACTATCTATTTTTGAGTTCTTTTTCCTTCATGCGTATTTTAAGAATCATAAGTGCCTTCTTAACATCGTCAGCTGTCATGTTGTTCTCACCTACGATATTAGATTCAAGCCCTTCTGGGTTCTTGTTGATATCTACGATATTATTTTGCAAATACTCATTTTCAACCACGAAAGTAGCCATGGTTCCGCTGAAGTTAAGCCCAGACATCGGGATTCCCATCTCTCCGAGCTCCTCAACGCAGTTTGTATAGTCTACGTCACTATTTCCCCATCCATCAGATGTAAGGATTACACCATCAGCTCTCATACCTTCTGCCATAATTGCAGCGCGTTTGCTATTTCTAAGCTTCTCCTTGTTATCATCAGATGTACCAAATAGTAGAACTCCCATTAGATCAATACCAGAATCTGAACCGACTATATCTACTAGTGGATCTCTGAAGTGATGTAAGCTTGTTTCTTTTGTTGAAGGACCAATTCCCATATCAGCACCTCCTTACTGCATTGAACGGATAGCACCGTCTCTGTACTCATTTGGAGTTAAGAAGACAGGCATATTGTTCATCTCTATAATAGAACGTCCACCATGAGCGCCTGACGGCTCATCTGGGAACAGATATGTGTCGTACATAGCGCCCTGACCAGCAACCTGCCTGATAATTAGCACCTTTTTCTGCCCTGGTCTTGCGATGTCATGGTACTCATGACGCTCTGTAGCTTTATTTCCGTCAAATTTCTTCATCAGCTCTCTGTATATCTGAATAAAATCATCACAGGCTTGATGAGCTTCTAGACAGCCGTGTCTTTCCTGTCCCATATCCTTTTTAAAGGTAACATCAAATGAGATAATATAGTCATCTTCACCTGGTGTACCAGCTCTGCCAAGAACTAACTGTTCGCTAAGCTGACCTTCTGAAGACCCAAACTCGTGTGTCTGTTTACCTTCAGTATCAACACCAGTAAGCATCACATATACACCTGTTAATGTATGAGTGATACCTTCTCCACATTTTCCTAGCACCTTTGCCGATATAGGGATGATATCCATGATAGTATTAGTCCATCTATCATGATCTCCCGGCTTAATTACCTGAATATCTATATTATCAAGTGTTTCATATTTTTCTAGAAGTGATGGGATAATCTCTTCGGATACGGTCATCATACCGTTATACCCAACGCTATTGTGGTCACCCATCTCAACGTCATTCATATGAAAAGCCTTAATGACAAGCCTTCTCAAATCAATTTCTTGTACACTCATATGCATACCTCAATACTTTAGCTTATATATAATTTACGTAATAATTCCTAGTCTGTTCGATTAATCTTAGAAATAGGTGGCATAATGTGTTAAGAATTTCTCGAACTTCCTTTAGAAAAAAGGGGCAGATATAAATCTGCCCCGTCTTCGTTTCCGATGTCCTATTTAATTAAGAACTAGATTACAGCGTGATACTCGTAAGGCAGTGGAACGATCTTTCCTGGAGTCTCGATTGTCTCGAGAAGCTCTAGTGTTGACTTTACGATAGCTGTCTGCATCTCTACGTCATGTGGAGCACCTGCGTTAGCACCCATAGGTACGATAGGAGCAGCCGCACGTGGAGATCCAGCCTGTCTTACAACTGGTGGAAGCGCTGCGATAATAACTGTTGGAATTCCAGCAGCCTCAATTGCTCTCTGCACGATTGTTGCAGAGCGGTGGCAAGTTCCTCATCCAGCTGTGAGGATTGCTGCATCAACATCCTCATCCTTTAGCATCTGAGCGATCTCTGGACCTGTCTCGTTAGTGAACTTTTCGATGTTTCCACCACCACCCATGAATCCAGCATGTGTAGGTGCAGTGTTCTTAATGAAACCTGAGTCTCTTAGCTCGTGGAGTCTGTCGATAGGGAACATGCAGTTGATGTCCTTATTTACGTCAGAGTTATCGTATCCACCGTGTGTTACCATTAGCTCGCTTGATGGAACATCATCTGGAATCTTTCTCCAAGTGAAGTCTCCAGCGAGGTTGAATCTCTTATCTGTCTTTACGTGTACACCTGCAGCAGTAGCAAGAGCAACTGTCATCTCATTGAGAGGCTTAGTTACTGGTGTAAATACTGACTTAGGTGTAATAGGAACAAATATTTCAGATTGTAAGCCTTTTACAACTGTCATACTCATTTGTCTTTTCCTCCTTAGTTATTTGTGCTTTTCAGCGTATTCAGCACGACGTCTGTTTAGAATGTCGATATTACTTACGTACTTCTCGTTAACTTCTGGTCCTTCTTGTTCTATGAAGCTCATATTCCAAGCGACCGTCTGTCCGACCTTTAGCGGATAATCCGAGATTACCATCCTCATTGGCACCTTGAGTTCACCTAGTCGACCTTTAATGTCTACGCAGATTCCCCCATCATGAACCTCTGTAATGACTCCCTCAACTTTGATTATCTTATCTCCGTAATTCATCTGTAATATCTACCTTTCGTAAGCAAAGATTAGTCGTACTTTTCCTTTCTCTTCTCACTGATTGGAAGTGACTGCTCGTTTTCTACTAGATCAATCTTTGTACCAGTAGCCTTCTCGATGAGCTCAACGTTGTTGTTCTTAACATTTACGTTGTATGCTCTCTCTGGAGCCTTAATCTCTTCACCAGCCATCTTAGCCTTCAGCATAGCAAGTCCACGGATAGCATCCTCTGTGCAGAGAGTGTTGCAAGCGAGAACTTCGTTCTCAATTCCGGACATGGACTTGTTATTGTCGATCATTGCATCGCAGTACTTGTTTCCTGTTACTAGAGCACCCTGTACAGCACAGAATGAGAATCCAACAACTGGAATTCCTCTCTTACCAATCTGCTCGATGTGGGAAGTGAAGTCAACGTGGTTGTTTCCGAATCCTTCAGTTGTAACAAATGCACCGTCAACGCCCATGGACTCAACCATCTGACCAAGTCTTCTGGATACGTAGAACTTGTCGGAGTTAGCCTGAGGTGATCCAACAAAGATAACGCCTACTACGTCAATATCCTCATCATGTACAGCCTCAACAACTAGTGGCTCTCTCCAGTAGTGTCTGGACATTTCCTTTGAAGCAGGTCCGATACAAGTTAAAGCGTGGATGCAGCCATCGAGTACCTCGAGTGGGTTAGCCATTACTGGAACGTTACCTAGGTCAACGTTTGGCTTAGCTCCAAGTACGCCTACAGGATCGTTAGGGAATAGGAAGTTGTCGTGCATAGCACCCTGTCCCATGATTTCCTTAACAATAACAACCTTCTTCTTTCCAGGGTGTCTTGTCTGCTTAAGTGTCTGCTCCTCAGAAGGAGTAACATCCTTAAGGTCTCTTCTCATTGCTTCTCTGATTTCAGAAACTACGTGGTCTACAGCAGTGTGAACTGCGATAGGTCCTGGTCTTTCCATGTTCTTTAGTTGTCGATAACAGCGTGAGCAACGATCATGATCTCACCCTTATCAACAGCACCTGGACGACCCCACATCATGTTCTCGTCGATGTAACCCTCGGATGAACCGAACTCACCAACCTGAACACCTTCTTCTGTAACACCAGTTACAACCATTACAACGCCATCGAGAACCTGAGTAACGCCCTCACCAAGACCCATATCTGAGTCTGCCTTTGTAGCGATTGGCTGGATATCCATTACTGTCTCTGTGTACACGTGGTAATTATCTGGTGTAATTAGGCTAAGCTCTAGGGACTGTACTAGATGCTGTGCCTCAGCACCCTCTGTAGCTGCGCTCTTACGAACGTAGAGTGTATCTCCCTCAATCTTAGTCTCGTCTCCAAGAACAACCTTGTTGATCTTGTAGTGCTTTCTTGTCATCTCTCTTAGAACAGTCTCAGTGTGCTCTTCAACTGGAGCTGCTGCTACTGCTGGAGCTGCTGTTGCTACTGCCTGAGCTGGAGCTACAACGCCGCCACCAAGTCCTGCTGGGAGCTCGATGTCGATGTTCTTTCCCTCTCCAATGTGTAGCTTAATTGTTCCTGCTGCTGCAGCAACTGGAGCAACTGGAGCTGCAACTGCAGCTGGAGCTTCCTCTGCCTCAGCAACTGGAGCCTCTTCCTCTGCAACCTCATCAGCATCGTACTTATCAACGATGTCTGCTGTGATTGGAGTTAAAGAATCAACAGTTTTAGTTAGTTTCGATCCGTTTAGTACCTGACCGAGCTTGAGAGCTCCATCGACATTCAGCAGACCAGAATCAATTAGATCTGGGAAAATTGCTGGATCTTCGAAGTTAGCTGGCTCAAGAACAGTTCCCTCTTCTGCTCTGCAGCATAGTACCGCTGGGTCGTTCGCATGTTGTTTAGCTGTTTCAGCTGTGATTGACATATCGATCTTCCTCCTTGAAAATATTGCCTTTGCAAATGCAAAATTTTATATATTTATTCCGTCCGTGCTTCATGCGATCGGGCACATGAAGCACTCGGATTAAATATCAACTAGTTGTTCTCAACGTTATCTACTACGTTAAGATCCTGATCAACCTGCTTAGAAACTCTCAGAGTTCTATATAGTGGATGATCAACCGCTCTCATGATGTGGTCTGTCTGGTGAATTACCTTTAGACCCATCTTAGGTCCAGAAGCCATTACAGTGTTCGAACAATCTGAGCAGTTTCCGATAATAATGTATTCACACTTATCCTTCTTGAACTGTAGGTTGTTTGATACCTGACCTGGGCAGTTTCCTGGTCTCTCGCACTTTCTTGAACCATTAGGCATTTCCTGTGCCTGCTTGCAGTAGCAGTGAGAAACTTCCTTTGCGTTGTACTTCTTGCAAAGTTCCTGCATTCTCTCATAGTTACCACCACATGCGCAAACGAGGATTCCCATGCTTGCTCCGTGTAGATCCATGAATGGCATAGAAACTAGGATAGCTCCTGTTGTCTTAGTGATAGGTGCATCTAATGTTGTTGACTTACCAGTGAAGGCACCACCCATTACGATTTCACCATACTCACCATCAATTCCACCAGCTCTCTCGATTAGAGCACCAACGCTTGTTCCAACTGGAACGTCCATAAATACGTGAGCATCGTGTCCTCCGTTGAGCTTACCTCTTACTGTGAGGTGCTTTAGGAATGATGGTTTTCTCTCATCTACAGCCTCAGCTACTCTTGAGCAAGTCTCACTGTTGATTACAACAGACTTTGCTGCTGATGGAAGCTGGCTTGGCTCTAGCTCAATACCTAGACATTCTCTTACTACAGCTCTTTCTTCACCCATTGGGTAGATGTCTGGTAGAAGATGTCTAGTGATATTTGGCTCATCCTTGAGACATTCGTCAAGGATTTCAACAGCCTTACGATTCTTCTTCTTAATAGCAATAATTGCCTTATCTGCTCCAGAGATTTCCATACAGAGCTTTACTCCACGGATAACCTTCTCTGGTTCTTCCTCAATCTGCTGAATGTTGTGCTTTAGTCCAGGCTCGCACTCAGAAGCATTTACAAGGATGTAACCACCATCCTCAAAATGAGCATCTAACTTAACTGCAGTAGGGAATCCAGCTCCGCCCATTCCTACAACTCCAGCAGCCCTAACCATCTCGAGAGGAGTTCCTTCTTCGATAGGAACGAACTCGTCCTTCTGCTCTTCATCAGGCTTAATAACAATCATCTCGTCTGTTATTTCTTCAACAACGCCGTAAGCGCTGGAGAAGATATTTGCGCCGAGACCTGTTGGTTCTGCAATGAGGGTACCCTTCTTAACTTTGTCACCAACTTTAACAATTGGAGCACAAGGTTTACCTACATGCTGTCTCAACAAAATCTGCAAATTTTCCATGACACAGTCTCTCCTTAAATATCTTTTGACTCTACAAATCATTAATGCGTATCGTTCGAAAAGCCACACAAATAAAGGTAATGCGCACTCTTTTCTAGATTGATGATAACATAACGATTTATTTATTTCAATGATAATTGTTAGATTATCTATTGAGTTTTTCAATAGATAAATTTATGTCATACCATATCTCTGGTTATACATTATCCAGCTTTTTTTGTCATGTTTTTTTAATCAGTAATTTCTATCGATATTAATGCTTTATTGTATTTTCTTGATAATAGATTCACAACATTTTCGTTAAAACAAGATGGTTTCAGTGCATTTGAACTTGTACCCCTGTTACCTATGTATTAATTTTAGTAATATGCATTTGTTATATTATTGACTTTTAATATTTACTGCTCTATAGTTTACTTAGGTGGCAATTATTTATTTTTATACTTATGTAACCTAAGGAGGTACATGATATGGCACTAACTGCTAAGATTGATTACACTAAGTACACTGACGCTATCAGAACTATAGAGGCTCACACTGAAGGTGAGTACTGCAGAGTAGCTCTCGATTGTCCAAAGACAGAAGGAAACACAATGATTGAGAGAAAGCATTACCTCGAAGAGCACTACGATTATCTAAGAACCGCTCTCATGTTCGAGCCTCGTGGACACCACGATATGTTCGGTGCTTTCGTTGTTGAGCCTTGCAATAAGGAAGCTGATTTCGGCGTATTCTTCATGGACGGTGGCGGATACCTCAACATGTGCGGTCACTGCACAATCGGTGTTGTAACAGCAATCCTTGAAGGTGGTCTAATGGAGATGAAAGAGCCTCAGACTGAAGTTGTTCTAGAAGCTCCTGCTGGTATCATCAGAACTGTTGCTGATGTTAAGGATGGTAAGGTTACCGGTGTAACTCTAACAAACGTTCCTTCATTTAGATACAAGAAGGATCTTCATGTTGAGTTTGAGGGCAAGGATGTTGTATATGACATCTGCTTCGGTGGTTCTTTCTTCGCTCTTGTTGATACAGAGAAGAACTTCGGAATCAAGGTTGGTCCTGACACAGCTGGCTTCCTAACAAGATTCTCAAGCTTCATGCTACAGGAAGTTAACAAGACCGTTTCCATACAGCACCCTGAGCTTGATATCACATCTGTAGACCTAGTTGAGAACTACTCAACAACAGATACTCCAGATGCCGACCTACGTAACCTCGTAGTATTTGGAGACCCTGCAGATCTCAGCTAGACAGATCCCCATGCGGAACTGGTACATCAGCTAAGATGTCTCTACTACACGCACTTGGAGAGCTTCCTGTTGGTAAGGAATTCGTTTATGAGTCATTTATCGGAACTAAGTTCTATGGCATGATTCAGAGCGAGACAAAGGTTGGAGACTTCGATGCAATCGTCCCTCAGGTAAAGGGTGGTGCATATCTCTGCGGAGAAGCTACTTGGTTCATCGATCCAGACGATGCTCTAGGAAAGGGTTTCGTAGTTCCTAAATAGTATATAAATATGATTTATACTCATAATAAATACGGGCTGGCAAATGTCAGCCCGTATTTTTTTCATCCCTTTATTTAAAAATAAAGAGCCAGGCTAAGCCTAGCTCAAAGGAGTTGATCAATCTATCTATGCGGTAAAATAGTGGTTCTAAACTGGGAACTCAATTGCGATGTCTTTGCCCTCCCCGATATAGAGCTTAACAACGCCGCCAACAACTGACATATTAACGTTCTGTACTTGTCCACCAATTGAAGGTTCAGTCAGTGCGCCTGCTTCTGCTACTTCTTCAGTCTCTTCAGCAGCCTCATCGACTTCTTCGTCGTATTTATCAACAATGTCTGGAGTAATTGGAGTTAGGGAATCAACGGTCTTAGTTAGCTTCGATCCGTTGAGCACCTGTCCAAGCTTAAGCGCTCCATCGATGTTAAGTAGTCCAGTATCAATTAGATCAGGAAAAATTGCCGGATCTTCAAAGTTTGCCGGAGTTAGTTCAGTTCCCTCCTCCGCTCTGCAGCATAGAACCGCAGGGTCATTCTTGTGCGCTTGCGCTGTTTCAGCTGTAATTGACATTACATACACCTCCATAAATTTTCATTTTCATTACGTAAAAGAGATTACCACCTACGGCATTTAATCTCAATAGATTTGCCTATAGGTAAAATCTATTTGAAGATGTTCTATTATTAGAGGTTTAAAATTGAAATAATCAATATCAAATCGAATGGTATTGCATCTACAAAAAGCAAAATACTGCAACTCAGCTGAGTTGCAGTATTTTGTGTGGTGCGCCCACAGGGACTCGAACCCCGAACCTTCACATTCGTAGTGTGACGCTCTATCCAATTGCGCTATAGGCGCTCAAAGCACTATAACAATTTAACATGGTATAGTGCTGTTGTCAAGTAAATTCAATGGTCTTACAAGCTTATCTTTCAATTTTACTTTTTTGACTGCGTGCCACTATGCCGAGTACTATCTCTCTTGGTACAAACTTTGAAGCAATTGCAGCTACTTTAACCATCATATTAGGAACTATGATAATCTTGCCCTTATCCGCTTCGTCTATGCAATACGATACACATTCACGCGCAGATATTCCCTTAAGCGAGAATTTCACGTTTGCAACATCGTTGAACTCTGTATTTACCGGCCCTGGGCAGAGCGCATGAACCTGGGCGTGGCTACCGAGGAGTTTCAGTTCTTCTGCAAGTGCATTTGTAAGAGATACGACATAGGATTTGGTCGCATAGTACGTCGCCATATACGGTCCTCCTGGCATAAGTCCAGCAACAGACCCTACGTTGATGATATGTCCATAATCCCGCTCTATAAAATGCGGCATCATCTGATGTGCGATGTAGTGAAGAGCCTTAACATTGACATCTATCATGTTTAAATCATTCGAAATATCGCTCTTATCAAATCTTCCCACCGCTCCGAAACCAGCATTATTGATGAGTATGTCTAAAGGCATCTCGCGCTTTGATTTGAGATGCGAAATAAGGTTCTCGCATTCATTTATATCTGATAAATCCGCTGTTATACACTCACACTCTACGCGGTAATCGCTTGCGAGTTCCTGACCAAGGTCAACGAGCCTATCCTCTCTTCTTGCAACCAAGATAATTGAATATCCTTCGGCTGCAAGCTGACGTGCAAACTCCGCACCTATACCAGAACTAGCACCAGTTACGCAAGCTAGTCCGCTGGACGGCTTATCGCACTTCTTATTGGGAATGCTAATGGTCTGCACATTCATTAGAATCTATTTCTCCTATTATTCTTGTATAGCAACATAAAATAGTAAATGCATAGAGCAAATAAATTCCGCCGAGCACAACGCTTATTATGCGAATCATAGTAGCACCTTCTTTCGATAAATAGTATTAGCGACACTTAATAGCTTTGGTTCCACTTTCATAGCGAGTATCGCCTAGTTCTTAGAGTAGTATTTGCCCCTCTTCGGATAAACTTCCTTGATGGTTCCCTTGCGGAATTCAGCATTCAGCTGCTGAAGGTCATCTATCTGAGACTGCAGAACCTTCCCTATGTCCGTATCTATAATAAGCATACGAGCAGGAAGGGTGTGAGTTGTAACGATATTAGGATTATTAAACTCTTGCGTACCGTCTGGCTGGAGCGGATGGTATGGTTCGTGTTCAGATAGCGCCATAAACCAGGAGTTAAATATAAACGTGTATCCGGCAATTCCAGTAGTCTTCTGATAAGCCTTTGAAATACCACCGTCGATAACTATAAGTTTACCTTCTCCCTTGATTGGGCTTTCTCCGTCCTTGATTTTAACCGGAACATGCCCATTGAGGATAATCCCTTTCGATGGGTCAAGATCGAAGTCACGGATAATTTTGATGCAGATGTCCTTATTCTTAATCAGCTTATAATACGGAACCGTGTGCTCCTTGTGAGTTGATTTATCTGCGATAAAGAGCCTCTCAAAGGTAGTCATCTTATCCTTTCCAAACAGCGGCGAATCTGGTCCGAGCCAGAGATACCACATTAGATTTGCAGCATCAGCCTTATCGAGTTCGCATCTAGGATTGAAATAGACTTCTCTTAGTTCCTGGTCAAGCTGTCTCATGAGCCTGCCCCATGATTTGTCTTACCAGCTATTGTAACTTCCATGAAATCGCCATCCTCTGTAAACGGGATACATCCATGGAACAAAAGATTTCCATTGTATGTTGTAAAAAGAGCTCCGTGCGTATACAAAAAGTTAATATGCTCCTGTAGCTTCTTGGAATTAGTTATAGATGCCTCAAGCGCAACCATTACCTCTTCCTCTTCAGGGCTTAGCTTGTATGGATCTGCCGGGTCGATAGTAGGAAGATTTGTATCCTTAATCGGATAAACTTTTCCGTAGCAATTAACTGTTCCCTCATCCAAATTAATCTTATCAAGCATCAACCTGTGATCAAGCTTGAACTCCGGATGGTTCATTATAGTCTGACCTTCAACCTTGAACTGGATAATCGCAATCATCTTGTGCATCTTAGCTGCAAGCTCTTCAGGAATTGGGTCAAATCTGTTCTTTTCGAGTACATGAGGCATAAAACCTGTACAAGGATCATCTCCATAAATCTGCTGCGCTCGTGTCGCTAGCGGACGCAGATTGATGCCATACCCATACTCTAGCATATCGAAATTATTGTAGCTAACGTTCATGCGAATGATATTTGCAATGCACGGTCTATTCCCGCACGCTGCCCCCATCCACACAACGTCGTGATTACCCCACTGAATATCCACACTCCGCCTAGACATGAGAAAGTCCATAATCCTATGAGGTTTAGGACCTCTATCAAAAATATCTCCTATGATGTGAAGATGATCGACAGCCAGTTCGCTTATCGTATTAGCAATCTCTGTGATCAGCGTCTTGGCAATTTTAAATTCAATTACCGAATCGATGATTTCTTGATAGTATTTCTGTCTGTTATCATCATCATCCGCAAACATCAGCTCATCCATAATATAACCAGTATTATCAGGAAGAATTCTTCTAACCTTGGATCTGGTATACTTGTTAGATACTGCTCTGCAAATGATTATCAATCTGTAAATAGCAGAAGAGCACCAAGCATTAAAATCGGCTTCATTTGCCTCTCTTCTCTTAAGTTCATTTATCGGATCGTATATGAGTGCCGCTAATTGCTCTCTATCTGTTGCGCTAAGAATCGCCCCAAAGTTCTCATCGATTTTCATCTTGATAGTACCAGATGCACTGCGCACAAAGTACTGAAACGCATCGTATTCACCGTGAAGATCGCTTAGAAAGTATTCTGTCCCCTTCGGCAGAGCGAGAATCGCTCTAAGGTTAACTATTTCTGCATTGACAGAGCGATGATTTGGATATTTCTGAGCTAGCATCTCGAGATACTTGTTGTTAGACATCGTGTTCCTCCACTCTCATGAGGTCTGCACCTAGACTCTTGAATTTTCCTACAAAATCTTCATATCCCCTTTCGATATGATATATCTCACTCACTTCAGTTGTTCCAGTTGCTACTAATCCTGCAAGTACCATTGCCGCTCCCGCACGAAGGTCTGTTGATCTAACCTTTGCTCCATGAAGCTGCTTGCCTCCAGGAATCGTCGCCTCTCTGCTGTTATCTGTAGAAATGTCCGCACCCATACGATTAAGCTCAACAACGTGCATGAAACGATTTTCGAAAACTGTCTCCCTAACGACGCTAGTTCCCTCGACAGTAGTCAGAAATGCCATAAAAGGTGACTGAATATCTGTCGGAAAACCTGGATATGGCAGAGTTTTGATATCAGTCGCAACGAGATTTCCCTTAGTTGCATCTACGAGGATGCCCTCTTCATCGACATTTACCGAAACTCCGCATTCCTTTAGCTTAGCGATTATCGGTCTTACATGACCAGGAATACCGTTTCTAATGAGTACCTTTCCTCTCGTGATAGCAGCAGCTAACATAAATGTTCCGCATTCTATCCTATCTGGAATTACGGTGTGAATCGCACCTGAGAGCTCATCAACTCCCGTAATACGTATAGTATCTGTGCCTGCGCCTTTGATTTTCGCTCCCATCTTGTTGAGCATATTAGCTAAATCAACAATCTCAGGTTCCTTGGCTGCATTCTCTAGAATAGTAGGCCCCTTGGCAAGCGCTGCTGCCATCAAGATATTCTCTGTCGCACCAACACTAGGAAAATCAAGGTAAATAGCATCACCAGCAAGACCGTCCCTCGGTGCTTCGATTATGATGCTCGAATTCTCTATATCCTCCATCACAGTTGCTCCAAGAGCTTTAAATCCCTTGAGATGAAGGTCGATAGGTCTCTTCCCGATAGTGCATCCTCCGGGAAGCGGCATAACGACCTTGCCACATCTTGCAAGAAGTGGACCCATAGCCATTGTAGAAGCTCTCATCTGGGACACGAGCTCGGCATCTCCTTCAACCGTGGTAATCTCAGCTGCATTGACCGACAGCTTACCTGGATCAGACATAGATACGACAGCTCCAAAGCTCTCGAGCATCTTGCGCATAACAATTACATCTGACAGATCTGGGACATCATCAATCACACATGTGTCTGGCGTAAGCAGAGTCGCTGCCATGAGCGGAAGAACCGCATTCTTTGCTCCGCTAATTTTAACCTCTCCTTCTAAAGGTCCGCTATTGTTAACTAGTATCTTTGCCACTGAAATTTCTCCTTGATAAATAGATATAGAGATGCCGAAAAAGCACCTCTTAAATAATTGCCTTATCTTATATAGTTATCTGCGTTTTCTCTTGCGAATCTTGTTAGGGACGCTCATAATTCATTTCGTCCATCTCATATCTATTCGCACGCTTCTTCGACTTTTCTGCTGAATGACTTGAGTGCACCAGCAGCAGTTCCTACATTGCCTGCAGTCTTAATAATAGACCGATTCTCATTAATTTTATTGCTCACACTCGTAAACATGTCAATCGCATGGTCTATCTGATCATCAACCTGTTCAGTTCTAGCTGCTGCAATTGTTGTCATCCTCTTGGTATCAGCTAGCAACTCATCCACGTTTCTAAGCGTGTCAGCAAGCTTGATAGCCAATCTAATCAAGAAAATTATGAGTATAAAAAGTGCGATTAGCACTAGCAATACTGCCGCCTGCTTGATATCTAATGAGACTCTCATCATTCCCTCCTTCTACTCTTTAGGTAGTATATAAATTATACCTTAGGCATATTGTATGTTCAATCTTATAAATATACGATATCTCATATATTCCTTTATAATATTCACCTTTCATGCCAGTTCTATAAATATATGCGTTTGATCAAATCTGTATATCCGGTGCCATCGGAATTGTAGACTGCAATCTCTGGCAGCATCTTAAGGTCAGGCTTTGCACCTGCTACTGCATGGATGAGAACCAGATTCGCTGGTTCATTGCTACTCGGTACGACGAGTTGCAGTTCCTTGGGCTCCAGTGCTGCTGCTCGCAGGGCTTCGAAGATGTCCGGTAGGCGCGATGGTCTATGAATCATGTAGAAGTCGCCTCCGGACTTCAGAATCTGACTTCCACACTTTGCAAATTCAGTGATTCCAGCCGTGGTCTCGTGCCGCGCAATGAACTTTGCACTATCTTCGTTTGGAATCCCAGAACCACGCCTAAAGTAAGGTGGGTTGGTGACAACAGCGTCGAAAAAACCATCGTATCCATCAAGCTGAGAAACATCTGTGAGCACGAAGCTTATTCTATTCTCAAGAGCATTCATCTCACGTCCACGCACTGCTCTATCAAGAGCTACCGGGTTCCTTTCAAATCCTACAATCTCAGATATAGGGAGTTTATGTGCAAGTATAAATGGAATAATTCCATTTCCTGTCCCGAGGTCAGCTACGCGCATCTTGAGCCTACTCTTGACAGGTTTAGCACCGGTTTCGCCACTGGCAAAAGCTGATAGCAAAACCGCATCAATCCCGTAGCTAAAGCCATCTCCCTGTACTACTTTAAATCCACCCATTCCTATATCATCGATTCGCTCTGGTTTTCTCTGCATATCTCAAGTCCTCACCATAAGGCATTTCAATGTGCCTAAACTAGTCACGCGTTAGCTCTTTAATTTCCTTCAGAGTCTCTTCGTCGAGGTCTCCTAGGTCATCATTTTTCTTGTGGTGGTGTTTCTTATCTATTCGCTTAATTTCTTTTTTGAAATAGATATTGTAATCAGGACCGAGCGTATCCTCTCCAGTTTCTTTATCCTCGACGATAAGTCTAGCTGTGACCTTTCCATTAAATAAATCGACATTTATCACCTTAGCTATTCCGTCAGGAGTCTCGATGCGCTCTCCCTCATTAGGCATCCCCTTGCGGAGCTCCTGATAAGTCTTATTTTCAAAGTTTAAGCAGCACATAAGTCTACCGCAAGTACCAGATATCTTGGATGGATTGAGAGAAAGATTCTGCTGCTTTGCCATCTTGATTGAAACCGGCTGAAAGTCATTTAACCACTTGCTGCAGCAAAGCGGTCTGCCACAAATCCCTATGCCACCGAGCATCTTCGCCTCGTCTCGAACGCCAATCTGGCGAAGTTCTATTCTCATCTTAAACTGGGACGCAAGGTCTTTTACAAGCCCTCTAAAAATCAATCCTTCCATCTGCTGAGAAGTAGAATATAACCTTTGTACCATCTATCGTAAATTCGGCATCCACAAGCTTCATATCCAGCTTGTGCTGCAGAATCTTCTCTTCGCAGACCTTCATAGCGCCGTCACGCTTAGCAAGATTGTCTTTATATCTCTGTATATCTTCCTTTTGTCGCCTTGCGCTCTACACCCTTGAGCGGTGCAACAAGCTCACTCTCATCAATCTCACAGTTTGCTATTGAAATATGACCGAGCTCCATGCCCCTAGCGGTCTCCACTATTACTAGTTCACCGAGTTCGTAGCTAACCCCTGCTGGATCGAAGTAATATGTCTTGTTGGCTTTCATAAAGCCTACACCTATAATTTCTACCATCTATAAATTTCCCTTCTTATCTATTTAAAAACCGAATTTAAACATCCGGATAGTTGCTAACGATTATTTATGTTATTTCTGCTCAGAAACAATGAATTTAACGCATATTCTGGGCTCATGCCACGCTTGATATTTATCCTCGTCTCCTCAACTTTATCAATCATCTGTAGAATAGCTCCAGCATCCTTAGGAAGTCTTTCGCCACCTATCAGCTTTTCGTGCAAATTATTCTCCAGTGCATCTAGAAACTTAAACGCCTCCTCGTTGCCTTTAAAGCTTTTCCTAATGAGTTCGCGGATTTTGAAAAAATACGTCTTACCAAACCACTCTTTCATCAGAAGCTCAATGCTATCTGAGTTTGCAAAATCGCTTGTTTGTTCATGCATTCTTAATTCGACACATCTGGACCTTACTGTAGGTAGAAGCGACTCTTTGTTATCTGTAGCTAGAATGATTACCGTACCAGAATATGGCTCTTCCAATGTTTTGAGCAGCTTATTCTGAACTATCTCGCTGAGCCTCTCTGCGTTATCAATGATACCCAAATTGTGCTCTCCATAAGGTCTCATGCTAAGTCTTTCTATCATGGCTGCTGCGTCAGCCGTCTTATAAGTTTCCTTACCGCTCTGGCTCATAAAGAACAGGTCTTCATGAGTACCGCTGCTCACTCTTATACAGGCGGGGCAGCTTCCACACGCATGTCCAGACAAGTCCGCATTAGGGCAAATTATATCTTTTGCAAAGCTTCTGATATAATCATCCCTTTCTTCACCACTTCTTCCCTCTATGATGTATGCATGTGCATATTCCCGTGCCATATCTCTCCCGTATCCTCCGATGCCTGTAAAATATTCAGTCATCTATCTCGCTATATTATCCCTATACTATAGTGTCTCGAGTGTCTCGAGTTTCGAATAGATGTCGCCCTTTATCTCATCTATCGTTTTACTCGCATCAATCCTGACTATGCGTTCAGGGCACTTATCGCAAAGCGCCTTATAGCCATCATACACACGATAGTGGAAATCCAGCTTCTGCTGCTCAAGTCTGTCTCTAACATCTTTACCGATTCTAGCTCTACCAATCTCAGGATCTAAGTCCATGAAGAAAGTGACATCTGGCTCAAGTCCACCTGTCGCATATCTATTCACCTCTGAAACCTGATCGCCAAGGTTTCTTCCAAAGCCTTGATATGCGATGCTTGAATCGACAAATCTATCGCAAATTACAACCGCACCTCTCTCGAGCGCTGGTCTTATCTTCTCAGCAACATGCTGTGCCCTAGCAGCCGCATATATTAACATCTCTGTAACATCGTCCATCTCGGCATTTGCATTATCAAGAACGATGCTGCGAAGCTTCTCGCTAATCGACGTTCCACCGGGTTCCCTGGAAACTACAACTTCCCTGCCATTGCTTACAAAATAAGCCCTAATATTTTCAACCTGTGTGCTTTTGCCAGAGCCATCCGGCCCCTCAAGCGTAATAAAAATTCCCTTTGGCACTTCGCCACCACCTATCTATGCGTATTTCTATCGGATTGCTCTATCGGGTCTGGAATGTGGATTTGTAAATCCTTCCTTTCGAGCTTTTTTCCGTTCCTCTAACTTGCGCTTCTCGGCAGCTTGCCTAGCCTGCTTCTTGCCCCTTACGGTATCAAAATAGTCTACAAACAGGTAAATACCTAAGACACCCATTGGCACCGTCAGCAGCAGCGCCAATATGTATTTGAACAATATCATACGGGCTTTCCTCCCACACTTTTTGCTTCATTATCTCACATGTATACAGAATGTATTATACCATAAGATTAAGAAAGATACAGTTTTCATAAAACGTCTTTTTTTCGAAATCAATATTCTCCTTAAATGATTTTCTCAAGCAATTTATAGGTTCTATAAGTTAAGGATATATGCTCACTGCTCTACAACTGATGGCATTAATATGGTAAACTTAATTAGTTAATTAGATTTAAACGCAGGAGGATTAATATGAATTCAATTGAGCTCAGCGAACTCATCTATCCTGAGATTGCAAACGATACTGACTACGAAGCCATGTACCCTAAGCGTAATCTCCCTGAGGGAGCTAAAGTCACCAGACTTGGTCCAAGCCCTACTGGATTTATCCATCTCGGAAATCTGTATGGTGCTTTTGTAGACGAGAGACTCGCTCACCAGAGTAGTGGTGTCTTCTATCTTAGAATCGAAGACACTGACGATAAGAGATTTGTCGAAAATGCAGTAGAAACAATCATCTCATCTCTCGCATTCTTCGGAATCAAGTTCGACGAAGGTGTCACTGAACATGGTGATGTCGGTAGCTATGGCGATTATACGCAGAGCCACCGCGGAGAAATATATAGATTCTATGCCAAGAAGCTGCTCGCTGAAGGCAAAGCATACCCTTGTTTCCTCACAGAAGAAGAAATCAGCGCGATTAGAGAGAAGCAAGAAAAGGAAAAGATCGCTCCTGGAATCTATGCAGGATGGTCAAAGTATAGGGATTGGGATAAGGATCCAGAGATTCAGAAGCTCGTTACTGACCACATCGATGCAGGCGACCCATTTGTAATAAGATTAAAGTCAGACGGTACCCCTAACGCTACCGGCGAGGATATCAAGAGAAATAAAGTCGTTGATGGAATAAGAGGCACCCTTGATGTGCCGGAAAACTTTCAGGACGTTGTAATAATTAAGACTACAGGTATTCCGACTTATCATTTTGCACATGCCGTTGACGACCATCTGATGAGAACGACTCACGTCATACGCGGAGAAGAGTGGCTTCCTTCACTTCCAATTCACGTCGAGCTATTTGAGAAGCTAGGATTTGAACTTCCAGTATATTGCCACACCGCTCAGCTGATGAAAATAGGAGAAGATGGCAACAAGAGAAAGCTGTCGAAGCGTAAGGATCCAGAGCTTTCACTGGATTATTATAGAGATCAGGGTTATCATCCTGCTGCAGTTAGGGAGTATCTACTAACTATTTTGAACTCAAATTACGAGGAATGGCGCATGGAGAATCCAGAGGCAGATATTGATGAATTCAAATTCACCACTGAGAAGATGAGTAACTCTGGTGCACTTTTTGACCTCGATAAGCTTAATGACGTGAGCAAGGAGGCTCTGCTACACATTCCTGCTTATGAAATCGCTGAGTTTCTAAAAGATTGGTCACTCGAGTTCGCACCTGAGTACAGTTACGTATTCGATGACATGGATCTTCTAGTGAAAATTCTTGACTTAGGTAGAGATGAGAAAAAACCTCGCAAGGACCTCGTGTACGCAAGGCAGATTATGGAATTCATCAGCTATTTCTATGATCAGAGTTTTAAAATCGTTGATGAAGTCCCTGCCGAAGCTGAAGTAGATAAGGTAAAGATTCTTGAAGAATACCTATCGTCTTACAACCACGCCGATACACAGGAAGAATGGTTCAATAAGATAAGAGAAATTGCAACTAACCTAGGTTATGCTGCAAAGCCTAAGGACTATAAAAAGAATCCAGACGATTATAAGGGGCACGTTGGACACGTAAGCACAGTTATCAGACTTGCTCTCGTCGGCCGTGCACAGTCTCCTGATGTATGGGCAATACAGCAGATTATGGGCGAAGATATGGTCAGAGCCAGAATTAACCGAATGATAGAAGAGGAGAAATAAAATGGAACCAATTCTAGTAATAATGGCTGCCGGAATGGGAAGTCGATATGGCGGACCGAAGCAAATTGATCCGATTACGTCTGAGGGTGACATTATCATGGATTTTTCCCTCTATGACGCATATCAGGCAGGTTTTAGGAGAGTCGCTTTTATAATCAAGAAGGATTTTGAAGAGGACTTTAGAGCCCATATCGAAGGAAGAGCTGGCAAGCTGTTTGAAACTCACTACGCAGTTCAGGACATTCACGATCTGCCAGCAGGCTACTCTGTTCCAGACGGAAGAACTAAACCTTGGGGTACTGGTCATGCCGTCCTTGCAGCAAGAGATTATATCGATGCACCTTTCGCTGTTATTAACGCAGATGACTACTATGGTCAGGAAGCATTTGAGAAGATATACAAATTCCTCAGTGAATCCGCTGATGCTACCCATCACTGTATGGTCGGCTTCAAGATTGAGAACACACTCTCTCTAAACGGTTCAGTTGCTCGTGGGCTCTGCGAGGTTACAGATGGATATCTATCGGATATCGAGGAGCATTCGGACGTTATACGTGAGAGTGACGGTGTAATTCGAGCAACAAGCTCAAAAGGTGTGAGACACGATGTGCCTGATGGTCAATCGGTATCCATGAACCTATGGGGGTTTGGTGCTGAATTCCTCGAGGTTATGAAAGCTGGTTTTCCGGCTGCACTCGATAAAATCATAGAGCAAAATCCACTGAAGGGAGAGTACTTCCTTCCCTTACTGCATCGATACAGAGGTCAAAGCTGGTAGAGCTACCGTTGCAGTTCTTCAGTCAAGTGACAAGTGGTTCGGTGTTACCTACAAAGAGGATAAGGATGAGGTTGCCGCGAAGTTTTCCGAGATGAAGGTTGACGGAAAATATCCAAAGGAACTATGGTAAGAAATTGCTACATTACAAAAGCGGGACGCAGGTCCCGCTTTTTTCGTATCATGTTAATTTTGAAAGGTTGGCGATATGCTACCTTGCTATGCGCTTTCTAGCTGCTAACAAGCCGAGGGATGCTAGTGCAGATCCTATAAACACAATTGAGTAAGGAAGAAGCCCATTGCTATCGCCTGTCTTAGGTGTGTGCCTATGCTTGTTGACCACAGGCTTCTTTGGCATAACCGGTGTCGGATTATGAGTCTTATTAGTGTCAAACTTGTAATAGTTCGTGCTAACCTTTGCCTGATTATCTACTGGCTTTCCATTAATATCCTCATCTACCTTAACCTTGTAAGTCACCGTAAATGTCTCGTCATTACCGAGATTTGTCTTTCTCCAAGTGATGACACCGTTTTGTTCCACCCCACCATTATCTGCGGAACCTGAAACGTACTTCGTGTACTTAGGAATAGCGTCAGCAATCGTCACATCATCTGCTCGTCCGATTGTATTCTTATACGTTATTTTATATGTAAGTACATCTCCACCCTTAACTGTCTTTCCGTCAACGCTAGTGGACATATCGTCTTTAAAAACGTCCTTATTAGGCTTAGTTGGTGGCAGTAGCTTAGTCTCAACGGTATTCGTAGGAACTGACACATTATCAAAATACATCTTTGCTGCTGAGTTCGTAATAGTATTATCACCCTCTACTAGCGCTCTGCTATTTGTCTCAGTCTTATAAGTTATCTCGTATACTTTGCCACCCTTATCTCTTGCGAACAGAGCATTTTTGATAATATTAATCTCTACATGGTCCTGACCATTTTCATTATCTGGTGTCACAGTCACACGATAATCTTGCCCTTCGACTAGAGTGTTGCCATCAAACTTAACGATTGCTTCTTTGAAGTCCACTTTCTTATCAAAGGTATCGGCAAATTTCAACGACTTAATATCATCAATTATATCAGTTCCTGGTCTCGGAACTGTGTATCTTACAGTGTAGTTTATAGGTTCTCCAACGCGCTTTGGTGCCTGTGCTTTATCTACAGTTTTCTTCGCTGCTGTACCAGGATTATTATGGTAAGGAACTTCAGCAAAGAACTTGAACAGCCCACCGCTCGTTACAGAAGAATTATATGCAAAAGTAATCGAGTTTGTCTTGCTGCGCATAACGAATCCAGTTTTGTTATACTCGTCTTGCCCGCTAGTTCCAGCTGCAGTGATGCTCGCATTCGCTTTCCACCAATGCCAGTTGCCAGATCCATTTTCCTCATCCAAACTAACCGCTCTATTGTAAACAATCTTATCAATAGTGCTATCAAGATTCTTGACTCCTAGCTCTTCATAAAAAGAAGATCTGCGGTTCCCAGCGATTGGATTTCCTGGCTTCACATCGATATCAGCTGGCTGCATCGTCAGCTTTAAATCGCAAGGTGTACCATCCGCATATTCGAGAGTTGCAGTAACGTCTGTCTTAGTGTTGAAAGACCAAATATTGTCATTAGTAAAATTAGGATGATCAGGATATACATAATCCATCAGCTGAATTCCACTATCACCCCAGTTTTGGTCAACCGTCAAAAAAGGTACTCCCGCATTGGCATCATTAAAGTTTGCCTGCTGCCCGTAATATACCGTTGGATTCAGCTGTAGGTGAGAAACCTTCACTCTCACGTTGACCTTTTTGCCATTTACTTCACCAGCATTAGTGAATAGAAGTTCAAGCACATTATCATAATCCTGCTCGAATTGGACTTCTCATACTTGTGCATAAACACCGTACTCTTAGTCCATGTGCCATTAGGTGTAACTACTTCCTTCAGAGTTCCTGAGCCAGTGCTAACGACCTGCATATTCTCCTGCCTGCACTTGAACTCATATAGGTTGAGATTTGCTAGATTAAGATCTGTCGTTGTATTCTCAACCGCAAAAGCCTCCATATTCGGTGCAGCTATCCCTATCATCATCAGAAATGATAGTAGCAAAACGAATAATTTGCGAACTGACAGCGCTTGCCTTTTTTCCATAATTGTTCCTTCTTTCTTATTTATTTAATAAAATGCAAATATGTTCAAACGTTACGCTTTTAGTAATAACTCTTTGATAAATATTACCTAATAGGTACATTATACACTATTGTAAGAATTTTTATCATTTAATATTTTTCTTAATTTCCTCGCATAGGAAAGTGTTTGTAAGCGCATCATCCTTTGATACACCAGCTAGTCTCAGTTTGTGCGCATATTCGAGGATTGTGCCGAAGTCATCGCCTGGCATAATTCCCCTATCGATCAAGTCCTTTCCTGTAACATAAGGTCTCGCCATCATGTCTCTGTACAGATCTAGTCTATCGAACAAGAACTTTATCCGTTCTTGCTCCCTTAACTTTTCATCAGCTGTGTAAAGTTCTGATTCTCTCGAGGTATCATCCAATAACTCGTGTGGCTCGTTTGGCGCCTGGCTCAGATTACGAACATCCAGGTGTGGCAATTTTGGCTTATCGCAGATTGCAAAATATATAAGGTCATTAGGAGCAATAGCATCGTCAAACATTCGGTTCGTCTTCTTGACCGACGATCTCGCTTCAGCAATCTTGTTTGGGCGCATGTGATTAGGAATCATATTAGCGATATACTTTTTTATATCGCTACCATGACACACGCGGTTCAGAAATCGCTCCGCGATTTCTGCTCCTTGTAGCTCGTGACCATACGCGTGAATTGCGCCATTAACGAATTCAGTCGTCGTAATCTTGCCGAAATCATGAGTGAGAGCCAGAAGCATAAACGCGTATGGGTCACTCGCGCAAGGTCGGAACTGGGCCGCTCTATCCAGAACCATCATGGTGTGAGTCCATACATCACCTTCTGGATGGAACTTAGGATTTTGTTCTAGCCCAATCAGCTGTTCGAGTTCCTGGAACCAGTATCCGAGCTGGCCCATTTCCCGCAGGCATTCAAAAAATTCGGATGGTCGGCGGGATTCCAGAAGCGCCTTCTTCATCTCCATCTCGACGCGCTCGGCCGAAAGATTCCTGAGGTCCAGCGTACTACAGATTGAAATCGTGGAAGGCGCGACCTGGAATCCGAACCTGGATCTGAACTGGGCAGCACGGAGGGCACGGAGTGGATCCTCACCGAATTTCTTATCGTCTATGTGACGGATTATTCGTTTTTTGATATCCTCCGTGCCTCCATAAGGATCCGCGATTTCACCGCTCAAAATATCCTTGAGAAGTGCATTCATAGTGAAATCGCGCCTCCGTGCTGCCTCTTTGATTCCGATAAACGGATCGATTTCAATCTCAAAGTCACGATGCCCATTCCCTGCCCCGCTCTGAACGCGGTAAAGCAATGTCTATCTGATGACCAGCAAGCGAGTACACACCAAAAGCAGAGCCGAATCGAAGCGGCTTTCCAAGTTCCTTTAACACCGCTTCTAGAACTGCCCCTGAGATTCCATGTACTTCAATATCCACATCCTTAATAGGACGCTTCATAATCTCATCACGAACTGCTCCGCCTACCATGTACGCACGCCCTCCAAGCTCTGCTACTCGGGAGGCTAACTTTTCAATTATCGTTTTATCTATCTCATTCATTTAATTATTCTTGCTTACACATAGCTCTGACTCTCAACGTCTAACACTCCGCGCGTCGTGAGTCTCAGCTTAGGAATAACAGGCAGGCTCATGAATGACAGCGTCATAAACGGATCTATCAGCTTACTAACACCTAGTTCAAAAGCTCTCGCCTTTGCATCTTCAAGATTTCTATTCACATCAATCAGCGGATCATCGCTCATTAGGCCGGCAATTCCTAGCTTCACGTCTCCGATGCATCTACCGCCGTCAAATACCGTTATTCCTCCGCCATTTTCCGCAATATGATTAACTGCAGCAGCCATATCCTCATCATTGGTTCCAACTACGATTATGTTATGTGAATCGTGCGATATGCTAGTGGCAACTGCACCACTCTTTAGTCCATACCCCTTTATATATCCGATTCCGATATGTCCCGTATAGTTATGTCTCTCCACTACAGCGATTTTGAGGATATCTTTGTCAATATCCACACCAGTTGCATACCCTTCATCTGTGGTCATCAGCTCACCAGGAACCATGCCAAGCACACCTCTAGGTCTATCTATCTTAAATGCTTCAGGTTTTAACCTATCGACCTTAAATGTACTATGTGCCCTCTCTGTCAGGAACTCATCTACAGTAGGAGCTTTGAAGTCCTTGAGCTTCCCGCCACTATACATCAGCTTGCCCTTTTTATAAACTTGTTCAACTGTAAATTCCTCAAAACTATCAATGATTACGAAATCAGCAAGATATCCGAGCGCAATTGCGCCGCGGTTATTCAATCTGAAATATCTAGCTGCGTTGGTGCTCGCAACCTTAATAGCCAGTATAGGATCTGCTCCCATAGAGATGGCTTTCTTAATTATATAATCTATATGCCCTTTCTCCAGCAGGTCTGACGGATGTTTATCATCCGTGCAGAACATACACCTATCTGCGTATTTATCCGTTAGAAGAGGCATCAGTGCCTCCAGGTTGTGGGCTGCTGTACCCTCTCTAATCATAATCACCTGCCCGAGCTCGAGTTTCTCTATAGCCTCACTAGCAGTAGCGCACTCATGGTCGGAGTACACGCCGGCAGCGACGTATGCATTAAGCGCTTTACCCTTCACCCCTGGCGCATGGCCATCTATCTTCTTGTGGTGTGCCTGTGCAGCGACTATCTTTTCTACAACCTGCTCATCTGCAGCGACTGTACCGACGTAATTCATCATCTCTGCAAGGCCTTGCACTCTAGGATGTTCGTAAAAACTATCAATCGCTCTGTAATCGAGCGTTGCACCAGACTCGTCAAGCGGAGTTGCAGGAACGCATGAAGGTAACATAAAGCGCACATCTATCGGAAGCCCTTCGGTAGCCTGGAGCATGTATTCGATTCCATCTGTCCCCATGACATTTGCAATCTCATGAGGGTCAGTAACAACGGTGGTCGTGCCGTGAGGGAGTACTGCTCTCACAAATTCAGTAGGTGTAACCAGAGAAACTCTCTAGATGGATATGTGCATCTATAAATCCCGGACACACGATTTTTCCCGTCACATCCACTTCCTTTTCACCATCATACTCACCAATTCCAGCTATCAATCCATTCGTAACCGCAATGTCAGCATTCCGTAGTTCACCTGAGAATACACTCACATATGTTGCATTTTTAAGAACAAGATCTGCCTTGCACTTGCCTGCCGCAGCTCTTATGACTTTCTGCTTGCGCTGTAATTTGCGATTGATTCTGCCTGTATAGCTTTCGGACATTTGAGCACCCCTTTACTGCACTAATATAAATTATCCTATTGTAACATATTTTTATGAAACCTTATTGAACTCAATTACTAAAATCACAGTCAACTAAACTTTACATTTCGCACATACAAAAAGAGCCCTCTCGGGCCCTTCTCTTAACGTACTGCAGTGTAGCAATCTTATCCTATTATCCCAGGAGTTTCTCTTCCCAGTCCTTCTCTCTGAAGCCGCCAAGCACGAAGTTATCACCAACGACTAGCGGTCTCTTTACAAGCATTCCATTAGATGCTAGAACCTCGAGCTGCTCATCTTCGCTCATCGCGTCTAGCTTATCCTTGAGTTCCATTTCTCTATAGAGCATTCCGCTTGTGTTAAAGAACTTTCTCACCGGCTTGTCACTTCTAGACAGCCAGTCCCTAAGTTCCTCTTTAGTCGGATTATTTTCAACTATATGTCTGTCATCGTAAGCGACACCATTGTCATCGAGCCACTTCTTAGCCTTCTTGCATGTGCTGCATTTTGGATACTCATTAAATAGAACTTTCATAGTAATCCTCCCTCTTATTTTACAAGTTCAATTAGGTCACCATAACCTGCCTCTAGCATGTCTTCAACTGGTATAAATTCTAGAGCTACCGAATTGATGCAGTATCTCATGCCCCCATCTTCTGCCGGTCCATCCTGAAATACGTGTCCCAGATGAGAATTCGCACCCTTGCTTCTAACCTCTACGCGCTCCATACCGAACGTAGTGTCTCGCAGATAGACCACATGCTCCTCACTTATAGGCCTTGTAAATGCAGGCCATCCGCAGCCAGAGTTGAATTTATCCGTCGATACGAACAGCGGTTCACCGCTCACGACATCTACATAGATTCCCTTTTCAAAGAAGTCATCGTATTCACCAGAAAATGCTCGCTCTGTCCCCGACTTTCTAACGACGTTATACGCCTGTGGTCCGATGCGGTAAAATAGCTCCTCCTCAGTCTCGTCTGATGGATAGAGATCGTCCTTTATCTCCTGACCCGCCTCTCTAGCCTCTGCAGCGAACAGCGCTCTAACTTCTTCAATCTCATAATTTGTAATGTGGCAGTATCCACCTGGGTTCTTATCGAGATAGTCCTGATGGTAATCCTCGGCAGCATAGAATGAACCAAGTGGCTCTAGTTCTACGTAGAACTCCTCATTAATATCTCTCTGTTGTCCGAATACCTTCTCTAATATCGGCAAATCCTGCTCATCCTCATAATACACACCTGTCTGATACTGCGTCCCTATATCAGGTCCTTGTCTATTCTGAACAGTTGGATCGATGACCATAAAGAAAGCATGCGTTAACTTCTCGAGTGATAGTCTCTCAGGATTATATGTGACTTTAACAGTCTCCCTATGGCCAGTATCACCTCTACAAACCTGCTCATACGAAGGGTTCTCAACTCTTCCATTCGCATACCCAACAGTCGTCTCTATAACCCCTGGTATCTCCTTGAACACCCTCTCTGTGCCCCAGAAGCAACCACCGGCAAAATGTATATTCTTACTCATTGTTCTTCTCCTTATCGGCGAAAACGCATAAGTTATTTACTGAATTCGAATCCGCCATATAGCTTGTGTACAATTTAATTATATACACTGTAGCAATTTTTTCAATGCTTTATTTAAAGAAAAAGGCAGCCCTCGGGCTGCCCTTTAATGAATTATTATCAATCACATGCTTTTAGTCTATCTAACAGAGTTTTAGTTCTGTCCCCAAACTTCTTCTGCTACTTCCTTGACGAGTCTTAACTTAGCCCACTGCTCTTCTTCAGTTAGCTTGTTTCCTATCTCGCAAGATGCGAATCCGCACTGAGGGCTGAGATAAAGCCTCTCAAGAGGCACATACTTACTTGCCTCTTTGATTCTCGCATGAAGAACCGCCTTGTCTTCGAGCTCCGGTCTCTTGGTAGTAACTAGTCCGAGAACTACCTTCTTGTCCTCAGGTACCTTTGCAAGTGGCTCAAATCCTCCAGATCTCTCGTCATCAAACTCTAAGAAGAATGCAGAGACATTCTCTTCTCCGAGCAGAACATCTGCAACTGCATCGTATGGGCCGCTACTGATATATGTTGAGTGGTAGTTTCCACGGCACACGTGTGTAGTAACCACTAGGTCATCGGGTGCTGCATCGATTACTCTATTGTTAACGTCCTTGTACTTCTTCTGAACTTCAACTGTACCTTCCTTAGTTGTTCCGAATAGAATGGAGCCTGACTTGTTTGTGAACATTCCCCATGTGCAGTCATCTAGCTGGAGGTTTCTACAGCCTGCATCATATAGCTGCCTGATGAACTCATTGTATACTTCTACTACATCATCGATAAATGCTTCTTCGCTCTCATACTGAGCAAAGGTTGACTCCAGATTGAACGGGAATAGGAACTGTGCGAGGAACTGTGCTGGTGAAGGTATTGTCTGCTTCGCAACTGTATTCTCATCCTCAAACTGCTTTACGAATCTAAAGTGATCTACGAATGGATGCTCTCCCGATAGCTTTAATTTGCCAACCAGGTATGTATCATCTACAAGTGCATCCTCTCCATGAAATGGCAGTCCAGTCTTGGTTGGCTTATGTCCTACACCGTCAAGTGCCCACATGAAGTCAAGATACCAAGTCGCTCTTCTGAACTCACCGTCTGTGATCACGTGATATCCTAGCTCCTTGAGCTTGGATACGAGCTCAGTAATTGTCTCGTCTTCAACCTTCTTCAGCTCATCGTAGCCGATATCACCGTTATCAAAAGCTCTTCTCGCTTCCTTAAGTCTCTCTGGTCTTAAAAAACTTCCTACAAAATCATATCTAAATGGTGTCTTTAAATTGCTCATCTCTTACCTCTAGTCTTTCTTAGCAGAGTCTATCCCCAAACTTCTTCTGCAATCTCTTTAACTAATCTTAGCTTAGCCCACTGCTCTTCTTCAGTTAGCTTGTTTCCTATCTCGCAAGATGCGAATCCGCACTGAGGACTGAGGCACAGTCTCTCAAGAGGTACGTATTTACTTGCTTCCTTAATTCTTGCAATAACTGCTTCTTTATCTTCTAACTTAGGCGACTTCGTAGTGATAAGACCGAGAACCACCTTCTTGTCAGGAGAAACCTTTGCAAGTGCCTCAAAGCTGCCCGAACGCTCATCATCATACTCGAGTAGCAGCGCATCTACATTCTCTCTTGCGAACACGTAATCTGCAACTGAATCGTATGCTCCACTTGAGAAGTATGTCGAATTGTAATTTCCTCTGCAGATGTGTGAAGTGATAACTAGATCTTCAGGTTTTCCTTCAAGTGCGAGGTTGTTCACCTCAAGTAGCTGCGCCTTAACTGTTTCTAGATCTATACCTAACGCCTTATATCTGAGCTTTGCAGCATCCCCTACAACTGCTCCCCATGTGCAGTCATCGAACTGCAGGTTACGGCAACCAGCATCGTAGAACTGTTTAATTACCTCACGATAAGCCTTAGCGATATCATGAATCAGTTCTTCGTTTGTCTCATAGAACTTTCTCGTGCTCTCAAGGTTATCTGGAATGATGAACTGCTGGAATGTCTGTGCAGGTGCAGGAATCGTGTACTTAGCAACAGTGTTCTCATCTTCAAACTGCTTTAAGAATTTAAAATACTCTACAAATGGGTGAGGCTTAGCCTTAAGCTTACCTACTAGGTATGTATCATCTAGCAACGCGAGCTCGCCGTGGAACTGAATACCGCCACCTGTATTCTCATGTTCAACGCCCTCAAACCCCCACATGAAGTCGAGATGCCAGAAAGCTCTTCTGAACTCTCCATCAGTAATTACGTGGTAACCGAGTTCCTTCTGCTTAGCTACAAGCTTTGCAACCTCTTCATCAACAATCTTGTCGTAATCTTCCTTGCTAATCTCATTCTTTCTTAACTGCGCCTTTGCATCCTTAAGTGCCTGTGGTCTAAGAAAGCTTCCTACATAGTCATATCTAAATGGTGTCTTTAATTCATTGCTCATATATACATACCCCCTCTTGTTTGCTAAACATAGATTACCATCAAGTAAAATTTTATGGAAATACTTATTACCCATAGCGAGATATAGATTAAATTTATACCTATTGTGTTTTTTTACTCGGGCGTAAAAAAATTATATGAAATAGAGGATAGACCGTCTCTATTTCTTCATTTAAATTCTAAAACGACAAAAACCATCTACTTGCGTGCATGGTTAACGAATGTCAAGGTATTGAAAAAGAACATTTGATTTAGATGTCTAGTGTTTTCTTAAATTGATGGTGGTAATTTCTCAAATTGTTGGCTAGTCCCCCAAAGTATTTGGAGACCCAAAAAGAGGACTTATGCTACTAGGCATAAATCCTCTATTCTAAATTTTCCTGTTTAAAGACTTTAATATTTCTTTCTATCAATTATTTAATTTCCATGATTCTGCCTTAGCTTTTTGCATTGATAAGGTCAGAATAAAGTCCATTATTTTTAATCAGTTCTTCATGACTTCCTCGTTCTACTATTTCTCCATCTTTTAAGACTAAAAATCTGATCTGTATTTCTTATTGTCTTTAGTCTGTGGGCAATCATAATTACTGTTTTGTTTTTTTGTTAATGATTCTATTGCTTCTTTAAGCTTATCTTCATTTTCTGGGTCTATATTTGCAGTAGCTTCATCAAAGATTATGATGTCTGCATCTTTTAGCATGGCTCTTGCAATGGAAATTCTCTGTTTTTTTCTCCGCCTGATAGACTTGCTCCACCTTCTCCGATTAGAGTGTTATATCCTTCTGGTAAAAGCTTCTATAAATTCATGACATCTTGCTTTTTTTAGCAGCTTGAACTACTTCTTCATGGCTTGCATTTTGTTTACCAAATTTTATATTGTTTTCAATTGTATCTTCAAATAGATAGACATCTTGAAATACCATGGAAATAGAATTCATAAGATTTTCTATTTTATAATCCTTAATATTTTTTCCACCTATTAAAATTTCTCCAGAATTTACATCCCAAAATCTCGCTATTAGATTACAAAATGTTGTCTTTCCAGATCCAGATGGACCAACAATGGCAGTCATGGTATTTTCTTTTATCTCAGCTGATACATCTTTTTAAAAATTGGTCTATCATCATAAGAAAAAGATACATCTTTAAAGACTATTTTGTGATTTTTCATAGGCTCTGTAATGCTTCCCTCTTTCATATCAGGCATTGAGTCTATAAAACCAACAGAATCTATGGCATTTTCGCAAGCTCTTAGGATGGCCATGTTTGATCCTGCCACGATTAGACCTTCAAAGATTATAAAGGATGCCATAATCATTAGAATTGTTTCAGCAAGTGGAAGTTCACCAGATAAATTTAAATTTAATGATACATAGACCATAGCTACTGTTGTTATTCCCATTACAATTCTTTGAATAACTGTGTATGGTGCAACAGATTTTTCTAGGTCTAAGAGTATTCTTGATGTATCTTTTATAGACTTTCTTAAAGCCCTATTATTTTCTCCACCAAGATTATAGGATTTTATAACCTGCATACCTTGTAAAGTTGCCAATACTTCTTTTGTAAGTCTTGTCTGCGTTTCTGTCATCTTGTCTGCATTAGCTGATGATTTTTTCTCCATCATCGATGTAACTATAAAGAATACTATTACTCCTGCTGCAGCAACAAGTCCTACCTTTACATTAAATATTAAAGTTCCAAGGACAAAAACTAGTGTATTTAAAACTCCACCAAGTACAAGAACCAAAAGCATAGGCACCCACATTTCTGCTTGGGAAAGTGATGATGTGGCGATAGTAGTTAATCTTCCTAGTGAAAAGCTTGAAAAGAAGCCCATAGGAACTCTTTTTATCTTTTCTCCTATTTCTATTCTCTTATGAGCTGCCATAAAATATCCAGCGTGAGTTTGTGCCATTTGTGAGATTTTTTGTGTCATTATTTTTCCAACAAGGGATATGACTAATATTCCAAGACAAACAAAGATAGACTTATAGTCTAAAAGTTTTTAGAAAAAAATATTTACTAGCATATAGTAAATTGCACCAAACTCAAGGGCATTAAATACTGCGTGGAAAAAAATCCAGCGAGAATAGATTTTTTTAATATTTGCTTGTTCTTCTTTTTGAAAAAAACTCCATATCTTTTTTTAAACACATTAAGCATTTTCATCACCCCTTATACTTGCAGCATACATTTCCTTATAAAGCTCTGATGACTTTAATAGTTCTTCATGATTTCCATAAGAATTCAATTTGCCATCTTTAATAACAAATATCCTATCTGCATCAACAATTGTCTTTAACCTATGAGCGATTATGATTAAAGTTTTACCCTTAACTAGATTAGCCAAGGCGTTTTGTATGAGAGCTTCATTTTCAGGATCTATATAGGAAGTTGCTTCATCTAAAATTACGATTGGTGCATTTTTTAGCATTGCACGAGCAATAGATATTCTTTGTCTTTCTCCTCCAGATAGATGACCTCCACCTTCGCCAACTCTTGTATCATAACCGTTAGATAGATTCATAATAAAATCATGGCAGGCAGATTTTTTGCATACCTCTATGATTTCTTCATCATTAGCTTCTTTATTGCCAAGCCCAATATTTTCCTTTATAGTCATATCAAAGAGGAAATTGTCTTGGGATACAAAAAGAAATTAATGAAGATAATTTTTCAAGGGATAAGTCTTTCGTTTCAACATTCCCTATCTTTATAGATCCACTATCTGCATTCCAAAATCCAGCAATAAGCTTTGCTATTGTGGACTTACCAGATCCCGAAGGTCCAACGAGGGCTGAAACAGAAGATTCTTTTATTTCCATAGAAAGATTATCAATGACTTTCTTTTTCTCCATAGTAAGAAAAGTCTACGTCTTGAAGTTTAATGTTATATGATTCTAAATTTTCTCCCTTGTCAATATTTTTCTAACTCTCTTGAATCTAAAAATCTTTCCTATTTCAGAAGTTATAGTTGATATTCTTGACATATCATCCATATAGTTCATGATTTTTAAAAATACTAGAAACTGTAGCAAAAGGATAAGACGATTAAGGTAATTAAAGTTTCCTAAATCAATACTTCCCTTATATAAAAATAAAAATCCCAAAAGGGTATGATTGTAATAATTCCCATAGGAGAAAGTAATCTACCTATGGCAACCTTATTCATGGACTCGTCCATCCAGTTATAATAAAAGCTTGCATTATCATAAACTGCATCAGCATATTTTTTATAAGATGACTCGCTTTGATTAAAGGTCTTTATTACTTCTATCCCATTTATATACTCAACAATGGAATTATTCATGTGTTGACCAATGGCAACTGACTTTCCAAACATTTCCTTATAATGAGCATTCATAACAGACATCATGGTAGCCATTCCCACCGCAAATGGAATTAGTGATGATAAAGTTAAACGCCAATCTAAGGTAAACATATAAATAAATAATAGAACTGGTCCTAATAAGTTAGCCGTAAATTCTGGTACTAGGTGGGCAAGAGAAGTTTCCATAGAATCAACTTGCTCAACTATAATATTTTTTAATTCTCCAGATGATCTTGATAGTACATCTCCCAATGGCATCTTGAAAAGTTTCTTAGAAATATCATTTCTGATTTCTCCTAATGAGTTAAAAGTTGCGGTATGGGAAATACTTGTTGATATTCCTGCTGCCACTTCTTTAATAACAAATGCTATTAAAATATTTATGCAAAGCATAGTATATAAACTCATATTGTTTACGCCATTAATCAAATTTACAATGATTTTTTTGCCATATAAATATAGGAAAAAAAGACCCAGCCACCACCCCAACTATTGCAAGTAGGGACGGATATAAAATATGAGCCTTTTCTTTTACTTACATACTCTTTTATTAAATTCATATAAACCTCCAATTTAAGATATATTTTTTTCTTTCTGAGTATATCCCTAAAATCTACTTAGCATAATTATCTAAGATAATTCCTATCATTTTTTTTAATACAAGTTTGTTATTCACAAAATTTTCTCTTGCATTTAGAACTTCACAACCTAGAATAAATGTGTTAATCAAATCAGTTATTAATTCGATAGCTTCACTTAATTCACCTCTTACATCTTCATCAAATAACATTAGAATACTATCAGATGATGATTTTTTTAGTTTCTCATATAAATCTTTTAACTTATCGTCATGATTTAATTCCTGTAAAAAACATTGCATAAATTGAAACATAGTCACTCTGATATAGCATTTTTTCTAAAATAATCTCAGATAAAACTTCGCTAAAATCCTGACTTGTTTTATTCATCTCATCATAGATTATCTTCTCTCTGTATTTATTTCCTTCCACCATAATGTCGTATAAAATTTCATAGGTAGAACCATAATGATGATACAATCCACCTCTAGAAAGCCCAGTAGCTTCCATAATGTCATTCATAACTGTATTTCTAAATCCCTTATCCAAAAAGACTTTCATAGCTGCTTGTCTAATCTGCTTTTTTCTTTCATCGGCTTCCATTTTCATTTTATAAATAACCTCCAAACCGACACTCTTGTCGGCATTATTGTATAAGCACTGATAATCATTGTCAATAGCTTCGCTTATACTTCTTTATTAATTGTTTAAATGCGGTATAATTAATATACTTAATACACACTTAACGCTTATAACTTTAATAGCAAGTACAGTAAGTGTACGGACACTTACGAAAAAATACAAAAACAGAACCCCCTTTTATACGGGGGTCCTGCTAAATTATAATCTTATGAAATTAGTATAGCTTTGCACCTGCCGGAATCGAATCATCCAGCATTAGTAAGTTTAGAATTTCCTCTCCATCATAATCACAGATTGCTGACAGCAGCATTCCGCATGATTCAAGTCCCATCATCTTGCGTGGTGGAAGATTTGTAATTGCAACGAGAGTCTTTCCAACTAACTCCTCTGCAGAGTAAGTCTCCTTGATACCGGATAGTATTGTTCTAGTCTGGCCTGAACCGTCATTAAGAGTGAACTTAAGAAGCTTCTTGCTCTTAGGCACTTCCTCACAAGCCAGAACCTTAACCACTCTGAAATCAGACTTGCTAAATGTATCGAAGTCTACGAATTCTTCAAACAATGGTTCAACTTTAACCTTTGATAGGTCTAGCTTTCTCTTCGCCTTTTCTTCAGAGCTGCCGCCCTTTCCAAGTGGCTTCATAACAGGGAATAGCTGTACGTCTCTGATAGTCGATGAATCTGTTAGCAGCATCACCAGTCTGTCAACACCGATTCCAAGTCCACCAGTTGGAGGCATTCCAACCTCTAGCGCATTTACGAAATCCATGTCCATAGGATGAGCTTCATCGTCTAGACCAAGGTCTAGCTCTCGTTGCTGCTCTGCGAATCTCTCGTACTGATCGATTGGATCGTTGAGCTCTGAGAAAGCATTTGATAGCTCCCATCCGTTGATGTAGGCTTCGAACCTGCGAGTAATGCGAGGATCCTTTGGATCCTTCTTTGCAAGTGGCGATACCTCTACTGGGTGTCCCGGTTAGGGAACACTGGTCCATCAAAGCAGTCCTGGGATATCTTCGCAGTACTCATCAAACATCTCTGCGATGATCTTTCCACGAGTCCAATTGTTAACTTCCTCAGCATCCATTCCGTAAGCGATTGCACGCTCACGAGCTTCCGCATCATCATCGATCTTATCGAACGGAATTCCTGTAACCTTAATTACAGATTCTGTCATGTCAATCTTATTCCATGGAGGTGTAACGTCAAAAGATTTGCCTTCATAGGAGATAATAGGCGAACCATTTACTTCCATAGCGCACTTATATACAATCTGCTCCATGAGGTCCATCATATCTTCCTGATTTCCATATGCCATGTAGCATTCCATCGAAGTGAATTCAGGGCTGTGATTCTTATCCATACCCTCGTTACGGAAAACTTTGCCTAGTTCATACACTCTATCAAGTCCACCGACAATCAGTCTCTTGAGCGGAAGCTCTAGAGAAATTCTGAGGTGTAGGTCGAAGTCTAGTGCGTTGTGGTGTGTGTTAAATGGTCTAGCGTTAGCACCGCCAGCTATCGTCTGTAGCACTGGAGTTTCAACCTCAAGGAAACCATAATCGTCCTCGAGCACTCTGCGGATAGTGCTTACTACCTTTGCACGCTTTAAGAATGTATCCCTAACGTCTGAATTTACGATTAAATCTACATATCTCTGTCTGTATCTTAGGTCTGTATCAACTAAGCCGCTCCATTTGTCAGGAAGCACCTGCAGGGACTTTGCCTGAAGTGTAAGCTCATGCACATGAATCGATATCTCATCTGTCTTGGTTTTGAAGACGATTCCCTTAAGTCCAACGAGGTCACCTATATCATATGTCTTAAAGACTTTATACTCTTCAGTTCCAATATCATCGCGCTTAACATAGCACTGGATTCTGCCTTGCTTATCCTGAACATCAAAGAATGCCGCCTTTCCCATGATTCTCTTGCTCATGATACGACCGGCAATCGCTACCTCTTGATCTTCAAGAGCATCATAGTTGTCCTTGATATCCTTACTGTGAGCAGTTACATTGTATGTCTCCTGCACAAATGGATCTCTGCCCATCTCACGAAGTTCTTGCAGCTTCTCTCTTCTGATCTGTCGCTGCTCACTTATTTCTTCTGCTGTAAGCTCCGGCTGTTCATGCTCAGGAGTCTTTACGTTGTCGTTACTCATTGTGATTCATAACCCTTTCTCACGAACTGTATAAATATGCTGTCGTGCACCGCATTTAATATCTTCAGTACACTAATTGAACGGATTTTTACTTTCTGACGTCAAGAACCTTATACTTTGCAGTTCCGTCTATAACCGGAAACTCTAGTACATCCCCTGCTCTTGCACCGAGCAAGTGCTGTCCTACTGCTGACGCATTTGAAAGCTTTCCGTTAAATGGATCTGCCTCTGTATTTCCTACAATCTTGTAAGTAACCTCTTCATCGTAAATTAGATCATGAAGTGTTACTGTACGACCAGTAGCAATTACACCCTCATCAGGTGTCTCATCTTCGTCTGCAATCTTTGCTGTACGAAGCATCGCTTCAATAGTGGTAATTCTTTCTTCTGTCTCTGCCTGCGCATCCTTTGCCGCATCGTACTCTGAGTTCTCAGAGATATCTCCATATGAGATGGCTTCCTTAAGTCTCTCGGCATTTTCCTTTCTAGTTACAGTAACTAGATGGTCAAGTTCTTTCTGCAGGGCCTCATATCCCTCTCTCGTCATTTCATTATCATGTGGTGCCATTGGTCTCTTACTCCTTTCAACCTTCTGTTATTAAATCTCGTATTTCTTTACATTTTCGCTTTCTGCTAAGTTAAGCAGCGCGGAATACTTCAGCCTAAACGTCATGATGTCTCCGATTTTAACAGTGTCCTTTACATCCTCGACATCGACGATGGTGTGATCACCTGATGCGCCAATCACTGATGTTCCTTCCATCTCAGGAACCAAATCATCTATATCTCCATAGTCAGCTCTGCCGATTGCTAGAAGCGCCCTCATACGCATGCCTCTATCAACATACTCTCTCTTCTTGCCCGCAGCATCTACCCCGAGCTCACCCTGCGGATAGCTAGCTTTTACCTTAAGCTCTATAACCTCTGCTTTAAGCACGAAGGGGCACTCTAATTCATCCATAGCCTCAAGATTATAACACAATCTGACATCTTCTAGTGGACCAATTAAAGGTCCAGCCCCAAGTCTCAGCATATTAATTTTATCTGGCATGTACCCATGGTATACTCCAAGCAAGCTCGTTGTGGCTCCACCAGATACATATTCTAATTCTCTACCAATCTCAGCTTCAACTCTCTCCGCTAGTTTGGCGAGGGCTACCATCTTATCCTCTGTAGGAATTACAGAGCCATAGCATCCAAGGTTAGTCCCTATGCCAGCTAGTACAAGCCCCGGCATCTCGTTCTCCACCTTGACAGCAGTCTCAACTAGTTCATCGAGATTAAAGAATCCCTCTCTAAGATCACCAAGATCAGCCATTAGAATCACCTTATGAGTAATTCCTTTATCAAGTGCTGCCTTATTGATGGCTTCTAATACTAAGGGTTCGCTGTTCAGACTTATATCTGCAATATCCACCATCTCGTCAATTTCAGATAGCATCGGAACTCTTATTAGAAGAAGTGGCACTTTTATGCCAGCATCTTTAGCTCGTTTAAGTTGTTCAAGTCTAGATGAACCAATAAGTTTTGCTCCACCTGCTACAAAATCCTCGGCAGCCGCAACTGTACCATTTGTAGCTTTGATGATGCCCGCAATTTGGATCCCCTGCTCACCGCATTTATCCGAGAGTTTCTTCACGTTGCTGACCAGCTTAGCCCTATCATGAAGGAGCGCCGGATATTTATATTCTGCCATATCAATCATCTCTCTTTCTATGACCACTTGTTGTCCTCAACGAACCTTCTAATCTTGAGACCCGTTGTCTTGTTGAAATCTCTATCACGTATGATGACGTGGTTTATTTTCTTGAAGAGAGGCATTGTTTCATTCTGTTTGTCTACAATGCGTTCTATATACTCCCTCACCTGTTCATCGGTAACGTCTCCACCGAGTTCCTCGGTGAGCAGTTCCCTATTAGGCTTAATAGTCGCATATATGCCGCGCTTCAGCTGGTCATCATTATCCTCATCGCCCCATACCATGCACTCTTCAATGCACTCATTCTTCATAAGGTAGAACTCGAGTTCTTCTGGGAAAACATTCTTGCCGTTAGCCGCGATAATCACATTCTTTTTACGCCCTGTAATATATACATAATCCTTGTCACTCAGATATCCCAGATCACCAGTGTGGAACCATCCGTCCTTAATCACCTCATCTGTGCTCTCTTTATTCTTATAGTACCCCATCATGATATTAGGTCCGCGGAAGCAAATCTCTCCCACTCCATCGTCATCCTTATCACTAATCATGCACTCCACAAAAGGTAGCAGGTGCCCTGCAGATGCATTGTCGATGAGCTTTGGATCCTCCGGATTCAGCGAAACCATCGGCGATGTCTCCGTCAGCCCATAGCCCTGAACTGCTGTGATGCCAAGGTCTCTATAAAAATCCATAATCTCCCCATCGATCGCAGCACCTCCGACGATAAGCATCTTCATTCGTCCACCGAAAAGGTCTGTAATTTTCTTTGTCGCAGGTTTGCTCACGTCTATTCCAACATGTTTAGTAATCCTATTTATCTTCATCAGAGCTTTAAGCTGCTTTTCCTTACCGCTCTTCTTAATCTGTCTAGAAATCTTACTGTAGAAGTTTTCGTATATCAGCGGCACCGCAAGCATCAGGTGCGGTTTTACCTCCTGTAGGTCTTTGACTATGTATTTTAGGCCCTGGCAAAATGCCATCGTAGCTCCGCAGTACATCGACTCGATGAAAGTACATGTGCACTCGTATGTGTGATGTATCGGAAGTACGGAGAAGAATATATCTCCCACCTCAATGTTTAAGTATGTCTGTGCTACCATGACATTAGAGCAGATGTTCTTGTTATTAAGCATTACGCCCTTGGAGGTTCCAGTAGTCCCAGACGTGAAAAGGATAATTGCCATATCGGTGTTTATGATTTCCGCATCTATAAAGCTTTTATCACCAGATTTTACTAGTTCATACCCACGTTCTCTAAGTTTGTGCCATGATAGCAACCCCTTATCGGCATTCTCGTTGCTATGCATTCCAACATTTATAACGAAATCAAGTATGTTATCATCTCTCTCTCCTTAATTCGTTTAAATATATCATAATGCTTATCCATGGTGATGACCGCTGACAGTTCTCCACTAGCAGTTAGCTGAGATAATTCTTCCTCATTGAGCTCCTTATCGAGTGGTACGACTACACCTGTTCCACCAACTACTGCTAGATAGCTTTCCGCCCACTCATAGCAGTTCTTGCCAATTACACCGATGTGCTTCCCCTTTAGTCCAAGCTCGATAAGTGCAGTTCCAAGAGCATTTACATCTGCTAGCACCTTGCTATAAGAAATCTCTTGAAATGGTTCGTCCTTGTTGAACTTTTGCAGAAATAACGGTTTATCTCCATAAAGCTCCGCACTAGTCTCTAGTATATTCTTAATATCTGTAACTGGGCGACGCCATGTATGTCTGATTGCAGGATCTTTGGATTCTTTAATCGCATCCATAATAGCCTGCATCTCTTCCATCTCTCTCGCCTTAATCTGACGGTATTCTTCTCTAATATCGCTGCTATCTTCCACCTTAGAATCTGCGTCCCTTCTCGAAGTCTCTGTCGTCGAATTTATACTCATAGTTTTCTTCCTCGAATCTCTTGATCTTAAGTGTTGTCGTCTTGATAAAGTCGTCTTCACGAATCTCGATTCTCTTAACACGCTTGAAAGGAGGCATCTTGGAATTTGCTTCTTCAACAGCTTCCTTCAGCTTGCGGTACTTCTCTTCGTCGGTCATGTACCCTGCATTTTCAAGAGCCTTAAAGTCCGGATACATTATCGCTGTACAAATCAGATCGTCCTTAATCTCTTCGTGCTTACCGTAAACGATTACTTCACTTATAAAGTCACTGAGCAGCAAGTAATACTCTACCTCTTCAGGGAAAATATTTTTACCACCCTTAGTTACGATTACATTCTTCTTGCGGCCTGTGATATAAAGGAATCCATCTTCATCCAGATATCCATAGTCACCAGTATATAACCATCCATCCTTGATAGTCTTGGCCGTGTTCTCTGCATCCTTGTAATATCCCATCATCACCGATGGACCCTTACATATTACTTCACCAATTCCACTTTCATCCTTATCTACTATTCGTACCTCTGTTCCAGGCATCGGCTTTCCCACTGAAGCAGCTTTTCCGTATCTGTCCTGATTTACTGCAATGATAGGAGAGTTTTCGGTCATACCGTATCCTTGCATCATAGGGAGCCCCATAGCTTCAAATTCAGAAATTACGTTTGGATCAATTGCTGCGCCTCCAGCTATAAGAATATATAAGCTTTCGCCGAATATGTCGTGAACCGCCTTGAAAAGTCTCTTAGTTACTATTTTCTTATTTCTAAGATCAAGCTTCATAGACATGTTAATTGCTCGTCTCAGCTTATCAGCATTTCCGCTTTTCTCGGCCTTAGTCCAAATCTTTCTATATATATTTTCGAAAATCAGCGGAACACCAAGCATGATGTTGCACTCAGCCTCTACGAAATTCTGCTGTATATACTTGAGCCCCTCGCAAATCACGACAGTAGCTCCCTGATAAAAGCTCGTCATAACAGTGCAGGTCATCTCGTACACGTGGTGCATCGGAAGCACATCGAGTACTCTGCCTCCATCTGGAATTTGTACGTATTTTGACATATTAAATACGTTTTGAGAGAGATTTCGGTGTGAAAGCATTACACCTTTAGCTAACCCAGTCGTTCCTGATGTGAACAGGATTGTCGATAAATCTTCTGCGTGAATCTCTGCATCTATATAATCAAGGTTGCCTTGAGCAACAAGTTCTTTTCCTTCTGCAACGAGCTGCTCCATAGTCATGAATCTCTCATCTTCGAGGAATTCGTCAACGTCATCTCCAGGTGCCGCCATGATGATAACTTTTTTTACTAGAGGTAGCTCTTCTAGTAACGACGCTATCGTACTAGCAAGCTTAGTCGACGCAAATACCGCCTCGACATCAGCACGCTGCAGCAGATTGGTGATTTCGCCCTTTTCAAGGTTTCTATCTATAGGGCACAATTACTCCCACGCCACACACAACCGAGTAATATGATAGTGCCCACCTATGAGAGTTATCACCTATTACTGCAATCTTGCTGCCCTTGAAACCTCTCTCAATAAGCGCTGTACCGATTGCATTCTGATCATCTTTGAACTCGGCATAAGTCATCGTTTTGAATGGTTCCTTGTGATCATCCTTGTACATATACGCAGCTCTGTCCGAAAATTTCAGAACAGAATTATCTACTAGCTCTTTGAGAGTTTCAACATAGCTAACATCGTATAGTTGATTTTCGTATTTCTTTTTATTCATATCTAATGCCCATGTCCCTTTATATCTATGCCTCTAAAAGTGCACATACTAAGCAATTATACTATCATTGTGTATCATGAAATTTTATCATTTTTTGCGCTATATTGCAATGTTTGCAAGCCTATCATCAGCAGTGCTATAATAATTCAATCAAGATTTTCTTCACTAAATGCTTTTAGATAGAAGATACGACACGGAGGATGACAAATGGATTATTTACTGAATGTTGCAGGACTAGAGAGACACCTTCCTCTATGCAAGGTTTCAGACGACTTATATATCGCAGCTTTTATAATGTTCAACGATGTTGAAGTTACCGTTGCATGTGCAAGTAAGCTTCTTGAGAAAGCGCCTGAATTCGATGTGATAATTACTGCTGAATCAAAGGGAATCCCTCTAGCATATGAAATGGCAAGACAGGCAGGTAATAAACCTTATATCGTAGCGCGTAAGGGTCCTAAGATTTATATGGATGACCTCATTACAGTAAGCGTTGATTCGATTACAACAGACCACATGCAGACTTTATGCGTAGGACGCGAAGAGCGCGAAGCCATGGAAGGCAAGCGAATACTGATAGTTGACGATGTAATCAGCACTGGCGAATCACTAACCGCACTGGATAAGCTTGTGAATGCAGTTGGCGGAAATATAGTCGGCCAGATGGCGGTCCTTGCGGAGGGCGATGCAGCTGACAGAGACGATATTATCTTCCTAGAGAAACTGCCACTGTTCGGTAAAGATGGACAGATTTTATAATTCTTTTTAAAAAATACGATTAGCACAACAAAAGGGTGCACTTCATCTGAAGTGTACCCTTTTCTAATATCAATTGCTTCAAGAATCGTCTCAAACTACTACCTTGTGATTATCACATCATCAAGTTTGCGTTTAGGAACGTAAGTAACATCGCGAGAATTGTCGTATCCCCTTACGCTTCGATTCTTCTTAATTAAATCCTTAATCACTATTTTTACTCCCTCTATTTCTTTAAACTTGCATCCACTCATGCTAACAAGAAACTTTCACCGATATGACTATATCAGAGGGCCACTTTTTTTATCGCCTGTATCAGCTTGCCCGCTTCAGCAATTTTCGGTACACGCATTCTTACAAAGTTTTTGCCAAGTGGCTCAAATTCGCTGCCACTACAAGTCAAGATATTTTCATTTATGAGTAGCCTCTGCAGATCAACGTTTTCATCAATGTGTCTGAGTAGGCATATAGGCACTCTATCATCCGTCTCTGCCATTATTAGCTTATCTCCGCAGGCATCACGAAGAGCCCCCTTAATAATTGTAAAGTCGGTTCCGTGCTCAACTGGCTGCACATCGTAATTGAGTATCGCAGCCGTTATCGCTCTACTCATCTCGTTCATCATGTAAGGATTGCTAACTTTTTTGATGTATTTCACAAGCTCTTTATTGGTGATTATGTAACCCGCTCTCGCTCCTGCGAGTCCGAACCCTTTTGAGAAGGTGCGAACACTAATCATGTGATTATACTTGGGTCCGAGCATTACCGCTGATTCTTCCCTAGGGATAAAATCAGCATATGCCTCATCGACAATCGCATAGACACTTAGTTCTTCGCATCTGCTTAAAATGCGTCCTAGCTCCTCGTTCGACAAAACCTGGCCTGTTGGATTATTGGGATTATCGATATACACAAACGATGTATCCTTTGTAATCGCTGAGATAAGTCGGTCTACATCCTCTTTGAAATTATCTTCACTGCTATTCGCTACTCCGTGAACTTTCATACCCATCATTCGCGAATACTCGACCATGTCGGTAAATGTCGGCATGAACATAACAGCCTCTGCTCCTGGTTTTGCAAATACATTTACAAGCAGATTTAGTGCCGAGATACTTCCATCAGTCATAACGACATTTTCCGGCTCTATGAAGGCGTAGTCTTGCCAGTACTTGACCACTGCTTCCTGAGCCTCATCGCTGTGCGGATACTGGTACAGCCTATTTACATCGAAACTATGAACAATATCGATCACTACATCTGGGAAAGCCATATGGATTGATACCAAGGCTACAGTCGAGTGTATCCTTATCGGCAAGCGGAGTATTGTCCGCATAACTACGCACCTCTGGTAGTAGCTCATCACGAATTTTGGTTTTGTCGATACCCATAGTGTCACCTCTCTAACATCTTATATATTAATTATACAGGATTATCCGTACAGGTACTAATAATGTAGATGAGAAAAGATTTTAGGGTATCAATTTGTTTATCTCACAAATAAAAAAGAGGAAGGTCTCATCTTCCTCTAATCTTTATATTATGTGATAAGATTTCATTAATTTGGAATCTAGAAGCTAACTTACTTCTGTTTGTCTATCTTCGCCTGTAACTTCTTACCTGCTTTTATCTCAGCTTTGGTCCAAGGAACTGCTTTACAAACGACTACATATCTAGCTTCATCATAGTCATAAGCACATGTGCTGAGTGTGATAATCTTGTCATCTATCGTCGCTGTAACGCCTGTGGAAACCTTTGAATTCTTCGCAGCAAAATCTAAAAATGCCTGCTTGTCAGCATTTGAATTAAACGAGTAAGTATAGGCCTCGCTAGTAGCGGGTGTAATAAATGCCGAGATTATCTGGAGGTGATACTTTTTATCAGGTGTAATAAGCTCAAAAGTCTTATGATCCTTGTAGTAGTCCGTCTCCTTCGTATATCCTCTTAGCGACTTGAACATACTGCCGTCATGCATATGATGACCATAGATAATCGTATTGAAATCAGAAAAGTCAGCACTATTCCTATAATCCATAAATCGAACCAGATACACTGTACTTCTTGTTGATATCTGAGTGTAAATATATGTCGTTGTCACTTCCATGCATGATTGGATAGTTGATTATGGTATCCTTCTGATAAATCCATCCAACTACATCAGGATTAATCTTCTGTAGAGCTGCAAAATCCACGACCCCGGTAAACTGATTAGGATCTACCTTTGCTTCCTTCGCAACCTGCTTAAATCCGCTTCTAGAATGGTGATATTTGTAAAGCGCCGTTCCAACTTTATACCCACTAATAACAATTACACAAACTAGGCAGAATATTATTACCCTAAATGCCCAGTCCATCGCACTATTTCTTTTGACCCTATTATTGGTCTTTTTGCTCATATTTTCCTTCTTATCCTTCTCACTTTTTTTATCTACCGTTATCTCATCGGCTTCTTTTGCTTCTAACACGCAAGTTTCGTAATCACGGTCTCCTGCTACAATGTCTTTAGATTTGTCACTTCTCATAGCAAACTCCTTCTATATTAAATCTCACGAACACACCTAATGAAACTAAATTATATCACTGCAAAATATTTAACTCAATATCATGAACCGAAATGCATTATTAACAAGTATCATACATATTCATCGCATAATTCTGTATAATGATATCAGTGCAAGTTTCATTATAGCAATTTGCAAACAATGATTTTGACGGTTATGTGATTTACGTCTTAACATGCTAAATACATTTATATATGGAGAGTAGAATATGGGCAAAGAAATTTTAAAGCTTCAAAACGGTAGTGATATTCGAGGAATCGCCATGAACGGGGTTGAAGGTGAAGATGTAAACCTGACAAGGTACAACGCACTTGCAATTGGCGCGGCATTTGCACACTGGTTAGGTTTTAAGGTTGGAAAAAATTCATTTGACCTGAAGATATGTGTTGGCAGAGATCCACGTATCACTGGTCCAGACCTAGCAGATGCGCTCATGTCTGGCATGGCATATCTTGGTGTCCAGGTTAGCGATGCTGGGCTCGCTTCCACACCGGCGATGTATATGTCGACAATTATGCCATACTATGAGTTCGATGGAGCAATAATGGTCACGGCTAGCCACCTGCCATTTAACAGAAATGGATTCAAGTTCTTCACCGCTGAAGGCGGACTAAACAAGGCAGACATCACGGAAGTTCTCGAATATGCGGCAAGTGCCCACATACTTCCTTCGAATACAATGCCGAAAGCGTAAATCTGATGCAGATGTACGCCGCTCACCTCCGCTCGATGATCAGCACGGGAGTAGGTGGAGATTTGAGCAATATGAAAATCGTTGTAGATGCTGGAAATGGTGCTGGAGGATTCTTTGCAAATAACGTCCTCGCACCTCTCGGTGCAGATATCAGTGGCAGTCAGTTTCTCGACCCAGATGGAACTTTCCCAAACCATCAGCCAAACCCTGAGAATAAAGAGGCAATGGAGTCAATCTGTAGGCAGGTGCGCGAGACAGGCGCTGACCTTGGAATAATATTTGATACTGACGTTGATAGAAGTGCCGCAGTAACATCTAAGGGTCAGCCTATCAGCAGAAATGCAATCGTTGCTCTTGCGGCAGCAATCGGTGCCGATGACTATCCTGGTGGCACTGTCGTTACAGACAGCATCACTTCTAACGAGCTGCACACATTCCTGGAGGATAACCTCGGTTTGAAACACCTCAGGTACAAGAGAGGCTACAAGAACGTCATTAATAAAGCGATTGAGCTCTCACAAGAGGGGGAAAATGCATTCCTTGCTATCGAAACTTCTGGTCATGCGGCATATTCTGACAATTTCTACCTGGATGACGGTGCATTCCTTGCTGTACAGACTATCATCAATGCAGCTAACCTCAAAAAGGAAGGAAAAGGGATAGAGCACATGATTGCAGATCTTGCTGAACCTGCAGAATCAGTAGAGATTAGATTTAATCTAACTGCAGATAACTTCAGCGAAGTCGGCGACAAAATCCTTGAAGATATGAAGGCATGGGCTGAGCAGACTAAAGGCTTGTCTCTCGAACTTCCTAACTATGAAGGTGTAAGGATAAACTATAGCCTAGATGGACATGAGGGATGGTTCCTTCTCAGGAAGTCACTCCATGATCCAGTGATGCCTCTCAATGTTGAGTCCAGTAGTGAGGGCGGAGTGGAGCTAGCACTTGCTCTCATCAAAGAGTTCCTTACTGGAAGGGAAGGAATTGACATAACGGTTCTTGACTAACGTTTCATAAAACACATAAAGCAAGAGCTCCGAAGAAAAACTCGGAGCTCTTTTCTATTAACTATTAGATTGTTATGCCTAGGCTGCTACTCTGCCATCTGGGCGAGCATCTCAGCATCCTTTTCACGTTGCTGCTCGATATTCTCTTTCAGCATCATGTCCTTTACCTTCATGAGTCTTGTCTGGTTACCTCTCTCGTTCTCATCAAGCTTCATCTTAATATACTTGATGGTCTCCTTGTAGTTTGGTATCTTGACATACTCAAGAGCATTAACACGTCTTCTGGTCTTCTCGATTTCGTCAGCTATGAGCATAGCCTCCTTCTCCATTCCAGCAAGCTGCAGCAGCTTAGGGAATAGAATGGAGAGCTTCTCAATAGACTTATCGAGCTCACCTGATGTGGTCGCAAATCCATAAGGGTACACGCTTCCTGTCTGCGTATTCTCCTGCTCAAAATCAAAGGACGGAACATCAATGCTCATTACATTTTTCTCTTCTGCAACGAGTTTCACACTCTGCTTAGGATACATTAGAGCTTCCTCTAGCATCTCTGGTGTCATTACGGCACGCGCTACTGAAAAGCTTCCATACACCTCTTCAAGCATTGGGCTCCACCTCTTCACGAAGTGCTTTAATCTCTCTAGCGAGTTCTAGAAAGATTCGCATAAGTTCGTCTCTCTTATCCTTCATGAGCTTGTGACCCTTGATAGCCACCTTGAGTTGCCCTTTAAGCTTAGACATGACCATTCTAGTTGGGTTAACATTTAGTCTTGCCATAAGATCATCCCTTTCTTACTGAGCTACTTCTTGTCATAAAATTCATCGAGGTACTCTTTCTTTACACGCTTGAGCTCTGATCTAGGCATCGTTCTGAGAAGCTCCCAGCCAACATCTAGTGTTTCCTCAATGGATCTATCCTTCTCGTATCCCTGGGATACATACTTGTTCTCAAATTCATCAGCAAACTTCGCATATAGCTTGTCAACGTCGCTGAGCGCAGCCTCACCTAGGATAGCCATTAGCTCTTTACACTCCTTACCTCTTGCGTAGATAGCAAAGAGCTGGTTTAGTACGTCTGCGTGATCCTTACGAGTCTTGCCTTCGCCGATACCCTTATCCTTTAGACGTGATAGTGAAGGAAGTACATCGATTGGCGGTGTAACACCCTTTCTATAGAGATCTCTGGATAGGATAATCTGTCCCTCTGTGATATATCCTGTAAGGTCAGGAATTGGGTGAGTGATGTCATCCTCAGGCATCGAAACGATTGGAATCATAGTGATCGAACCGTCGATTCCCTTCTTCTTACCAGCTCTCTCGTACATAGTAGCGAGGTCAGTGTATAGATATCCTGGATAACCACGACGTCCTGGAACCTCCTTACGAGCAGCAGAAACCTCACGAAGAGATTCAGCGTAGTTCGTAATATCAGTGATGATAACGAGAACGTGCATATTCTGCTCAAACGCTAAGTACTCAGCAGCAGTTAGCGCCATACGAGGTGTCGCAATACGCTCTACAGCAGGGTCGTTAGCAAGGTTTAGGAACATTACAGAACGGTCGATAGCACCACTCCTACGGAAGTCTGTCATGAAGAACTCAGCTTCTTCGTACGTGATACCTACAGCTGCGAACACTACGGCGAACTTACTGTCTGTACCACGAACCTTAGCCTGTCTTGCAATCTGAGCTGCAAGGTTAGCATGTGGAAGTCCTGATCCAGAGAAGATAGGAAGCTTCTGTCCTCTAACTAGGGTGTTGAGTCCGTCGATTGCGGATACGCCAGTCTGAATGAACTCAGATGGGTACTCTCTTGCAGCCGGATTCATGGCTAGTCCGTTAATATCGAGGTATTCATCAGGAATAATTTCAGCACCACCGTCTATAGGTCTGCCCATTCCGTCAAATACTCTTCCGAGCATATCGAGTGATACACCTAGCTGATTTCCGTGCCCAAGAAATCTTACCTTACTCTCTTTGAGGTTCATTCCTGCGGAGTTTTCAAACAGCTGTACAACAGCGTCAGTGCCGTTAAGCTCGAGAACCTTGCAGTGTCTAAGCTCACCATTTTCAAGCTCAATCTCACCTAGTTCATCGTAGCCTACGTCTTCTACACCCTTAACAACCATCAAAGGGCCGGCTACTTCAGAAATAGTCTTGTATTCTCTAATCATTCAGTTCACCTGCCTTCTTAATAAGCTCTTCTATAGAAGCCTCTAGCTTGCCAACAAGTGCAGCATATTCTCCATCTACCACATCCTCTTCAAGGTACTTGAATCTTCCTATGTCCTCTCTTAGAGGCAGTGAAGTGATTGCCTTAAAGTCAGCATGCTCATGAAGTCCTCTTAGTCCCTCATCATAGTAACGAAGGATTAAATCTAGAAGCTTAAACTGCTTGTTCGTAGATGTAAATGTATCAACTTCGTGGAACGCATTCTGGTGTAGATAGTCCTCACGAATCATCTTGCAGACCTCAAGCTTGAGCTGGTCTTCTTTAGATAGACCGTCCACTCCGACTAGCTGTACGATTTCGTTTAGCTCGTCTTCTTCCTGAAGCAGCTTGAGAGCTCTTGCTCTGTGATTTGGGAATTCCTTGTTAACGTTCTCTGCAAACCATACGTTAAGTCTATCTGCATATAGCGAATAGCTGTTTAACCAGTTAATTGCAGGGAAATGTCTAGCATGTGCTAGATTAGCGTCCAGTCCCCAGAATACCTTTACTATACGAAGTGTAGCCTGTGATACTGGCTCGGATATATCTCCTCCTGGAGGTGATACAGCTCCGATAGCGGATAGAGCTCCAACTCTTCCCTCACTACCAAGGCATACAACCTTACCAGCTCTCTCGTAGAACTGTGCAAGTCTGGATGCTAGGTAAGCTGGATAACCTTCTTCACCAGGCATTTCTTCAAGACGACCAGACATCTCACGAAGAGCCTCAGCCCATCTAGATGTTGAGTCAGCCATGAGAGCTACTGAGTAGCCCATATCTCTAAAGTACTCTGCAATTGTGATTCCAGTATATACAGATGCTTCTCTCGCAGCTACCGGCATGTCGGAAGTGTTAGCGATTAGCACAGTTCTTCTCATTAGAGATTCACCTGTCTTAGGGTCAACGAGCTCAGGGAACTCATTGAGTACGTCTGTCATCTCGTTTCCACGCTCTCCGCATCCGATATAAACTACGATATCAGCATCTGCCCACTTAGCTAGCTGGTGCTGTACTACAGTCTTTCCTGAACCGAAAGGTCCCGGAACAGCAGCTACACCACCCTTAGCGATTGGGAACATTGTATCGATTACTCTCTGTCCTGTGATCAGTGGCTCTTCAGGTGAAAGCTTTTCCTTGTAAGGACGCTCAACTCTTACTGGCCATCTCTGCATCATCTTAACTTCGATATCTTTTCCAGAAGCATCCTCGATAACTGCTACAGTCTCATCAACTGTAAAGCTACCGCTTTCGATGCTCTTAACCTTACCGCTAACCTTGTAAGGAACCATAATCCTCTGTGTTACGGCGATTGTCTCCTCAACCGTACCCAGAACTTCTCCTGCCGAAACTTCGTCTCCAACCTTTGCAGCTGCAACGAAATCCCATTTCTTGTCGCGGTCAAGCGCTGGCTCCGATACACCTCTAGCGATATTGGTGCCTGTCTTCTTGAGAAGCACAGACAGCGGTCTCTGAATTCCATCGTAAATGGTCTCAATAAGCCCCGGTCCGAGCTCTACAGATAGCGGTGCTCCAGTAGAGTAAACTGGCTCACCTGGCTGTAGACCAGCGGTTTCCTCGTATACCTGAATCGAGGCATTTCCATCGCGCATCTCGATGATTTCTCCAGTAAGGCCTTGATTTCCGACCTTAACTACGTCATACATATCTGCGTCGCTCATGCCCGAAGCAACTACTAGAGGTCCGGATATCTTAACGATTTTACCTTGTTCCATGATTACCTCCATTATTTATCGCCAAATAGTATGTCAGCACCAACAGCCTTCTCAACAGCCCTCTTGACGTTGTTAAGGCCTGCGCCATAGCCCCCATCGCTTCCAGGAATTGGAACTATTGCTGGAATACGAAGGGTTTCATATTTTGCGATTTCATTACCTATTTCTTTGTAATACTTTTCAGTGATATAGATGATTCCATAATCATCCTTTACGATACTATGCAATTTATCTGCGGCTTCTTCCTTGTTTCTGCACGCGAATGCATCTAGCCCAAAGACCTTGAAGCCTAGCACACTATCGGCATCACCAATAATACCAATCTTACTCATAAGTCTCCCTCAGTCTTTCTCTAATTAATTCTGGGCTCATCTTGGCAAGCTTACCAGCAAGCACGATGCGGATAGCCTTCACCTCATTCTGCCTAGCCACTAGATATGAAACCAATGGTTCAAGACCAAATGTCACGGTTTTAGCTTCTCTGCTGTATTCCACGAGAAGGTTATCACAAATCTTCTCAAGCAGTGTAAAATCACCGCTATTGTCAATCTGTTCTCCTCCTTCGCTCACTGCTTTTTGCGATGTTGTAAGCCTGGAAATTTTTTTCTGTGGCCTGCTTGAAGTCATCCTCATAACTACCTAGGAACACCTGTAAATCTACAGTTCCGCCCTGGAATAAATACATTTTCAAAGTAATTCCATGGCTGTCCCATCTTTTTAACTCTCGCAAATGTTTTGAGGTTAACAGTGTCAATCCAAAAGCGATACATAGCCTTTAACAAAAGCTGTTCTTTGATGCTTCTGCTGCTTCGATAATATCTGCAAAGCAGTACTTGTCACAGACAAAAATCAATCATCTGCGGATCATTAGTACGAGCATGAACATCCACCGCTTCAGCGAGTGCACTTGCCATATTCTCTGTGAGGTTCATAGTAGAACGCTCCTTGACGCTCTTAGCCATCTCGCTTGCACTGATAGTTCCACTTTCCATAAGCAGCTCGTCTCTATCAACACCTAGTGACTCTGCTTTAAGTAGTACCTTTAAATTATGGTAGTCAGCAGGATAGCAGAATATATTGAGTGCCTTACTGTCCTTGCTAAGTTCTTTCACCTCAGCGAAGAACGAAGCTTCGGCTTCCTTAAGCACTTCTTGATAATTTGCCGCAGTTAAAGCGTTGCCTTCAGAACCATAACCAGCATCTTGCAGAACTTTGCATATATCGTCGATATTTTTAGACTCTGTCATACTGCGTAACTGCTCACTTGAGAGCAACTTGCCTTCTTGGCTTCTCACATATGAGCTCGCATATACGAAATCAGTTCCCAAAATATGCCTCCTTTCTGGTTAAAGCGGTTACTTGAACAGAATTCCAGCAACCTCTGCGGTCAACTCTTCTCTTGCATTTGATAATAGCTTCTCTAACGAAGCATTGTATGAGATATTACCTCTTCTAAGTATACATCCACCTTCAATATCAACGGTTTCATCACTTAGTGTAAGCGCTGTACCTTTGAATAGATTTGCAAGTTCAGCACCTATTCTGTCTCTATCTGTTTTATTAAGCAGAACCTCTCCACCTTCTTGCTGATATGCACCGAGCTGTCTACAGATAAACTTAACATACTCTCCGGTTTCTAGGTTAAGAATCATATCAACTGCTTCTTTGTAGCACTCATCAATAACAGCCTGCTTAGCAGCGAGTTTCATCTTGCGCGCATCGAGGTCCGCAACCGACTGTCTTCTGCTAACTAGGACTTCGGCATCATTCTTAGCCTTTTCCTCGTAGCCTCGTAGGAGCTCATCTGCCTCTACCTGTGCCTCTTTGAGTATTTCGGCTTTGACTGCTTCTGCCTCGCTTCTCTGACTGTCGGAATAAGCCTGAGCCTCCTTTAGGATTCGCTCAGTTATAGACTCTATACTCATTCTTACCGTCCCTTTCTATAAATTAGTTACAACGATTTGTGTGCGATTAACCAATCTGAACGCCGTTGTACATAAGGAACGAGATGATGAATGCTAGGATAGCGTATGTTTCTACCATTACAGCATAGATGATAGCGTTACCTAGAGCTCCGTCCTTCTTGGAGATGAGCTGCATACCAGCAGCTGCTGCTCTACCCTGTGTATATCCAGAAACGATACCTACAACTCCGATTGGAACTCCTGCAAACAGGAATGCAAGTCCCTGTGTTGTAGAAACATTTACAAGGTTGCCACCTAGAATTCCAATCTTAGTAAGAATCAGGATAGCGATAACCATTCCGTAAATACCCTGTGTTCCAGGAAGAGCCTGAAGTACAAGAGTTGAACCGAAGCTCACCTTGTCACCAGACATTACACCGTCAGCTGCCTCACCGGCAATACCAACACCAATAGCACTACCTACGCCTGCGATTGTCGCAATTGCTGCACCTAGTACAGCTAATGTTAGACCTAAACTCATTATTTTGCCTCCTTAATTACATTAATATACTTCGTATCTCTGCTTAACGGTTCAAATGCTTTACCTTCACCTTCATAGAATCTACCGAAGAACTCTACGTACTGAAGTCTGCAGGAGTGAACAAATGCTCCCAGGGCATTGATTCCGAAGTTTAGTGTGTGTCCTAGAATTCCTATTACCAGGAACATAACCACTCCGACTACACTTTAGCCTCCCATCGAAGCCAGGAAGTTAAATACCTGAGCTATTGATGTAGAAGCTAGACCAAGTCCGAGAAGTCTCGAATACGAGAGTATATCGGACAGATTTCCTGTCAATCCACTATAGATATCCCAGATGCCGAGTCCCTTCGTAATTCCTTTGTTGGTTATGAACGGAAGGACTATAGCTGCAACTAGACCTACTATTGCCATAATCTTACCAATGCCAGGAGCTCCAGAAGAAACTCTAGCTCCAAACAACATCAGTATGATTCCTGCAACGATTAGATACCATGCAAATACATCCTTACATGCATCGAGGAACTTTCCATCCCTTATCTCTCCGTACGCTTTGATCCCCATTCCGACGAACAGGTGTATAACGCCGAGACCGCATGAGAACACGAGGAATATCATCGGTGATTTAGCTGGATCCAGCCATAACGGATTGATGACAATTGTCTTACCGAAGAACGTCTTTGCAACTACAGGGATGAGGTCTCCGAAGAAACTTCCAAACATAACGCCCCAGAATATACTGGAGATTCCGCTGTAGAATAATACTTTCAGGAGCTTATATGGTCCTCCCTCATACAGCTTGTTCTTCTTTAATGCATATACCGACATAACACATAATATGATTCCATATCCCACATCTCCGAACATAATTCCGAAGAATATGATATAGAAAATCGCGAAAATCGATGTCGGATCAATCTCTTTCCAATTAGGTAACGAATACATCTCCGTGATAAATTCGATTGGTGCAAAGAACTTTTTGTTCTGTAGACGCACCGGTACATCGTCATCTTCATCGGGTTCTGTCAGTTCGTACCAACATGTGTATTTTTCTAGCAGTTTCTCAACCTTGCTAGAAGCGAATTTTGGTGTCCATCCATCAAAGGTGAACGTCTCCTCAGTTGTGAGAAGTCTACTACGAACGAATGCTTTATCGCGACCAATTACCATGATGTCGTGGTAACACTCAACATCAGCTCTGGATTTCTCCATCTCTTTGACCTTGAGTTCAAGACTCTCTCTCTCACTATTAGCATCGGCGATCGCATGCTCAGCTCTAGAGATATTCTCCTCTGCCGTTCCTTCAAGCTCTGCAATTGGAGCAATGGTAAAGCCATAGCGTTTGATTATTTCGAGTGCAGCATCTTCGTCATCTCTAAAATACCACACATTAACATACATCTGTTCCTTGTCCTTGTTGACACACTGTACTACTGAAGGTAGCCCTGCAGCTTCCAGTTCGTTCTCGACTTCCTGAACATCCGTACTTAGTGGCATCAGCCCAATGCGAATACTTAAACACTCTGTCTCTGTGAGCTCAATAGGAAGTTTATATGCTCTCCAAGGTTCAAGCGACAGCTTGAGTACCTCTGCCGAGTTTGCTTTACTGTAAGCATCGGCAATAGCACTGCCGTACTCATTTAAGCGATGTACTTCCTCCTCAAACTCCTTCTCTTTTCCTAAAATCTCACAATACTCAGCTTCCGTAACAACCCTGCGGGCTGAAACATCGGCTTCTTGCTGCCGTCATATCTATCTAATAAAGATAGTGCTGAGTCAGCATATGAGATTTTCTTGTCGAATTCTGCCAAAGCAGCTTCATCGCCATCCTTCACAACAAGGTTCGTCCACTCTTCACTTTGAAGCTTGCCTTCAGGATTTGCGACTTCGACAATCCCGAGATCCATGAGCTCTTTAATCAGCGCTTGCTTCTCATCGTTCATACCTATGACGGACAACTTTTTCATTTTAATCGTTGCCATAAGTACCCACTACCTTTCCGACGATTGCTGAAGCTGCTTGCATGAGATTCTCTCTAGCTGAGGCTTTAAGTTGCTCGCACAAAACGGCTTCAGAATCTATCTTCTTTTGATATGACTCCTCTGCCTTAGCTTCGGCGAGATGCAATCGTAGCCTTTATAAAGCTTTCGGTGCCTCTTTTTTCAGCATCTTCTAGTAGAACCTTAGATTCTTTCTTGCCGTCAGCTATAATCTGAGCTGCAGCTTCTTCAGATGATTTTTTGATCTGTGCTGCTTTCGTCTCAGCTTCTCTGACTTTTTCAATACCTGCTATCGACATAAGCGTTATCCTTTCTGTCCTGTAAAATTAGCCAAAAGGCCTAAAATCATATAGGACGTGATTTAATCTGAATTATATCACTCATCAAAATTCTTTACAAACAAGCAAAGGGCAAAAAAACAAGGCTTTGACTTGTCAAAGCCTTGTCATGGAATATAGCACAACCAATTTTTACACAATTTTTTCATCTATTTAATTATATTCTAATCTAAAAAGAAATATGCCCGCAGTTATGAATGAAAACCCTATCATAAGTATAATCATCAATATAGCCATAATCCTCGCCATTCGCTCCTTGCGGTTTTTGCGCGGTCTATCTGCCTTAAATGCCTGTTTTAAATTATGCTCATCCACTGTATTTCCAGCTTTATTATGCTTCTTGTTCATCCTAGCACCTCCATATCCTTTATCATTATGCCACATATAACATTTAGCAATATCATATTGCACACTTATAACTTAAACTATTTTTTATCATTATCATTAATAATTTCCATCACACGCTGTTTATGTTCTTCAAAAAAAACAAGCGCAAAATCTCTAAATCTTTTAGCCGACGGTGATATTCTCCCAGTTTCAGGAACTGCAATCCCTATCGGAACATTATAGCTCGGTGAGATCGGTAGCGCCGTGACATTTCCGTGCCATTGATTTATTGAAACTCCATTAACAGTAGTCACCCCCAATCCTGCTTCAACCATTGAATATGCTGCGAAAGCATCTGAGGTTTTATACCTAATAGGGGGATTGATATCATATGACTTGAACATCAAAGAACCGTCACTCTCTCGACCAGGATATAAATCGATGTAACTATCATCATATATCCTACGTATATCATAAACACCATCAGCTACTGCTGGATGGTCCTTTGGTACCCATATGTAAAATGGGTCATCTATGAGATGTATCCATTCACAGGTACCCTCACGGTAGCTTATGAGACAAAAATCCAATTTATCGCGTTCAAGCTCTGCCATGAGGGCTGAACTCCTTCCTGCAGTGACGTCAACTGCGATGCCCGGATACTCTATGCAAAACTCCTTGATCAGATCCGTTAGGAACTTGTAGTATGTAGAGTAAGCTGTAGCCACGCGAACTTCGCCTGTTATCACTCCACTAATTTCTGCGATATTTTGTTCTAAGTGATTGGCAGAATTAACTAGAGATATGAAGCTAGGCAGAAGCTGATTGCACGCCTCTGTAGGCGAAATACCATTCCTATTTCTATTTACAAGACGCACCCCTGTCTCTTCCTCTAATGATGCCATCATACGGCTAATGCCTGAAGGAGTATATCCCGAGCTCAGCAGCTGCTGAAGACATGTTCCCCAGATCGATTGCACGAAGCAGTGCCTTGACTTTCTCAACTTCCATTTTATATCCTCTTATATCCTCATTTCTAACCTATGGCAGAACTGCTTTAAAGATTTAACCGTGTTATGATATTTTATCATAACATGGTTGATTATTTAGCGATATTATCAAAATAGATTTTTTATTATAATTTAGTTACATCAGTTTACATTAAGAAAGTGGGGATCCGAGGTGGATACGAAGAGAAGAAATCGCGCTATGATATTGCTGTTTACAGTAATTTCACTGCGTGCAACCTCGCTCCTATTCGCAACAACGGGTTTATCATATATGGGGCCGCTCACATTGAACGGCTACCGCTTCCCACTTGCTGCTATTATCTTACTCTTTCTGTTCCGCAAGGATATCAAGAAAGTTGACAAGCAGCTTGTCATCCACGGTTCAATCATTGGTTTTTTCTTCCTGCTGACGATGACCACTGAATTGATTGGGCTCAAGATGACAAATTCTTCGACTACATCATTCCTAGAGAATACAGCGATTATTTTCGTTCCGCTAGCGGATGCATTGTTGGTTAGAAGAGTCCCTAGAGCTTCCGCAATTATCAGCGCTCTAGTCGCACTAGCTGGTGTTGGATTCTTGACACTTTAAGGATGGTCATATAGTACTCACCTTCGGAGAATTCATGTGCATACTCAGCGCACTAGCATACACATGCGCTGTAGTGGCTACCGACAGATTTTCAAAGCGCGATGATCCTTTTATGCTCGGAATAGTCCAGGTTGCATTTATAGGAGCTTCGTCATATATACTAGCTATGGTTGTCGAAGGACCAAGTTTTCCTACCGCACCTAAGGCATGGGGCGTGATAATGTTCCTAGCAATAGTATGCACCTGCTTTGGCTTCACGCTTCAGCCAGTTGCACAGAGCAAATTATCTGCATCTATCTCAGGATTATTTTGTGCATTCAATCCGCTCGCCACTGCGATACTCGGATACACATTCCTGAACGAAAGGCTAGGAACTACTGGCATGATTGGTGGAATTCTCATACTCACCAGCATCGTCATCCCAGCATTGGCACCTTTAATAAAAAAGCCACAGCTAGCTAGATAAATTAGTTTACGACATTACGAGACATCCCTAACCCTCATAATGTTCGCAAAGTATAAAGTAAAAAGTACAAGAAGACCTCCACTTAAGTGGAGGTCTTCTTGTATATTATTTCTGCGCTAAATGCATCATTGCATGCACATTGATTGGATTATCCGATACAATCACATGAGCGGATGCAATCACTTATGGTATGTCTCTCCACTGTTAATCTTAAAAGCTCTGTATATCTGCTCGAGAAGCATAATCCTCGCCATCTGGTGCGGGAATGTCAGCTTTGAAAACGATAATCCGTAGTCCGCTCTTTTTTTCACTTCATCTGAGAGTCCAAGACTACCGCCGATAACAAAGTCTATGGTAGAAGACTTTGTATCGAACGCATACTGAATTTTCTTAGCTAACTCTACTGAATCAATCTGTTCACCTTCCACTTCCATAGCGATCACATGGTCGCTTTCCTTTATCTTGCCTAGGATGTTCTGCCCTTCGCGGATGAGCACGGAATTTTCATCGGCTTCAGATGGGTTTGAAGGAAGCTTACTCTCCTTGAGTTCTACAATCTCGATATTCGCATATCCTGATATTCGCTTGCTGTATTCAGCTGCAGCAGAAGTCCAGTATTTCTCTTTTAGCTTTCCTATACAAATTATTCTAATCTTCATTTAAATTCCTTTGATTTTACTATTTAAATCTTATAGCATCGTTAACTTGTCCTTTGCCGCCACCTTTAGTGTAAAATCATTCCCTTGACACAGATCATTCTCATCCAAGATATTCTTAACAGTCAGCAACGCAGTATCCGGTGTATTGTTGTGAGTGCTCAAGTGTGCGAGCATTATTCGCTGCGTGGGGCTCGGAAGACCAGCTTCTTTTCTCGCAAGCAGTCCCCTCGCAAGAGCAATCCCACTTGTCACATTGGAAAGATGACCGTGTTCCCCTAGGATACGGCGCTTTAGCGAATATGGGTAATCCCCCATCTGAAGTATGCTCTCCTCATGATTCGCTTCGAACACGAGAGTGTCTGCACTAGCAAGTTCTTCAGCAATCTCATCCGTAACTATCCCTGTATCAGTTGCAACAGATAGCTGTTCTCCGTCCTCAGTAAAGCTAAACCCTATCGGCTCACTTGCATCGTGAGAAAGGGAAAACGCCTTTACACATATATCCCCAATTCTGACCACATCCTGTGCTGCCATACACTCTAGCTGCTCTGGCTTTACATATTCAAACTTATCACAGTTATATATCGTTCCTCGAGATGTATACACTTTCGCATTCGTACAAGCCTTTGCGATTGCCCTTATGCTTTTGACGTGATCGGTATGTTCATGCGTGACAAATATCCCTTGAATATCCTCCACACCGAGTCTGCACTCAGCAAGTCCCTCCTTGATTCGCTTTGCTGTGAGACCAACATCTAGCAGCAATCTCGTATTTCCATCCGAAACGATATACGCATTACCGGAGCTACTGCTTCCGATAGATGCTATCTTTAATTTACCCATCTACTTCCCTATACTTGTTTCCTCTATACGTTACATCAAATCTGCAGATTGAATTATAGCTGCAGTATGTGCATTCTCCTTTGTTATCACTTGAAGTGCGTTTTTTTGTTGGAGATATGCTCACATCTCCAGCGACAATCTGCTCACTGATATCGTAAATCGACTGACATACGTCCTCTTCTATACTCTCGAACAAATCACGGGTTATGATCATCTTTTTACTGCCGAGTAGAGAGCTTGGCATCTCTTCTATGACATCTTTTTCATCGATACATAGTCCATTTAAAATCAAGCCTTTCTTAAGCTCGCTATCCACCACCTCAGAAGCATCCTTCGAGCCTTCTACATTCACCGAAACATCCTTGATATTGTAGTAGAACACACCAGCGGGCTTCCTTTCCTCAGACTTAGCGCCTTGCATGTACACCATGAGCTGCATCTTATACCCACACCTCATCTGCTCTATATCAACCTTATCTGACCCGGTCTTGTAGTCGATTATTCTTATATCGCCACCTTCAAAAACGTCGACCCTATCGATTTTGCCCTCGATAAAAATCCTTTTACCATCAATCTCGAGTTCAATAGGTGCAAAAAGCTTGCCTCTCTTAAATTCCTCTTCAAAATAGGACTTCTCGACCTTACCTAGTCTAATCTGTTCTGCGAGGTTTCCTGCTACACGCGAACAAACCCTTGCGACTCTCTCAAGTCTATACTGCTCACGACCATCGGAGGCAAAGAGACCATCCCTATAGTCACCAGCGATTTCCTCGAGCGTAGCTCTCACAAGATTCCTAATCTCTTCATCGGTAATACTAGCCCAAAGCCCTTCAGTCTCTAGTTTCTTGGAGACCCTCATGATGCATTCGTGGTATATATCCCCTATCTCACGAGAGGAACCGCTAAACTCACGATCTTCTCTGGGTCTTAAACCATATGATACAAAATGCTTGAACGGGCAGTGATTAAAGCTCTCGATTCTAGTCGGTGAGAATGAGAAGTCACCGCTTGGCCTAGCGAACAACCGCTCCGCCATGGCACTAGAGATAGGTTCCGCAGAGTTATCGTCTCTCGCGGCCTTCATGGCTGCATCGAATGTCTCCGGATCATTATTTTGATACCAAGCAATTATCGAGTCGGTAATCATCTTAGCTTTTTTCTCATCTGCTAGATGCTCTAGTGACCGCCTACCCTTCAGATAGTTGAGCAAGTGGCGCATAGCTGTCTTTGGATTATTTATGACATTTATATCTAATCCACTTGAGATGACATCTTTGTGAATCTTGATTGATGGCAGCGCCGACCTGAACGCATCAACAAGCGAAGATGGTTTACAGTCCTGCCCCTCCGAATCAGAAAGCGACCAGCTCATGTATAATCTCTCGTACGGCTTTGAAATTAGCCTATACATAGCCACGTTTTCCTCAGTCATCTTTAGTTCATCAAGATGACCAATAGGGAAATTGTGCTCCTTAAAAAATTCCTTTTCATCTACAGAGAAAATCCCCTCCGAAGCAGGCTCCATGGGAAGTACACCTTCATTGGCTGCAAGAACAACCATCGCTTTAAGCGGTCCTGGTCTTGTCCTAATCATAGATCCCATAATTATTCCGTCCAGTGCAGGTGGAATAATTCCGATGTCAACGGATTCAAGACCTTTTTTGTAGAGCTGTAATATCTCTTCGGACCTCGTTTTATCAAAGGTTTCATCGCCCAAAACGGCTGCTAATTGTTCCAGAATCTTGACGCAAGCCTCATAGCTCTGGGCGGTATTCTGCGCCTCCTCGTTATATCCCTCTTCAGCTTGAGCTTCAGATACAGCCTGCAATCTGCTTGGCAGCTCCCATTCCTCTTCCAAGATTTTAATCAAATCAAACACGAATTCAGCAACTGTCCCTGAACTCTCCGCTATCTCACGAAGCTTCGCAACTTGCTCCATTATGTAGCTTCTCGTGCTCTCAAGCCTTTCGAATTCTTCTTCAGTATACTCGAAATGCCCGTACTTAAATGCTCTAGTCCACATATTACCACGTATCCTGTAATTACGTGCATAATTCTCCAGCATTTCGATATCTTCTCTCTCAATACTCGTAAGTTCAGTCTTGAGCATTACGAACAGAGCTGAAGTCCTATACCCCCTGAAGCACAAACTCTAAAAGGCTCACTATAAATCTCGCAGCCATCGAATCAGTAATCGTCCTTCTGGAATCGACAAAAAGTGGAATCCCATACTCCTCAAAAGTTCTGCGGATTATGGGTTTCCTAGATGAATCATCATTACAGATTACTGCAATATCATTCATCCTGTATCCTTTATCGCGAATTAGCTCATATATATATGAGGCGGCACTCTCCGCTTCATAGAAAGGGTTTGCGCACTCAACAAGTCTTACTTCATCATTTATCGTGTCTTCATCCGGCACTTTCATTACGGACTCTCTCGAGCTTAACACAGTCCTAAATAGGTTCTCCTCCAAATAGTCGAGCGTCTCTCTACCATATGCTCTATATTCATCAGGCACATATTCCTTTGATATTGCTACACCCGCCGAATCCGCCCTAGATGTCAGCGCTGCTATCAGGATGGTGTCTAGATCAAAGTCACTGATATTGACCATAATATTGACATCTACACGCTTTGCCATCTCGATTAGAGCATCCATCGACTTGGGCGCAAGAGTATCAAATCCATACACCCATACCGAATGATTATCAAGTAACGTCGACTCTCCGATTAACGATACATACATCGAGATATAGTCTTCAGAATCTATGTATCTACCTTCTAGCTCTGACTCATATTCATCGATTATAAGCATCAATTCATGCAGCTTGTGTGAAAGCAGCTCACTGTTACTATCTGAATCGATTGCAGATTTGAGTTCATCTAGTGAGCAGTCTTGCTGCTTGAAATCAGCGATGAAGTCATTGACCATATCTATAAATCCGCTCTGTTCAGCTGAAGCTTTAAATACTTCAAGCTCATCTTTATGCGACTTTATAATCTTGTACAGAAGCATATGGCGACCATACTTGTCGAGAATTTCGATATTCTCCTTACCGTACTCTGCCATTATCCTCTGACCTAATCTATTTAATGAAAGAATTTCAATATCAAGAAGACAGGCACTACCTGTGTACTTAAGTGCCTGTTCTTCCGCGACAAGGGTGTACTGGTTCGGAACCAATACATACGTCTTGCCTTTTATATTCTCGTATATGAACTTCTCCTTGTTCATGCACTCTCGTGCCATAAATAGGTTCAGCATCTTATCCCTCGATTATTTCAAATAACTCCTCAGGTTTGCTTATTCTGTACATAGGCTCTATTCCGCCCAGCGGAACGTTACCACCTCTACGCCCCCAGCATACCAGGATGCTGTCTACTCCGGCATTGATAGAGCAGCCAATGTCAAATCTCGTATCACCTATCATTATTGCCTCTTCACGCTTTGCTCCGAGCCGCCTTAGTGCTTCAAGAAGCGGACCTGGCTCTGGCTTATGACTAGTGACATCATCCGCTGTGATGATGACATCGAAATTATCCTTAATACCCATCTCTCCCAGATACTGCATCGCTGTGTTCCAGAGCCTTGAGGTCACTATCGATAACGAGTAGCCACGTCTTTTAAGCTCGCCGAGGAGTTCCTCTACGCCTGGGTATAATTTATAGGCTCCCTTGCTGTGCTCCGCCTGATATCCTCGGTATACCGCTAAAACTTCATCTGCATCTTCGTCTGCAAAAAGCTCTTTAGTCGTATTAGCTACAGTCTCGCCAAAGGTTGAAAGTATGAGGTTTTCATCCGCTTCCTTGCCTCTAAATCTCTTAAAAACCGCCTGCCACGAATCGACGATAAGTTGATCGGTATCGAGGAGCGTTCCATCGAAATCAAACACTATGTATTTCTTCATTATATGTTTCTCTCCTTCGCTTCCTGCGTTAGCTTGGCCTTGATAAATTCGTCAAGCTCACCATCCATTACAGCATTTATATTGCCAACCTCTGCATTGGTTCTATGGTCCTTCACCATCGTATAAGGTTGAAACACATATGACCTAATCTGCGCACCCCAAGTTACCTGACTCATGTCGCCCTTTAGTTCATTAAGGTTTTCCTTGTGCTCTGCTTCAGCTAACTGCTGGAGCCTTGAAGCCAATATCTTCATCGCCATCTCCTTATTGTATAGCTGAGAGCGTTCATTCTGGCACGTTACAACTATGTTTGTAGGGAGGTGCGTTATGCGAATGGCAGAATCCGTAGTATTGACGTGCTGACCACCAGCACCTGAGCTCCTATACTTATCAATCTTGAGATCCTTAGGATCGATATTAACCTCAACGCTATCCCCAAGGTCTGGAACGACTTCAACCGCAGCAAATGAAGTCTGTCTCTTGCCCGCAGAGTTAAACGGTGATATGCGCACAAGTCTATGCACACCCGCCTCACTGCGTAAATATCCATATGCATTGATTCCGCTGACGACGATTGTGCAGCTCTTAATACCAGCTAGCGTATCATTCTGTATGTCAACGACATCCGTCTTGAAAGCCGTGCTGATCTGCATACCTTAGATACATCCTCATCAGCATCTCAGCCCAATCCATAGCATCGACTCCACCGGTGCCAGCATGAATGCTGAGAATCGCATCCTTATCATCGTATTTACCGGTCAGAAGTCTGCTGAGCTCAAGATCTTCCATCTCCTCACACAGCCTCTTGTATTCCTTGATTATATTCTTGGCTTCAGAGTAATCCTCGTACTCCTCAGCGAGCTCAATCATCTCAGATATATCATTAAATCCCTTGAGTAGACCTTCATACCGCTCGAGCTCACTTTCGAGATGCTTTTTCCTCTTCATCAGTTTCTGCGCATCATCAGGAGCGTCCCAGAAACCAGGCTTAAGCATCTCCTGCTCCATGCTCGCTATATTATTCCTAAGACTATCTGGGTCAAAGATAGTCTCCAATCTCCTTAAGCTTTGCTAGTTCGTTCGGTAAATCCTGTCTTATCTCATCCAATTCAATCATAGTAATTCCTCTCATCTATGACAGATGCGCGTAGCCGCAGTAAGCAGCATCGCGCATCAATTGAGCTAAACTCTATAGCCCTGCTCTCACTGCAGAACTCACATCATACATTGCTAATTATATCGGGTTTCCTTATTGAAACTTTCCGCAGCAATTCTTGTACTTCTTGCCAGATCCGCAAGGGCATGGATCGTTTCTACCTATCTTTGGGCTGTCGCGGTGAACCGGTTCCTGAACATGTTCTCCGTTATCGCGATACTGCTGTTCATCCCCATGAGCAGCTGCAATATCCTCATCATAATACTCTTCCTTACGTTCAACCTCATCCCTCGAAACTGTACGGCGCTCAGTTCGGGTCTCAACGGTTACATTGAAGCAGTATTTTACAGTCTCCTCACGGATATCCGCAATCATCTCCTCGAACATGCCGAAGCCTTCTTTTGCATAAGCAACCGCAGGATCCTGCTGGCCGTATCCGCGAAGTCCAATTCCGTTCTTGAGCTGTTCCATCGCATCGATGTGGTCCATCCAGCGGTTATCAACAACTCTGAGCATAATCATGCGCTCAACTTCACGCATATGCTCGATGCCAACTTCCTCTTCCTTCTCACGATATATCTCCTCAAAGACATTCATGATATCCTCGCGAAGCTTATCCTCATCGAGATCTCTCAGTTCCTCATCTGTATAGCTGAGTCTGCCCTTAAAGACAGGAGTAATCTGCTCACAGCCGTAGAATATCTCGTCCATATCCCAGTCCTCTGAGAAACGAGTCTCCATGGTAATCGGTGCAACTATGCCATTTACTAGCTCTTCCACCATTCCCATTATATAGTCACGCAGATTCTCGCCGTCGAGTACCATTTTACGCTGCTCATATATCTGCGATCTCTGTCTGTTCATAACGTCGTCGTACTGAAGGACATACTTACGAATACCGAAGTTCTTTCCCTCGATCTTCTTCTGAGCGGTTTTCAATTCTTCTCGAAAGCACCTTTGCTTCAAGTGCATCTTCGTCGCTAAGGCCAACAGTCTCGACAATTCTCTGCATCTTCTCTCCGCCGAAGAGTCTCATCAGGTCATCCTCAAGTGAAATGAAGAACTGTGTAACACCAGGGTCTCCCTGACGTCCAGAACGTCCACGTAGCTGATTATCAATACGTCTTGATTCATGTCTCTCCGTACCGATGATGCAGAGTCCCCCGAGCTCTCTTACTTCCTCTTGCTCATCCTTTCTCTCAGCGGCAAACTGCTTCAGTAGTTCCTGATATTTCTCTCTAGCGGCATTTAGTTCTTCGTCATCAGACTTTTCAAAACCTGTTGCGAATGCAATCTGCTCAGGAGTGTACTCTAGCTTCTTCATCTCGCGTCTAGCCTCAAAGTCTGGATTTCCGCCAAGTATGATATCGGTACCACGACCAGCCATGTTGGTAGCGATTGTAACAGCACCCTTACGGCCTGCTTCAGCTACGATCTCAGCTTCCTTTTCATGGTGCTTAGCATTGAGCACGCTGTGCTTTATACCTTTCTTTTTGAGCATCTCACTGATTAGCTCTGATATCTCAATAGAAATAGTACCTACGAGAACAGGCTGTCCTGTCTCATGCGCTTCTGCAACTCTTTCGACGATAGCTTTGTATTTACCAGTCTGACGAGCATACACGGAGTCGTCTAGGTCTGTTCTCGCAATAGGCTTGTTAGTCGGAATGACAACTACGTCCATATTGTAGATATCTCTAAATTCATCTTCCTCTGTCTTGGCAGTACCCGTCATACCAGATAGCTTCTTGTACATACGGAAGTAGTTTTGGAGCGTAATTGTCGCGAGAGTCTTGGACTCTGACCTAACTGATACACCTTCCTTAGCTTCGATAGCCTGGTGTAATCCGTTTGAGAAACGTCTACCGTACATCAGACGCCCAGTAAACTCATCGACGATGAGAATCTCACCATCCTTAACGATATAATCCACGTCGCGCTTCATGAGATAATTAGCATGTAGAGCCTGATTTACATAGTGGTTAAGCTCCATATTGTCTGGATCTGAGAAGTTCTCGATGCCGAAATACTCCTCTGCAGCCTTTATACCGGCCTCATTAAGGGCAACCTGCTTGTCCTTCTCATCCACCGTGTAATCCCCATGCACTCCGTTCTCACCCTCTTCCTCATCGCTCGTAGTGTCACGGATGAGAGTCTTGACGAATACATTTGCAGTGCGATACATATCGCTTGAATCAACACCTTTACCGGAGATGATAAGTGGAGTACGAGCTTCATCGACGAGGATTGAGTCCACCTCATCGACGATGGCAAAATTAAGCTCACGCTGAGTTAGTTCTTCCTGATAAGTAACCATATTATCGCGCAGGTAGTCAAAACCGAACTCATTGTTCGTGCCGTATGTGATATCTGCCATATATGCAGCCTTGCGGTCATCTCCCTCAAGCGAATTGATAACACAGCCAACTGTAAGTCCAAGGAATGTATATAGCTTTCCCATCCAGTCAGCATCTCGCTTTGCGAGGTAATCATTTACGGTGACTACATGGACCCCCTTGCCAGTGAGCGCATTCAGATATGCAGCGAGCGTAGCCACGAGGGTCTTACCTTCACCAGTCTTCATCTCAGCGATTCTTCCTTGATGAAGTACCACACCACCTATTAGCTGCACGCGGAAATGCTTCATGCCGAGACTTCTAACCGCACCCTCGCGGCACACAGCAAATGCCTCTGGCAAAATGTCATCTACAGTCTCAAAAGGACCTTCATCGCCATCTTCTCTGATAGTTCCTAGACGCCTCTTGAACTCCTCTGTCTTAGCACGAAGCTCCTCATCAGTAAGTTTTTGCATCTGTTCATCGTAAGACTCAATCACATCTACGATTTTCTCTATCTTCTTAACCTCTCTCTTGTTGAGGTCTCCAAATATCTTTTCTACTAAACCCATTTACGTGGCTCCCTTCCTTCTCGATAATACTTTATATATGCTTTTATTACTAATTGTCTTAGCTATGTATCCTAGTTGTCATCCTCGTCTTCGTGAGGCTTGTCTTCGACGCGAATATGAAGTCTAAGTGCTCTCTTGGCATCCGCTCTTGTGACTCTGACCTTGAAAAGCTTGTGTTTCGATTCATACTCGAATGTATCTCCAACCTTTGGTATGCGGTCGAGCTCAATCATCGCCCATCCATTTACCGTCGTCGCATCTATGTCTATATCTTCACCCTGAAGCTCAAAGAATTTTTCAACATTAGTTCCTCCAGCTACAGAATATGAACCGTCTATTAAGTCTGTCACCTCTCTCATCTCGACGGTATCATGCTCATCATATATCTTTCCGACTAGCTCTTCGATGATATCCTCCATCGTTACGAGGCCTGTGGTACCGCCATATTCATCGACGATAATCGCCATGTGAGTTGCCTTTGCCTGCATCTTCTTGAGAAGTACAGATGCTTTAATCGACTCAGCTACGTATGCAACCGGCTTTACATAGAGATTTACGCTCTTGCCCTCGCCCACTACATAGTTATGGAAGTCCTTCTGATTGAGAATTCCGATGATATTGTCGAGATCATCTTCGAAAACCGGAAGTCTCGAAAGGCCTGTATCTTTGAAAAGCTTAGCTATCTCATCGATAGGTGAACCGAGCTCGATAGCGATTATGTCTATTCGAGGTGTGATTATGTCTATCGCTTCTAAGTCAGCGAACTCGATTGCATTAGTAATTAGCTCGCTCTGTGATTCTTCGATGCTCCCGCCAGTCTTGGCTTCCTCGATGATTGTCTTGAGTTCATCCTCTGTGTAAACCTGCTCAGACGAAATCTTGAAACTTTATCAACTAGCTTCTTCCATACGCCAAACACCCAGTTGAGCGGTGTAAATAGGAACATCATGACCTTTACGGCCGGTGCCATGAATAGAGATAACCCTTCCGCCTTATCCTTGGCGATATTCTTAGGTGATATCTCCCCGAACACCAGGACTAAAACCGTCACAACAACAGTCGAAATAGTCGCTCCGTAGTGACCATATAGCTTGATGAACATAACTGTAGCTATTGAAGTCGTCGCGATATTGGCAATATTGTTGCCTATTAAAATCGTGGTGAGGAACTTATCGAAGTTCTCCGTTATCTCCAGTACGAGCTTAGCACTCTCGTTATCATCGCTCGCCAGATTCTTCATCTTTATCTTGCTCACCGAAGTGAACGCCGTCTCAGTGGCGGAAAAAATGCCCGATAACACGAGCAAAATCACAATACTTATAATGTATGGTGTCATTTAACTTGATTCACTCTCCTATATCTGTGTGTATCCGATTAATTATACTACATTAAACTGTAGATAAGTGATGAAACAACGAAAAAAGCTCTCTCGCAGAGCGAGAGAACCATCTTTCTATCCGATTTCACTATATCTAGCTGGCTTTCCATCTTCAAAAGTTACCGCATACCCACTTGCGGGATTAGGTGTCCAGTGCCACGCTTTCTCTTTCACAGATGGAAACATCATCTCCATGCATGTAAAAATGACGGCTCCATGGAACACCCCTATTACATCCGAGTACTTTAAATCACTTTTTAACACTTCAAGACCACGGGATACACGTTCAATAAATCCATCATTAGTCTCACCTTCAGGAAAATCCATGTACTCCTTCTCACCCTCAAGCCAAGCTCTAGCCTCATCATGCTGGAGAACCTCATCCATTGTCTTCATCTCAAATATGCCAACTCCAACCTCTCTGAGATCGGAAATAATTTCGTGATCAATGTCCCCATATATGTGCTCAAATGTCTGCTCAGTTCTCAGCATTCCAGATGTATAGAGCTTAGCCCCATCCGCTTCAGGATATGCCCCCTTGTCACAGAGCATCTTAATCTGCTGTACACCTTGCTCAGCGAGAGGCAAATCAGTGCTTCCGTAAAACAGATCCTTAAGTGTCCCCTCTGTATCGCCATGTCTTATCAGATATAACGTATTTCCCATCTTCGTCCCCTATTTTCGTAACATATAGTTAGGCATGCTCATCGCTCAGCAACTTGCACATACCGTCTAACACGCTTAAATTTCAGCGATTCTGTAGAATTAATGTGTGCGTTTTTACACACTACAATGTCGCATATTATATCATTTTCTGCTATAATATTCTACATATTTGCTAACGTAAAAGCCGTATAATGCAGGGGATTATGTATGGCTTTATAACACCTTGGTGAGTATATTTTATTTTTTAGGGATTTTGGATTGGAGGGATATTATGTCAGATAATTTCAATAGAGACTCCGCTTGGGAGCTGGTAAAAAAATATAACGAAGAGCCGTTTCATCTCCACCATGCTGTTACAGTAGAGGGAGTGATGCGCTATTACGCCGAAAAGCATGGCTATGATCCGGATTTCTGGGGTCTAGCTGGACTGCTCCACGATGTGGATTTTGAGAAATGGCCGGAAGAGCACTGCAAGAAAGCACCTGAACTGCTCGCTGAGATTAATACACCAGAGGAACTCGTTCATGCAGTATGTAGCCACGGCTACGGCATCTGCGTAGATGTCGAGCCGACACACGAGATGGAGAAATTTCTATTCGCCTCTGATGAGCTCACAGGTCTCATCGGCGCAGCGACTTTACTCAGACCGTCTCGCAGCTGCAAGGATATGGATGTTAAGTCGGTTAAGAAGAAATTCAAGGACAAGAAGTTTGCAGCAGGCTGCGATAGAGATGTAATAAAGCGCGGAGCCGATATGATGGGCGTCGAGCTCAATGAATTGTTCGAGATTGTCCTAGAAGCGATGCAGTCGATGCCTGATGCTGAGGAGCTCGATACACAGAACGGTATAAGCTAGATATGATTGATTTGCTCTAGTGTTCTGAATCAGCTTAAACAGCAAGGCTTAAGGCTTCGTACATTTGAGGCATATCGATTCGTACGATATAATCCGCAGGACTGCGGATTATGCGCGCCCGTAGCTCAGGGGATAGAGTAGTTCACTCCGAATGAAATGGTCAGCGGTTCGAATCCGCTCGGGCGCACCACTTTATGCAATTGAAAAAGCACTGTAGCCCATGGGCTGCAGTGCTTTTTGCTTGCTGGTTAATATCTAACCATTTTGATATTCATATTCTATGTATTTGTATCTAACCCTGTATTAGCACCTCATAATCACTTTGTCTATGTGGCTCTAACATTATTCTAATTCGTACTTGATTGAATCAAACTATCAAACTATTGATTTCTAAACTTCTCTACCTGCGTTAAAGTCCATAGCTACCTTAGCGTAAATCTGAGCACCCCTTATAAGCTCAGGCTCATATACAGTGAACTTGCTGTGATGCTGAACGTAGCAAGCACCAGAAGCCTCATCTGCAACACCGAGTAGTAGCACACATCCTGGAACTTTCCATGAAGTAAGCGAAGTCCTCACCACCAGCTGTTGGCGGAACGTGGATAGGAGCTTCCTCACCAATTACATCTTGTGCCACAGCTCTAGCAAGTGCTGACATACCCTCGTCGTTGACAGTTGGTGGTACGAGGAGTGTATCTCTAACCTCAGCTGTGCATCCGTAAGCCTTAGCCGTATCTGTTGCGACCTGCTCTACGTACTCAGGGAACTTATTGAACACACCATAACTGAAGCATCTAGTAGTACCTGTAAGCTTAGCAGATCCTGCGATTACATTCCATCTCTCACCTGCATTAAATGTTCCAACTGTAACTACTGCTGGTTCAGCAGGTGCGAGTTTTCTTGAAACGATAGTCTGAAGACTTCCGACAATTGCGGAGCCAGCGACGATAGCATCAACAGCTAAATCCGGCTGAGCTCCGTGTCCAGAGTTGCCCTGAACATCGATTTCAAACATTCTAGCAGCACCCATTCTTGGTCCTGCATCGCAGCTGATGTGACCAGCTGGAACGTTACCCCAAACATGCATAGCAAAGCATGCATCTACACCATCTAGTGCACCATCTTCTACCATGGCTTTAGCACCAGTTGCAACTTCTTCAGACGATTGCCATGCGAGCTTAACTGTTCCGCAGAGCTCATCCTTCATATCATTTAGAATGTGTGCTGCTGTAAGTAGCATTGATATGTGGCAGTCATGGCCACACGCATGCATAACTCCCTTTGTCTTGGATGCAAAAGGAAGTCCTGTCTCCTCGGTTACTGATAGGGCGTCAATATCTCCTCTGAGCAATACAGTCTTACCAGGCTTCGCACCTTTAATTGTTGCTAAAGTCGAAGTCTCAAGACCGCAGTGTTCCCATTCAACACCCATCTTATCGAGTTCTTCTCTGATTTTTTTTGCTGTCTCATATTCCTTTTCACTCACTTCGGCGTTGTTATGGAACCAACGTCTCATCTCGACTTGATAGTCGGAATATTTTTCTGCAACTTCTTTCATACCCATGATATTACCCCCTATATGTTAAAAAAAGATTATTGTATACGTATCGTGCCCTGGCAGGCCTTTTCTAGCCTATTAATGTTCTCACAGCCTGAGATAACATCAGGCCGCTTTCTGCGGCCCGAATATTGTTTTCCGAATTAAGCCTATTTTCGCTTATAGAAGTGTAGCGAATATACCAGCTAGGAATACGGATGTGATAGTTACTGTAGTGAATCCACCAACGATCATCGATGGGAAAATCTTGCTCATGAGATAGTTAACCTCATCTGGATCATCAGATAGAGCCTCACATGTTGACTCTGAGATAATCGCATCTGCTGGGAATCCATAAAGTGCTGTCAAACCATTTGCAAAAAGCAAGATAGAATGACATCTTGAATACTTTTTGCAATGATGAACGAGAATACAGCCATACCTACAACACCTATAACGATGAGTATAACCATCGGTCCTATGATTGACTTAAGCATTGCTGGGGTTAGATTCTTAAGTCCGTCGAACACAATCATCATAAGTGCAAACATGCTGATCCAGTATGAATTTGCTCTGTTCAAAAATGTTCGTATCCAGGAACCCTACCGCACAGAAGATTACACCGAATACTAGAGCCCATATTGCTGGAGAAATCACAACGCTACCGAACTTTAGCTGTCCTGCGAGCGATGCGAACCACGCAACTAGACCTAGCTTGCAAAGCATGAATACTGGTGTATTGTACTTATCCGGAACTCTTGGAAGTAGCTTCTTAACCTTAGAATCATCGTTTACAACCGTCATTCCGATCTGCTTGTTAGCTTCCTTCTGCTCCTCTGTGAGAACAATTTCTCCGCTTCTAAGCTTAGCTAGCTCCTTGTTTCCAAACTTATGTAGCATGATCGCTGTAAGTGGATAACCTGCAAATCCCTGCACGCAGTAGATGGTTACCGCAAATGTAGCAGCTACCTCTAAGCCTTTTGCATGAGCAGCCATCTGCATAGTTGTAGCGGCAACGATTCCACCAGTTAGTGGAGGTAGACCAGCTATCATCAAGGTTTTATCCATAAACAACGGTGCGAGATACCAGCTGAAGAGCACCATGCCTGCGAGACCAGCTAGACATACAACGATAGTCTTCCACTGCTCCAGCAGATGCTTAACACTGATGATTGTACCGATATGTACGATAAGCAGCATCATAGCTACTGTTGCTGCAAATGGAACGAGTCCAGAATCTGTACCTATTGTCTTAGGGAAGAAAGTCCAGTATCCGAATAGATACAGGATTGCTGATGCGAATACGGATGGTACCCAAGCCTTGGTAGCAGTTGCAATCCACTCACCAACGGCATAACAGATAGCCATCAACACGAATGCTAATAGTGCATTATAAAATACCATGTTTCTCTAGTCCTTTCTGTTTTCTAAAAAAATAACATCCTACAAATTAATCTATTTGGCAATAGCCCTAACCCCTGGCTATACTGCCTATATTACAAAGCTGTTAATCAGCCCTATAAACTTTTATGAACTGCAATATATTACGCATTATGCGCTACAGTCTCCGTTTAAATATCTAATCGCTGTCGCGACCATCGCCGCCATACCATAAGGAATTGTACCCTCATTTAACGTGCTAGCTGGATTATGTAGCGGAGCATAATGTCCTGCATTTCCAGCCTTCAAAATCATAAATGTACCAGGCTTTCCACTCACATCAGAGTATGCGCTAAAGTCCTCGCTGAAGTTCATCGGTCTCTCTAGATCAATTACCCTGTCTTCCCCGATGACATCTGCAGTTGCAGCTCTTGATAAAGCTGTAAGTTCTTTGTCGTTTATCACTGGAGCATACCCCTTTACATAATTGACATCTACAGTGCATCCCGATACCTCTGCGACGCCTCTTCCAATTTTATACACCTGATCCTCAATCACTTTTCTAACTTCATTGTTATACGTGCGTGCAGCTCCACCAAATTCAACTCTCTCAGGAACTACATTGATAGCACTATCCCCACGAATATATGTTATCGGCAGAATCGCCGTCTCATTAGCATCTGTATATCTTGCTTGAATCTGCTGCAGCAGAACGATCATCTGAGAGGCTGCAAGCACTGGATCATGAAGTAGATGTGGTTGCGAACTATGGCCTCCAAGGCCTGTCACTGTCACTTGGACGAGGTCTGCAGATGTGGTCATCGGTCCACTTCTAAAACACACCTTGCCATACTCTTCAGGGTCTTCATCTGGAAGTACATGAAGTCCGACTATAGCATCAACATCATCCATGATTCCCTTTGCTACTAGCTCCTTTGCGCCTCCTGGCTGAGTATCTTCACTGTGCTGGAAGATAATCTTAACCCTTCCGCAGAATTCATCTCGCATCTCGGAGAGCATCTCGGCATTGCCAAGCATCATCGATACATGAAAATCATGTCCACATGCGTGCATGACTCCATCGTTTTCACTAGCAAACTCAAGTCTAGTTTCCTCGTTAATCGGTAGTGCGTCGATATCAGCTCTTAGGGCAATCGTCTTGCCTTCGCCCTTTCTACCAATGATTGTCGCAACTACAGAAGTAGGTGTCGGTTGCTCGATATTATCGACTCCGTACTCACGTAACTTTGCTTTTATAAGTGCCGAAGTTCTGTTTTCGTGGTAACCAAGCTCTGGATGCATATGTACATCTCTTCGAATGGTCCTAATCTCTTCAAAGAGCTCGTTTGCTCTCTTCAAAATTTTATTATCACTCATCCCTAATCCCCTACATTTGAATCGCGTTTAACAATTTACATCATAAATATAAAAATCTTATAATCCTTTAACCACAAGGGTTACATTAAATCTAGAAAATTAATATGCTGTATTATAACACCATTTTTTTGTAATTTAAACAAAATTTATCATATTTTTTTGTGATATTTCACTAACATTCGCTTAAAACCATTTGAAATTTCAACGATAAATCGATATGATAAAATTTGCACTTTATCGCGTACACTGTTTTCCCAGCTTTATATTCTTAGAACTGTTAATTTTGCATTTAAAAAAGACTCCTCTCATCGCACATGCGTCAAGAGGAGTCTTTTGAAATATTAAATAACTTGTGAATAATATATTGCAAGTTCTGTAATTGATAGGATTTTACTTACCATCAGAATCGTTCACATGTACATCGAGCTGACTATAAGGAAGCACGATATCTGATTCAAGCAGGCACTTCTGTAGCACGCCCATAGCGGCTCTTCTCGTTACCCACTTGTCCTTCGGTTTACACCAATATCTGATTCTATATATTGCAGACGTTGCATCGAAGCTCTGAACAGCTAGGTACTCAGAATTCTTAATACCCTTAATAGCTTTGATCTTTTTAGCGCAGTCCGTCAGAACCTCCCTGACATGTTCCGGATCTTCATCGTATCTGAGGCCGATATCTATATCGTATATACCATTAGTTATGCCCACTTTAGTGATATTTCTGTTGCAGATAGTGACATTGTCTCCAGTATTTAGGCTCGTGTACTGTGTGGTCTGAAGGGTGAACAGCGTAACTATCCCTTCATCATCATCAATCTTAATAACATCACCAACTTTAAAGGCTTTGTCATTAATTATATGCATGCCCATCAGCACGTCCTTAAACACGTCCTGCATCGCCATGCCGAAAGACAGCACCAGCAACACCGACACCTGCGATAATTGATGTAACACGTATATTATTCACTTCGAGTACCGCCAATACTGCAATTATCCATGTTACGGTTTTCATGAGTCTAAACGTCGATCTGACTATCGCGTTCATCTGCACCGTATTGTTGGTCTTTTTGACATAGAGCTTATGCGTATGCTCTATGACGAGCGTCGCAATGATGGTGAATAAGATGATGACTATGCTGCTAATAAATTGTGCCGAAGTAACCATTTTAACTATTATATCCACGCTATCCCCCTATCCTTGGAACACCGACAAGTCGTCCCAAACTCAATAAGGACGATAGCACTCCAAAGCCTTCTACATCTTGATAAAACTCATCAATCTGCCTAGCTCCATAATGCTTATATATCTCTTCTGCCTTGGTGTTCCCTGCAAATACATCTATTACCATCTGCGAATATCCGGTGCTCGCAGCTCTACTTCCCATCGTAAACAGGAGCCTTCGCCCAATACCGAAATCCCTGTAGGAAGCCTTGATATGAAGCATCTCAAGCCAGAATGCACCAAGTACATCTGGCGAGGGTGTGCCCGCTACAAAACCGACAATCTCACCAGCACCAGCCTCTTCACCATCAGCTAAGAGCTCAGCAACAAACATTTCATTTCCCGGTGTAAGGAAGTATGCGTCCATTCTGCTCGCAGCACTCTCAGGGTTCACAGAGCTTAAATATCTCTTATCAAGTATATTTGCATATGTATCATGATAGTTCTCTGATAGGATGCGCCCAACCTCAGCTATGTCGGAACGCTTCGCCTCACGAATTTTAATATTTTGAATATCTTTCATACTATAGACCTGCCTTATTCATACATTACTCTATAGTATACACGAATTTTCATTTTAATTCCCTTAAAGTAATAACTTATTCCCAGTGTCCTTCACTGACAAGCACCTGCTCGGTGTATGCCTCTTTAACGACAACTGTTTTGGTCGTCACATGCGGAGCCGCATATGTATGTAGGCCATTTCAAGGCTTTGGCCTATGAGCCTGCCACTCTGCATTTGTTTTGAAAGTGGCACCGCACTGACAAGTGTAATAATCGATAAATTTCTGTTGACGCGTCACCGCTGGATGCGTAACCGTCTTATATACTGCAGGCACCCACTTTTTCTTTGAATGGGATGAGCTACTATGGCTAGAGTCACTACTGTCTTTTTTCGACTTCTCCTCTTTGGCCCGCTCTTTTTCCTTTGCCTTTTCCTTTGCTTTTTCCTCTTCTCGTGTTTTGCTACTGGAATCATCACTATTTGCTCCATTCTCACCTTCATTATCAGCTTTAGAGCTATCTGATGATTTGCCAGATGCAGACTTTTCCTTTGTAACTTCTACCTTCTTTTTACCTCTCCCCTTCTTGCTCTTATCAGCACCGCAGCTTGCGAGCCCTATAGCTAAAGCAAGAGAGAGGATAATAACCGCAATAATACTTAGCAGCTTATTATCAAATAAGCGTTTCTGCATTCCCCATTTTCTCTCTTTCAAGTAGTTTAAAAAATGAGATGGAGCATAGCACTCCATCTCATTCGATAATGCTTTTGTTCCCTAGTTTACATTTTGAGCTATGCGTTTTTCTTCCTCATAGCAATCACAACGCCTAGTAGCATGCTTGCAATTACGAAAGCAAACATAAACTCAAACCCTGTGGAATCCCCAGTCTTAACGACAGTTCTGATGTTCTTTCCATTTAGAGTAGCTTTTTCCGTTAGGAGCCTTCTTAGCTACGTGAGATGCTACTGTAAATTCTGAATTTACAGAACCGTTGCTGAAACGAGCGGTTACAGCATGCTTTTCCTGGTTTTAAAGACCTTAGGTATGATGCGTGAAGTGTAATTCTCGCACTTCCCTTTACAACGTCGTAGTTGCTAGGATCTACAACCTTACCATCGATCTCAACGCCCTTGAATCTCTCAAAAGTCTTTTCGTCATCAGTCTTAGACTTAACAACTATGAGCAGACCGTTATCATCACCGTTCCAAAGCGAGATTTCCATTCGCTACATAATACTCAGGCGAAACGTTAGTATTTCCGCCATTATTACCTGGAGTTGGCACGTTTGGCTGTGTGCTATTGTTATCTCCCTGATTGTTTCCTGGGTTTACAGGATTTACTGGTTTTTCAGGTGTAACAGGCTTCTCAGGCTCCGCTGGTGTTACTGGCTTTTCAGGCTCTGCCTGCTTGTGGTCAGTGTACTCGATAACATTGTTGTAAAGCGACATCGAAGGCATGTCAAACGCTACGATGTATCCACCGTCAGATGCTAAGATCTGCTTGAATGGAACCTTTACAAGCTTACCCTCTTTATCAACGTAGTAAACCTGCTTCACATCCTTACCATCTGGAACCAGTCTGCTGATCTTGAAGTTTCCTCTTACAAGCTTCGACAGCTCGGTACGATACATGTTGATCATATCGATGTCTAGGACTTCATAATCCTTTCCTTCAAGACCCTTTACAGTTTCGTTAGGTAGCTTTCTAACGCTAACCAGATACTCTCCATTTCCGAAGTGTAAACCAGTCACAGCTGTAGTGTTATCAATATCGATAAGCTGTGTGTTATTCTTACCCTCTTCGCTCTTAGGCTTTAGGATAAGCTCATTGACACTACCGCAGCTGAAGTGATTAAATGCATACTTTGCTGCTCCCCACTCAGACTTGTCCTTCATAGTCATAGGGAAGGAATCTATTGTATATCTAGGATCATCTACATATACCATGTAGTTCTGATCTTCAATCAGCGAATATTCAACTACACCTTCGTTAACCTTCGCTGTAACTTCGTCGTATTCGCTTACAAACTTAATTTTTACACCATCAATAGGATTGTGATCCTTGTCGAAAACTGGGAGTGTATAAGCGACACGCTTTGCAGCTTCAGGGTTGCTCACATACATCGATCTTAGAGTCAAGTAGAATGCATCTACTTTTCTTCCGTTATCCTTAGAAGGAACAGGCTTCTCGCCAGTCTTATTTAGCACCATGTATGCGTTAGGCATTTCAAAGTCGCCATCTTCAGCAAATACGATATAATTATTGCCCTTAACCATCTCAACGTCAGGTAGAACACCGTTACTTGACTCTACTTTAGTCTCAATAGTCTGAGTTGTTGCATTGTAGAAGATAAATGTAACCTTCTTCTTGACAGGTTTATACTCGTTACCAGACTTTCTTAGAACTGGCATGTTCTTGAGAATAACCTTTTCCTTCTCGTAAATCTTCGCATACTGCTCAGGCTTATACTTTGCACAATCCTCGCATTCGCCGCATGGATTGCAATCTTCGCTGTTGTTATTTCCAGTATTCTCTCCTGGCTTAACAATATCGCTTCCTGGCTTCTTGCCGTCTTTTCTAACAAGTTCTATTGCACTGCACTGCAGATAACCATTTATATCATTAGCATCATAGCCTTCGATAATAGGGTTATACTTGCCCTGCTTATTCGGCTTCATGGTGAACTCAATCTTGTTCTTCATAACGTAAGTATCGTTCTCATCTAGCTTAAGCTCGTAAGGAACGTTTCCTTCGGTATTGATTGTAACTTCACCCTGCTCACTGTAGATAACCTTCGACTTGCCGTTATCCTTACGAACTAATCTGAAAGGTAGACCTGCCTTTGCCACATAGCCGCCATCAGAAACCTTTAGAACTGTAATGTTGGAATTCGATTTAGGATTCTCTAATTCGCTCTGCTCTTTCACCTTGTGGAATACAAGCTTTGCAATCGGCTTCTCTGGTGCGCCTATACCCTCGTCATAATCGTAGTATAGTGGATACTCGTTTTCATATCTTGCATATATACGCATCAGATGCTTGCTGTTGTAAGCGCCAACGATCGTGTAGTCAGAATATGATGGATTAGCGGTATCCATACCAATCTTATACTGCGTCTCAGCTTTCATCTTAACGCCGTGGATCTTACCATCCTTAACAGTGTATTTTTCAAATTCATATGACCAATCAGCAACTCTGCTCATATCTATGAGTTCTAGCTGAACACCGTCAGGCATCGGTGTTCCATCATCTAGAGTTACATCTATATCACGAACGTTTGCTAATTCACCTTTTTCTACTCTCTTCTTCTCCGCAGGCTTTGGCTCAGATGGGGTTTCGTCATTGTCTTCGATTTCCTTGAGAGTGACGGTCGTCACTGGTTTATTCTCCAGAAGCTTCTTGTTATGTCTGTCGTACCATACAAGTGTCTTGCCGTTTGACGCTATTGCAACAGGAATTGTGCCAAGATTTGCATCAGCTTCAACGACTTTGTGAGTATCCATCTTCTCATCTTCCCACGAGAGACCTAGTCGATACTGCTTGTCAGAGATTAGCTGAAGCTCTAGTTTTCCGTTCTTAACTTCGTAATCCTTTTGGTCATTGTTATCTGGATCTTCAAGTGTGAAAATTGTTCCATCTTCAACAGGTGTTCCATCCTTATATACGACCTTTACGGATGCCTTAACCATCTTCTTAGATGATGCAGATGTTGCCAAAGGCTTTTCGCCTGCAGGTGTCGCAGGTGTAGCAGCTGGTTTATTCTGTGCTGCATCTCCTGTAGTAGCACTTGCCGCTTCGCTAGAAACGCCCTCACTCTCGGTAGTTACAGCATTTGCAGCAGCCGTACCCTCTGCAGCGGAAGTATCGTCAGCCATTACATGCCAAGGCATCATGGTGAGTATCAGGATAGCTGTAAGCAGGACTCCTGAAACCTTCGCCTTCAATTCTTTCTTCTTCGTAACCATTACTGTCCTTTCCTAATTGATTGTAGTCAATAAGTGTATTTGTACAAAAAACAACAATAGTCGTACCACGATTCGCGCCCATCTCGCGAATAACGGCATAACTATGTATCGTATTTTATGTTAACATTCTATCGTACCGAAAAAGATGTTAACAATAATTCATACTTATAACGCCATGTACAACTATTGATACTTTTTATTATTAAATTTTTATTATATTAATAAAATTTATCGCCTATGTGCAATCTACAATCTTCTGAGCGATGAATCTGCTCCCCCATATAATCGCAACTATCAGTAGTGCAATATTTCCTTTGCTCTTATTGCTCATATAATAAATCGCCTCAATTATATATGATAAGCTATGTAATTTTTTGGTATAATAAGAAATCAATAAGCTTGATACTAGAGGAGGAATCGACTTGATAGAAACTGACCACATCATACTTCGCAAGGCATCCTTTGCTGACTGCGACCTTTTCGCGGAATGGGAATCGAGAGAAACAGTAATCGAGCACTTCTGCACGACTGGCAAAAGAAACCTAGATACGATAACAGACGAATTTCACAACGTCATTCATGACCCATCTCGCGAATGGATGACAATAGTTGAGAAGTCTAGCAAAAAGCCTCTGGGAAAAATTGATATCACCAACATTGATCCCATCAATGATTCACTCAATATCGCCATCATTTATCTCGCTGACGAAGCGGCTCGTGGCAAAGGCTACGGAACAGAATCGATGGAAGCGCTTCTTCGCCATGCTTTCGAGGAGCTCGGTACACATAGAGTTACCGTTTCTCATTTTCCTGATGACAAAGTCGCTTCGAACCTATACACTAAGCTAGGTTTTAGGACAGAAGGTATACTCAAGTTAGCTGGGAAACGCAGCAATGAGTATTTCGATATGGAACTTCGGGCTATTCTGGTAGAGGAATGGGATGAACAGAACGAAATGAAAGCTTTAAAGGCTTGACTTTGAACACTTTGAGTAATATAATTTTTAGGCATATTGTGCAAATGGAGTAGGGCTCTGCCCGGTAGCTCCGACACTAAGTTATTTTTAGTATGTCGAACAAGATCCTCGGATCCAAGTAGACAGTGCCGAAACCGATCTTCGGATCTGAGTAGGTAGAAAGGAAAGAAAATGAAGTCTTACATCGCTAAGCCTGCAGATATCGACCACAAGTGGTATGTTATCGATGCAGAGGACAAGACTCTAGGTAAGGTTGCAGCTGAGATTGCAATGATCCTAAGAGGTAAGAAGAAGCCTATCTACACACCTCACGTTGACTGCGGAGATTACGTAGTTGTTGTAAACGCTGAGAAAGTAGCAGTAACTGGCAAGAAGGAAAAGCAGAAGATTTACAAGAGCCACAGCGGATATCCAGGTGGTCTCAAGGAGACAACTCTTGCAGAACTTCGCGCTAAGAAGCCAGAAGAGATCATCCGTCACGCTGTTAAGGGCATGATGCCTAAGGGCAAGCTCGGCAGACAGATGTTCAAGAAGCTAAAGGTATACGTAGGACCTGAGCATCCACATGCTGCACAGAATCCTGAAGAGTGGACATTCTAGGAAGGGAGGATTAGAAGATGGCTAAAGAAATGTATCAGGCAACAGGAAGAAGAAATCTTCAATTGCTAGAGTCAGATTACTCCCTGGAACAGGAAGAATCGTTGTAAACAAGAAGGACCTCGAAGATTACTTCGGACTTGAAGTTCTCAAGAATGAGGTTAAGAGACCTTTTGAAATCACTGGAACAACTGGAAAGTACGATGTAATCGCACTAGTTAACGGTGGTGGTACAACAGGACAGGCTGGAGCACTTAGACACGGTATCTCAAGAGCACTTTGTGAAGTAGATGCTGAGGCTAACAGACCAGCACTTAAGGCCGCTGGATTCCTAACGAGAGACCCTCGTATGAAGGAAAGAAAGAAGTACGGTCTCAAGAAAGCTAGAAGAGCT